>JACXTT010000012.1_pt1 | contig 301278 bp, 288 predicted proteins | sample 9270951 | NCBI WGS metagenome assembly JACXTT01 (sample SAMN15532306, study PRJNA645909) | rock metagenome | isolation source: weathered quartz diorite | place: Puerto Rico | collected 2017-06-21 | reverse complement strand
TGTGCTGTCTTAAGAGATCACATAAAACGACTCACTAGAAGAAGTTGGTGCACGACTAAGATAAAACAACATCTAGAGCTAAGCCTTTATCTCTACATAGCAAAGAAGAATGAATACAGCTTCATTTGATTGGGGATAATTGCAAAATTTGGTGAAGAGCTAAGCTTTTACTGATCGAAGTTCGGCCTCTGCCGACGCCACGATGGCGTGAACCGAGCGAAGCTCGGCGGCAGTTGAGCCTGGATGGCGTGCCGAACGAAGCATCAGTAAAAGCTTAGCTCTTCACCAAATCCCCGCATTTAGCACCACACTAATGGCGCAGTTTATGAATCTTTTTTGCTCTCGTCACATCATTTTCACTCTCTAAAGGCCTTTGCGTGTACAGCAGTCCGATGCGAAAATGCGCGACCCCGCCCTGCAGAGGATAATGAAAATAACCGCCAAACTGCATCCCGGTCATCGAGTTCGCTGAATTGTTCGGACCACTGACATCCCCCGCTTGTTGACGAATGCCAAGCTCCAAACCGTAGTCCATCGCGGCTTGAGCTGTGCCTGCCACACTGACAAGGATCATCGACATTATTAGAAACAACTTTTTCATTCATACCTTACCTCGTTATTAACGATGGATACCACCGCCATGAAAGCCGCCAACGGGAAGTTGCACATTGGATATTTTGATGTCACTGATCGTGACAAGACTGGTTTCCTTATTGACCAAGGCTTTCCCGATCATATTGAAAGTGCCATAATACTCTTTATTCTCTCGATTTATTTTGAACGCCGAGGTCGTGTCAATCACGCCCTCTTGAAAAGAGTCTACTTGAGGTTGATAGATCGTAATCGCCTGCTTGTTCGCAAGCGTATAATCTTTGGGCCAAGCTAGATCATCGGAGGATTTTGTCGCAGTTAGCACGACAGAAAAATATGAGCAGAGAAAAACCGAAAAAAAACATCTCATTATTCCCCCTTTGCCAACATCCTAGGGACAGATTTGCAAAGGGGAAATGTGCTTGCGTAAAATGCAAACTTTTATGTGTTTTTTCGCAACCACTCAGCCATGGGCAAAGCAAAGTATGTGAAAATCACATCGGCACCAGCTCTGCGCATAGAATAAAGTGTTTCCACCATCGCACGAGTTTCATCAATGAGACCGTGTTTCGCTCCCAACTTGATAAGTCCGTATTCGCCACTAACATTGTAGGCTGCCACTGGGATATTAGTATGTGCTTTCACCTTCGCGATAATATCTAGATAGCTCAGCGCTGGTTTCACCATCACCATGTCTGCACCTTCAGCCACATCGAGATCAATTTCACGAAGTGCTTCGCGAGAGTTGCGGAAATCCATTTGATAAGTTTTTTTGTCGCCAAATTTTGGAGCAGAGTCTAAGGCTTCACGGAAAGGACCGTAGAAACTAGAAGCATATTTTACAGAGTAAGAAAGAATTCCGGTGTCGGTAAAACCCGCTGAATCTAAGGCATCACGGATCGCCCCCACACGACCGTCCATCATGTCAGAAGGAGAAACAATGTCGGCTCCATTTTGCGCATGAACTAGGCACATTTTCGCCAAAATCTCGACTGTTTCGTCATTAACAATAATACCATTGCGAACGACACCGTCATGGCCATCCGAAGAATAGGGATCTAAGGCCACATCTGTGATTAAAGTCACATCTGGGAACTTATCGCGAATCATTCTCAAAGTAGTAGGAAGCAAGCCATTTGGATTTAAAGACTCTGTTCCAGTTTGGTCCTTCTTCGTCTCTGGCAAAGCAGGGAAAAGATCGAAGGTTTTAACCCCTAATTCGACCGCTTTTCCAACTTCTTCCAGAATCATATCGGGACTATGACGAAAAATTCCAGGCATTGAGGCAATTGCTTGCTTTTGAGCTTGGCCTTCGCATAAAAACAGAGGCAAAACGAGCTGGGAAACACGTAACTCTGTCTCTGCCACCATTTGGCGCAGGGCTTCAGATTTGCGATTTCTTCGGGGTCTTTGAGTGAGCTTCATAATACCTCCACCGGGGTTCTGGAACTGAGCTTAAAACTAGTAGTGAAATGACCAGTAGCATGGGGTTTCATTCATCTCGATGATATTTCGTTCATCTAGATGACATTTCAATGACACTTTAATGAAAGTTTACTGATACACCTAATACCAATGGAAGATATACTTCTCGTTCACAGAAAATCCAATCGAAACTTTTTTGCCGAACCTTCGGCAGACTTTTCACCGGCCCTGCAAGACGCCGCGATCTGGAAAACATGTTTGCGCAAAATTCTTTTTTGCCGCGAAGACGAGTTGAATAATTTTTTGGATTATATCGAACCCGAAGATAAAGTTCTTCGCGGTGAAGACGCCCTCTCACTTCTTCTAGAAATTCTTTGCGGCTTGCATTCACCTATTGTTGGTGAAACTGAAGTCCTGGGTCAGTTCAGAACCTTCGTTGAGACTCGCAAGCAAATGAAAGATCCTCTTTTCTCTGACAGCCAGAAATGGTTGAACTTTATCACTGCAGAGGTAAAGAAAACTCGCTCAGAACATCTCGTTGGTATTGGTTCACAAAGTTACGGCAGTCTTTTACGCCGTTACACGAAAGATCTTGATTCCGTTACTATCTGCGGATCTGGCCAACTAGCCCAAGAGATCCTGCCTTGGGTGGCTCATAAAAAATCAGTTCAAATTATTTGCCGTGATCCTGCGAAGCTTCAAGCCTTCGCAGAAAAATACGACAATCTGACTATTTCTACTTACAACGAAGCCTATGTTCATGGCGAAGCGATGGTTATCGCAGCGCCTGTCGGTGATGCACGTATTCTGGAATTATTAGGCAAACAAGACACACGCCCTGCCAGTGTCTTCGACTTGCGCGGCGAAGATAATAAGCTTGCTGTGCTTGCTGCCGATCAATTTCTACATGTTAAAGTCATGAGTCTTCAACAATTCTTTAGTGAAATTGAAGAAAACAAAAAAGATACGCAAACCAAGCTAGAGACAATCAAAGCATACTTGCTTGAGAAAGCTTTAGCCTTCACACAAAGAACAGAGCTTCGTCCACTTGGTTGGGACGATATATGCGCCTGAAAATTTCCGCACGAAAAAGTGACTTGGCCCGCCTCCAGGCCTATATGGTTGGCGACTCTTTAAAAGCACAAACTCCCGGATTAGAAATCGAATATCGCTTCAAAGAGTCTTTGGGCGATAAAAATCTGACCGATGCTCTTTGGCAGATTCCCGAAAAAGGTGTTTTCACTGAAGACTTCTATGGCGAGTTGATTCGCGGTGAAACCGACATGGTTGTGCACTCGTGGAAAGATCTTCCCACGGAATTGAAATCCGACACGGAGATCGTGGCGACTTTGCCTCGTGCGGATCAGCGTGATCTTTTGTTGGTAAAGAAATCTCACTTCGAAAAAATGCGTTCCTCTAAGGCGATGCGTGTTTTCAGCTCCTCGCCTCGTCGTGAATACAACCTCACTGGATTTTTTAAATCTCATTTGCCGTTCAATTTGGACAACGTGAAGTTTGAAAGCGTGCGCGGAAACATTCCAACCCGCATTCGTAAGCTTCTTGAAGCTAATGAAACTGATGGGTTGATCGTGGCCAAAGCGGCCTTGGATCGTCTGTTGACAGCGCCTCAATCTGAATTCGCTGACGTGCAAAAACTTCTGCGCGGTTATTTGAACGAATTGGAGTGGATGGCATTGCCCTTGTCCATCAATCCCAATGCTGCCGCCCAAGGAGCCTTGGCGGTGGAGATCCTTGCCACCCGTTCTGATATGCGTGAATTGCTATCGAAGATCGATCATCCTGCGACTTATTCTTGTGCCGACAAGGAACGCAAAGTGCTGGCAAGTTTTGGTGGCGGTTGCCATCAGAAAATTGGCGTTGCAGTTTTGTCTCGCTCTTATGGAGAGATCACGATTCTTAAAGGTCTGACTGACGCAGGAGTCGTACTCGATAAAAGAGAACTCACGCCAAGCACTGCCATCACTCAATATTCTGCAACACAAATGTGGTCCGGCGAAGTGAATGCTGAACGCCAAGCTTTGACAAATTGGTCTTTGCCTTCCGGCACAAATGCTTTGTATGTGGCTCGCAGTGAAGCTTGGTCGCAAAATCTGCAAGCCGACTCTTATTTCATTTGGACCGCAGGACTCAAAACATGGAAATCCCTCGCGCAAAAAGGCGTGTGGGTTCATGGCAGCTCTGAAAGTATGGGCGAGCAAGAAGAAGCACGTCTAGATGTTCTTGCTGGAGTCCCTATCAAATGGGCTAAACTATCCCACGATTCGGGTTTTGAAGAAAACCAAGCAGTGATGCCTTTGGTAGCCACTTATGCTTTGCAAACGAAAGAGGACTTTAGTTCTCTTGCAAACAAAGAGGCTTTCTTCTGGAGCAGCGGCAGTCAGTTTTTAGCGGCTGTGAAACAAGCTCCACAAATTTTAGAAAAACAACACGCCTGCGGACCGGGAAACACCTACAAAGTGATTCACCAGTATCTGGCGGAAAAAAATATGTACGATCCTTCCCGTCTAAGAATTTTCTTGGACCAAGAAGACTGGAGACAACAATGCACAAAGTAACATCTGAAGAACTTTTTCAACGCGCCCTCAAAGTCACTCCAGGAGGAGTTCACTCTCCAGTAAGATCGTTCAAAGGCTTGGACCGTGCTCCTGTTTTCTTTAAACAAGCTGAAGGAGCTTTCCTTACTTCTGTAGAAGACAAAAAGTATATCGACTTCTGTCAAAGCTTTGGCCCCTTGATCTTAGGACACAGAGATCCTGAAGTGGCTGAAGAAGTTCACCGGATGGTGGATACGGCTTGGACATTTGGCGCGACAGAGATCTTTTCTTTGGAACTTGCTGAGTGGATCTCAACAACTCTTCCTTTCATGGAAAAGTTGCGCTTCGTTTCTTCTGGAACAGAGGCGGTGATGAGTGCCTTGCGTGTCGCTCGCGCAGCTACGGGTCGTAATAAAGTTTTGAAGTTCGAAGGTTGCTATCACGGACATGTGGATAACCTTCTGGTTAAAGCTGGTAGCGGACTTGCCGGCGCTGCCGCTTCTTCAAGCGCTGGTATTTCTGCAGAAGTAGCCGCTTTGACTCTTGTCACTCCATTGGATGACGAAGAGAAACTTGCAGAAGTTTTCCAAGCTCAAGGGAAAGATATCGCTGCGGTTATAATTGAACCACTTCCTGCGAATTACGGATTGTTAGTGCAACGTCCTGAGTTCTTGAAAAAAGTGGCTGATCTTTGCGAAAAGAACGGCACTTTGTTGATCTTTGACGAAGTGATCTCTGGATTCCGCGTAGGTCTTGGCGGCATGGTTGAAAAAACCGGAATTCGCCCTGACCTTGTGACCTATGGAAAAATCATCGGTGGTGGTTTCCCTGTGGGTTGCTATGGTGGTAAAGCTGAATTGATGAACATGGTTGCTCCAAGTGGCGATGTTTACCAAGCAGGAACTTTGAGTGCGAATCCAATCGGTATGCGCGCAGGCCTTACGACTCTTAAAAAAATGCAGCGCCTTGATGGTTGGAACATCTTGGAAAAACGAACTGCTAAGTTTGCAGAAACTTTGCGTGCAGGCTTTGCTAAAAAAGGTCTTCCTTTGAAAATCGAGAACACGGCTTCGTTGTTCTGGATCCATGGCAATGCTTCTTCAACAATTCGTACCATTGATCAAATTCCTAAAGATCAAAGTGCTACCTTCAAAAAATTATTCCTGAAGTCTTTGGATAAAGGTGTTTACTTGGCTCCTAATGCTTACGAGGTGGGTTTTGTTTCCATGGCCCATTCTGATGAGTTGTTGGAACAAGCAGCCCAAATCATTATCGATTCGGCGGAATAGTCCACTATGACGAAGAAGTTCCTCAAACCTAACCTGAAAACAGTCTTGGCGATCATTTGGTTCGCCTTTACGTTTTCATTGGTTACTTGGTGGTGGATCTTCTTCCTTTTGCGTTTCCGCAGTGACACTTCCCATCGCATGTTCGCCTGGGAAGGTTCGATCTTGATCGCCTCTGTCTTGATTGGCGGTGTGGCTTTGATTCTTTTTAGCTATCGCGATCAAAAACGCCACCAACGTTTGCGTTTCTTCTTTTCGACTTTCAGTCACGATATCAAAACTTCGATTGCTCGCCTGCGCTTGCAAGCGGAAGTTCTGGAAGAAGATCTTCACGGGAACAACAACCCGGTAATGAGACGCCTGATTCACGACATTCAACGTTTGGACCTACAACTTGAGAACTCTTTATTGCTAGCGAACCTTGAAGATGGCCAGCTGCTGCATGAAAAGGTCTCTTTGAATGATCTTTTTGGTTCTCTTCGCAATGAGTTCCCTGATTTGTCTTTAGAGATCGAAAAGGAAGCGCAAATCCAAGGGGATCGCAGAGCCCTTATGAGCGTCTTCCGTAATCTTCTGCAAAACTCTGTCATTCACGGAAAAGCCAACACTGTTAAAATCAAAGTACGTGCAGTCTCCAGCAATCGCCTTGAGCTGATCGTTGAAGATGATGGCTTAGGCTTCAAAGGCACCTTGGCAAAACTTGGTTCTGAAATTTTGATTTCCACAGACTCTCGTGGAAATGGCATTGGACTTTTGATCACCAAACGTCTTTTGGCCAAAATGAAGGGGGATATTCAGTTTCATTCTAAAGAGAATTCAGGCTTCCAATCTGTGATTCAGGTGGAGGGTTCTATCAAATGAGAAAAATCCTTCTTGTGGAAGATGACTTGTCCTTAGGTGAAACGCTGACAGAACGTCTTCGCAAAGACTATGACGTTTCTTGGGGCAAAACCTTGGCAGAAGCCTGGGCTTTGTTTTCAAAAACCAAGGACTATGATTTAGTTCTTTTAGATGTCGGCCTTCCCGATGGCAGCGGTTTTGAATTGGCAGCGAAAATCAAACAGATCTCTCCGGTGCTTTTTTTGTTTTTGACAGCTCAAGCCGATGCAGAATCTCGTCTTAAAGGTTTTGAATTGGGCGCGGAAGAATACATTCCCAAGCCTTTCCACTTGAAAGAGCTTTTAATCCGCGTCAAACACGTTCTTGATGCTCACGCCCCTGTGCGTGACATCATTCTTGAACAGTGTGTGATTAATTTTACAAACATGTCGGTGAAAAGATCATCCGGGCAAATTGAATACCCGCCTGTGACCGACATGAAGATCTTGCAGTTATTAATTGATAAATCTCCCCGAGTTCTTAGTCGTGATGAAATCATGAATGAAATTTGGGGCGTTGATAAAAATCCCAGCGTCCGCACTATCGACAATATTATTGTCCGCCTAAGACAACTCTTGGGTGACGACGGAGAAAAGCATATCCGCTCCGTTCGGGGTGTGGGCTATCAATGGGCTACGGAGGAAACACCATGAATGAACTTTTTAAAAACGCACTCAACAGAACACCGCAAAAAAACCCGCCGATTTGGTTCATGCGCCAAGCAGGACGCTACCATAAGCATTACCAAGCGTTGCGTGCGAAGCATTCATTCATGGAACTTTGCAAACAGCCAGAACTTGCGGCGCAAGTTGCATTAGGCCCTGTCGAAGAGTTTGATTTTGATGTCTCTATTCTTTTCAGCGATATCTTGTTTCCATTGGAAGCCTTGGGCATGGGATTGGATTACACAGATCATGGTCCTCAATTGGCTTACAGACTGTCCCATGAAACTATCGGCAACTTAGGTGATGTGAACAAGGCCATTGAATTCATGCACTTCCAAAAAGAAGCTGTCACTGCCACTCGCGCAGTTCTTCCATCCAACAAGAGCTTGATCGGTTTTGTCGGTGGTCTTTGGACTTTGTTTGTCTATGCAACAGAAGGCTCTCATGCGGGTTCCTTGATTCAATCTAAAAAGAACATCCATCTTTTCCCTCAGTTCTTGGAAAAAATGTATCCTTTGATCAAAGAAAACATCCGCTTGCAACTTGAAGGCGGCGTCGAAGTCGTGATGATCTTTGATACGGCGGCTGGAGAAGTTTCTCCAATGTTCTTCCAAGAATGGATTCAACCCGTTTTGGCGAATTTGGCGAAGGCCTACCCTGGCAAAATTGGTTACTACTCTAAAGGGACACAAAATGTGTTCTTCAATAAAGCCTTCACGGATCTTCCGTGGGCAGGTCAAGGCTTTGACCATCGCTGCTTCATCCCTGAGTGCTTCAAAGTTCAAAGCAAAGGCTTCGTTCAAGGAAACTTCGATCAAGGTTTGTTGTTCATGGACGATGCCGATTTCAAAAAGTCTCTGCACACGTTCTTGGCTCCGATGAAAGACATGAGCATCGAACAACGTGCCGGTTGGGTTTGTGGTCTTGGTCATGGTGTTCTGCCAAAAACTCCTGAAAAGAACGTAAAGCTCTTCATAGATACGGTCCGCGAGGTGCTCTCATGATGAAAGATCTTTTGGCGAAATACGATGTCCCGGCTCCCCGTTATACATCTTATCCGACCGTGCCCTACTGGGAAACAAATCCGACGTCTGATCAATGGGTCAGCCATCTAAAGACGACTTTGCAAGAAGGAACCGGTGGATGGTCTTTATATCTGCACATCCCTTACTGTGAATCTTTGTGTACTTTCTGTGGTTGCAACACGATCATCACGAAGGACCACAAAAAAGAATATCCTTATGTGGATATGGTTCTTAAAGAATGGCAGCTTTATTTGGATCAAGTTCCAGAGCTTCTGCAAAAGCCTTTGAAACACATCCATTTGGGTGGCGGAACTCCGACGTTCCTGTCGGCTGAAGCATTGACTCAACTTCTTCGCCCTATTTTATCCCGAGTAAAAATTGATCCCAATGATTTCGAAGGCTCCATCGAAGTGGATCCTCGTCGTACCAATGCAGAGCAATTGAAAGCTCTTCGTGAGTTGGGCTTTACACGTGTGAGCATGGGTGTGCAAGATTTCAATCCTGAAGTGCAACGCCTTGTGAATCGCATTCAGCCATTTGAAATCACAGCAGGTCTGACGAATGCTGCCCGTGATATGGGTTATTCTTCTGTAAATTTTGACTTGATCTATGGTCTGGCAAAACAAACCGCTGAGTCTTTCCGTGAAACAGCGGAATTGACCGTGAAACTTCGCCCAGATCGCATTGCGCTTTATAGCTTTGCATTGGTTCCTTGGATCAAACCACAACAGCGCTTATTCAAAGACGAAGATCTTCCAAAGGCGATGGAAAAGCGTGAGCTTTATGAAATCGCTCGCGGCATCCTGCTAAAAGCGGGATACGTTGAAGTGGGCATGGACCACTTCGCCTTGGCCACGGACAACTTGAGTGTCGCTTTGAAAGAAAAACGTCTGCACAGAAACTTCATGGGCTACACGGATCAACGCACTGATGTGTTGTTGGGTCTGGGTGTGTCTTCTATTTCTGAAACTCCTTACAGCTTTCACCAGAATGAAAAAGTTTTGCCTTTGTATGAGGCGGCTTTGAATGAAGGTCGCTTGCCGACTCTTCGTGGGCACGTTCTAACCGAAGAGGACCGTATCCGTCGTCAGCAAATTTTATCTTTGATGACTCAATACGAAGTGGAGTTCTTAAGTGAAGAGCAAGAACAAGCCGGCAAAGAGTTCCTTCACGAAATGTTGAAGGATCACTTGGTAGAGATTCATCACCACAAACTTGTCGTCAAAGAGAAGGGTCGTCCTTTCTTACGCAACGCTTGTGTATTTTTTGATGAGCGATTGAAGGCCAAACAACCTCAAACGAAGATCTTCTCTCAATCTATATGAAAAAAGTGACTGTGATCGGAGCAGGCTTTGCGGGACTGACAGTTTCGCTAAAGCTTGCAAAAAAAGGTTTCTCTGTGGATCTCTACGAGAGTTCATCTCGAGTGGGAGGTCTTTTAGGGACCGATCGCACCGAGTACGGCATCGCGGAACGAGCCGCGAATGCCCTGATCCGCACTCGGCGCGCAGAGGATCTATTTGCGGAGCTAGGAATCACTCCGAGTTATCCGCTAGAGTCTTCTAAGAAACGTTTTATCTTTCGCTACACCCCTAAGAAATGGCCGCTGACCTTCTTTGAAACTTTGTTCTTCATGGGCAAGTTCCTCCCTAAATTTTTATTCTCAAGATCAACGTTGAAACCCCAAGACCAAGAGACCCTGGATTCCTGGGGGCGTCGTCAACTGGGTGGCACCGCAACGGAATATCTATTGGGACCTGCCATGCAGGGAATTTATGGCAATGAGATCTCGGGTCTTAGTTCTAAACTGATTCTTTCGCCCTTATTTTCCGGGCGCAGAGAAAAATACAAAGGCCTTTTGACAGGGCCCGGTGGTATGCAAGATCTGATCGACAAACTTGAAGGTCGACTTAAAGAATTGGGTGTGAGAATTCATACGAATACGCCGGTGGATCTCAAAACTTTGTCTGGAATCGTTGTGATTGCAACGTCAGCCAATGTAGCGGCGGATCTTCTTCAAGATTCTCATCAAGGTCTTAGCTCTATTCTTCGTAAAATTAGAATGTCTTCTTTAATGAGTTCCACTTTGTTCTTTAAGAATTCTCAAGAGAAATACAAAGGCTTTGGGTGTCTTATTCCTCGTGGTTTTGATATTAAAACCCTGGGCGTTTTAATGAATTCTTATATTTTCAAAGATCGGGATGCGACCTACAACGAAACTTGGATCATGGGTGGAGTGAAAGAAGAACAACTTCTGGATCTTTCCGACAACGATGTTCTAAAACTGATCGCGGAAGAACGCTTTAAAATATTGGGCGACAAGCAAGCCTTACTTGAATATCGCATCAATCGTTGGAACAAGGCCCTGCCCTATTACGATTTGAATCTAGAAACGGCCCAACAAGAAATTGCGAAGGCGAATTACAACCTTGGTACTCAGGCGGGATCTCAGAATATTTTTCTACACGGAAACTATTTAAGTGGCATTGGTCTGAGCAAAATTCTAGAACGCAGCGAACTTCTTGCGGAAACGATCGGACAACACCATGGCTAGCGCAAATAAAGCTAAAACCGGCGTCATTCTTTTTAATATCGGCACACCTCGTTCTTACGAAGTGAATGACGTTAAAGAATACCTTCTGGAATTCTTGATGGATAAAGATGTTATCAATCTTCCTTTCTTTATTCGTTGGCCCCTAGTTCATGGTCTTATCGTTCCTAAGCGAGCTCCGTTTTCCGCTGAAAACTATAAAAAAGTTTGGATGAAAGAGGGCTCTCCGCTTTGGGTTTATTCGAAGCACTTTGCAGACAAGCTGCAAAGTGAGATGGGTCCCAACTACAGCATCAAATTAGGGATGCGTTACAGCGAACCTTCCATTGAACACGCACTGCAAGAGTTGGCGAGCGAAAAGGTAGATTTCATTGTTCTTGTTCCCATGTTCCCACAATACGCCGAAGCCACCACGGGATCTGTTCTTAAAGAATTTGAACGTGCTAAGAAAAAGCATGGCATTCACATTCCTACCAAAACTTTGCGCGACTTCTATCAAGATGAAAGCTTCATCGCTCCATTTGTGGAAATTTTAAAAGAAAGCCTGGCAGGCCAAGACATTGATCACTACTTATTCTCATTCCATGGACTGCCTGAAAGCCATGTGCGTAAGAATGAGGGCTGCCTTCGCTCTGAAGACTGTTGCTTTGAACAGTCCGCTTGTGAAAAACCTTGCTATCGCGCGCAGTGTTTTTCCACTGCTACAAAAATCGCTGAAAGATTGAATCTTCAAGATTCCCATTGGAGTGTTTCATTCCAGTCGCGACTCGGTCGTGCAGAATGGCTAAAACCATCCACGGAACACAGCTTGGAAATTCTCGCGAAGACCGACAAAAAAAACGTGGCGGTTATTTGCCCTTCATTTGTCGCAGATTGTATTGAAACTTTGGAAGAGATCGCCATGGGTGGCGCCGAGACCTTCAAACATGCGGGAGGACAAAACCTTTATGTCATCCCGTGCGTGAATGAAGATCAACGCTGGGTTAAAGGCTTTGCCTCTCTTTTAGAACAAGTCAATTCCTAGGCGGCCTGGGCGCTGCCTTTCGTTTCTTCTCTATGAGGGGTCGACGGTCGCTTCGCCCCTTCGATAATCATGATAAGATCTTGAACCATCGTATGCATCTGCTGTGAACGACTGGTTAAAACTTCTGCTGAAGCCGCACATTCTTCGGCTGCTGCGGCATTACTCTGAGTCACTCGGTCTAAATCATTGATCGATGCGTTGATTGAATTCACTCCTTGTGCCTGCTCTGTGCTGGCCGTAGATATTTCAATATTTAACGCTGTCAGCTTTTCAATCTGCAAAACGATTTCGTTCAACATGGTTCCACTTGCTTGAACAACCTCATGACCATTTTCAATCTTCTCGACACTGTCTTTGATAAGACCAGAAATTTCTTTCGCGGAAGTGGCGCTTCTTTGCGCTAAAGCACGAACGGCCTCGGCAACAACGGCAAAGCCCTTGCCCTGTTCACCCGCTCTCGCTGCCTCAACTGCGGCATTCAAGGCCAGCAAGTTAGTTTGAAAGGCGATGTCATCAATCACCGTGATGATTTCTTCAATTTTCTTTGAACTCTTCGCGATATCGTCCATAGAGACAATCAGCTTTTCCACTTCATTCTTCCCTGTGCGGGCTTTCACTTGAGCTTGCTCCGCCAAAGTTTTTGCACCATTAGTATGCTCGGCATTCAAGCGAATCATACTGGACATCTCTTCCGTGGCAGCGGTTGTTTCTTCTAACGAAGCAGCAGCCGTTGTGGCAGAAGCACTTAAATCACTGGATGATTTTGAAATTTCCAAACTGGCCTGGGCAACTCCAGTTCCTGCATCTTGAAGCTTCTCTGCAATTCCAGATAGAGCTCTCATAGGCATTCTTAAAATCAGGAAAGCCAAACACAAGGCAACTAGTGAAAGTCCGCCAGACCAGCCAATGATGTACCACATGGCGCTAGCCGCAGCTGCTTTGATTTGAGCTTTGCTGGAGATGACGCCGAAAGCTCCATGCAACTTGCCGTCTTTCCAATTCTCCATTTGATAGCCCAAAATATCTTTCCCATTTTTCCAAGGAGATTTAGCAGGGTCACCATGACAATTCATGCAGCCTTGGGATTCTGACAATCTAACAGGGCGATAAACGATAATATCGCGATCATTCGAAGTCGTAACTTCTTTCAATTGCGGATTGTCCAAAAACTTTTTGTAGATATCCATCTCTTCGATAGTGGCTTTATTATCAGGGTTGCGGGGTTCATCAGAGAAAACCCGGAAAGTATAGTCTTCCTCTTTCGCGCCCTCAGATCCCACTTTCATGGATGCAAAGATAGGAACTTGTTTTAGAATTGTCAGCTTCGCGTCCTTGGGAAGATTTCCGTCCGGGTAAGTGGCTACAGCTTTTTCAATACTGGAATCCAAGCCCCCTTGAGCCGCCACATAAGAGCGAACCGCCTCGAGTCTTGAAAGAATCGTTTTGGATTTTTCTATGAGTTGCTGCTCTCCTTGCGCAGAGATACGGGAAGAGGAAACAAAGACTGCGGCCGCAGTACAGATAGTACAAGCCAGTGCGATACTCAACATAACCTTGGTGCTAAACTTCATTCTAACTCCTGATGCGCATAAACGTAAAGTTGATCAGACAGGCAGCTCTTCGGAGTAATCTCATATTAATTTATTGGTTTAAAAAGAGACTGCAGCAGTTTAGGAAAGCTAAGAGCGAGCATAAAGATCTGATTCGACAGGAGATATCTAATTCGAATCGCAAAGATTTAAAGTCTTAAACTTTAGCAATTAACTGATTTTTGTTTATTACAAAAAATCTCACCGATAAAAGGCCAAAGAGAATTTAAGGAATTAAAAACAGAAGCAGAGGAATCAAAATAGCTGTCATCAAACCATTCAAAGCCATCGCCAATCCCGCAAAAGCTCCGGCCACAGTCGAAACTTGAAAAGCGCGAGCTGTTCCCAGGCCATGTGAAGAAAGACCCAAAGCAAATCCCTTCACGGCAGGATCTTTCACTTTAACCATGCTCAAAATAGAAGTCGCAACAGCGGCCCCAAATAAACCCGTGATCATCACAAACACCGTCGACAAGGAGGCAATGCCACCTATTTTCTCTGAAACACCCATCGCAATGGGAGTTGTTACAGATTTTGGCGCCAAAGAAAGTAAAATTTGATGAGGCAATCCAAATGAAGCACCAATCAAAACAGCACTGAAGATTCCAATCACGGAACCAATCACCAAAGAAACACATAACGGCACTAAAAGTTTTTTCAACTTTTCCAGCTGAGAATAAAGAGGCAACGCCAAAGACACCGTTGCCGGTCCCAGCATAAAGTGAATCGGACGAGCGCCTTGAAAATACTCTTTATACGGAATTTGGAAAACTAACAGAACTGCGGAGATCACCAAAATTGATAAGACTGCTGGACTTAAAAGCGGATGATCATTCAACTTAGCGCTCGCCTTGCGCGAAGCTAAATAAATTCCTAAGGTCAGAATCAAAGAGAAAATCTCAATCACGGGTTGCTCCGGGGCCAGAAATCTTTAACACCCAATGAAAAATCAGCGCGGTCGCAAGAATAGTAATCGTTGTACTTAGAATGATGGTCAAAACCATCCCCACTCCGTATTTTCCAAAGAGATCAAAATATTCAATCATGCCCACACCAGCAGGCACATAAAACAACGCCAGATGGGTGGTGATAAATTTTGTTAGATCTTCGACAAATCCTCTTAAGGGTTTCCAGCAAAGCAACGCTAAAAAGAAGTACACCATGCCCAAAACAGGGCCCGGAATAAACAAATGAAAAAGACGGACTGTTCCTTCACCAAGTAGTTGAAAGGAAAGAAGTATAAAGAGAGCTAGCAACATAGACATGAATCTATCTCTTAAGTGTCTCAAATTGAACCGCAAATATCGGCACTGTCTAACAATGATACAGCTGTAACTAAAAGGAATGGCTGTAGGCCTGGTATAGAACTTGGAAAAAGCACGACGAGTTAAAAGATTGGAGCCCTGATGATCTCACGTAAGCTGATAAATGCCTCCCTCTCTTTAGGTTTAAGCCTGGCGGCCTCTTCCGCATTGGCTAAAGTTGAAATGAACGCTATGTGCTTTATAAAGCAAAGTGATACTGCTGCTCGGGCCTTCAATCCAACCAAAGAAGAAGTTGCAGATGATTCTGTTCTAAAAAAGAATCCCGTCAGCGTGAGCGATAAAGACGTTGCTACCAAATACCGTATTGCTTCTCTTTCTAAAGTGCTCACAACTCACTGGGCCGTTGCCAAACTAGGCCCTGAATATCGTTTTAAAACAAAAATTCATGTGACCCCAGGAACTAAAACTGGAAACTGTAATATTCATATCGAAGGCGATATGGATCCCTACATGGGTCGCGAAATGCTGAGTCGTATCTTTACTCAGCTCAAACCAAAATTGTCTGCACAAAGCTGTAAATTCGTAGAGACTTTCTCTTACGACCAGTTCTTCCCCGTCTATCTAGACGTTATGCTTCATCAAAAAAATCACGATGTGGGTTGGGACGATCCCGCTCGTTATTTCAATTCTACAAAAACCAAAGCAGATCTTACGGCCTTTGTTAAACTCAAGTCAGGCCTCAAAGGAAACTTCGACAATATCGGTGTTGTGACCAAAGATCGCTATGTGGAATATGTAAAGACAGTTCCATCTAAAACTTTCTCGGTGAAGTCTCGTCCTCTTTATATGATGGTCAAAGATATGAATAAGTATTCATACAACTATCCACCAAATGTGCTCTTTGAAAAGTTGGGTGGCGTCGAAGGTTACAAAAAATTTGCAGCGGAACGTATGAAGCTCAGTGCCAACGATATCGAAATGTATAATGGTTCTGGCTATCCAGCCTACATGGACGGTGTGAAGCTCTACAATTTGGTTTCATGCTCTTCTCTTGTGCGTATCATGCAAGATCTTGATAAAACTTTGACTGCATATAAAGGAACTCGCGCTTTCCAAATGGCCGATGTTATGGCGGTTGGTGGGCCTGGTGAATCTTATTCTACATTTAAGGGTCTATATGGTGGTGGCACTTACGACAATACTATGGTGGCTAAAACGGGTTCTGCAGAAAAAGCGATCACGTTCGGCGGAATGCTCTCTACCAAAGACGGAGATCTATTCTTTGCGGTCTTAACCAGTCCGGATAATTATGGTGGCGCTGATACAGCCAATGCCCGTATCTTGATCCGCTCTTTGGTGCAAACTCTTGCTGAAAGACAAAAACTATCTAAGTTTAATTATAAGCAAGTTGGCGATATGCTTCCGACTGACGATCAATCTACATTGGTTGAAGAACAAGGCTTGAAAGCGACGACGTTGAAATAGGAGCTTTTATGAAAAAGAACTTAGCAATAGTGCTTTCTCTTTCTTTAGCGCTGGTGGCGCAAACAGCTTGTGCGAGTTCTGCGAAAAAAGAAACCACACAAGAGAAAAATCCCCTCTTAAACGCTTCGGCCGAAGGGGATTTAAAGTTACTGACTTCACTGCTTAAATCCAAAGTGGACATCAATGCCAAAGATAAAACAGGTCATACGGCTTTGATGTTGGCGTCTTCAAACGGTCACAAAGAGGCCGCTAAGTTCTTATTGGTTAACAAAGCTGACGTGAATATTAAAACCGACGAAGGACAAACGGCCTTGTACTTTGCTTTGGTCAGCGATCAAGGCGAAATCGCTAAAGACTTGATTGAACAAGGTGCTACCATTGAAGATATCAGTGGCGAAGGTGAATCCGCTCTGTATGTCGCGACCACTGCCAATCAAAATGAGATCATGAGTATTCTAATCAGGAAGAAGCCTTCTTTGGTGAATAAAGCCACTAATGCCAGCACGACTCCACTGATGGAAGCGGCTCGTTTCGGTTCAGCAAAAACAGTCAGTATCTTATTGAAGGCTGGCGCTGATAAAAAAGCGAAAAATCAGAATGGCAAAACGGCCCTGGATATCGCAATCAAAGCTCAGAACGACGACGCCATAAATCTTTTGAAGAAGTAAAACTGAAGACCAAAAAAAAGGAGCCCATGGCTCCTTTTTTTATTTCGATTTGTTGTGAAAACCTACGAGAAAATCTTTTTAAAGAATCCTGCGATTTTTTGTCCCACACTCTTAGGAGCTGGAGCTTTCTTCGCGTGTTGGTAGCCACCTGGTTTACGTCCACCCTCAATTTTCTTGATAGGTCCGCTGCCACGATTTTCATGACGTTTGTGAGCGTGTTGCGGGCGTTGTCCATCTTGACGTTTGTGCTCTGGACGTGGCGGTCTTTCCGTTTTCGTACCTTGAGCAATTGGACCTGAACCTTGTCCCTGTTTGTGTTCACCACGAGGTCCGCGATCGCCATCTCTGCGCGGTCCGCGGTGTCCATCACGGCCTCCGCCTTCACGGCGAGGTCCACGGTCTCCGTCTCTGCGTGGTCCGCCGCCTTCGCGACGAGGTCCACGATCTCCACCACCCTCTTTGCGAGGTCCGCGATCCAATGATTTTGGATAGTGACCATCGAAGTTTGATGGGAATGGCTTGAACTCTTGAAGAAGCTGATCGTTTTCAAGATAGCCCACTTCAACTTTGTGTTTTAAGTATTCTTCAATGCGAGACAACGACTCGATGTCTTTATCGCCCACCAAAGAGAACGCTGTGCCCGTTGTTCCCGCACGGCCCGTACGACCGATACGGTGAACGTAAGATTCACTGTCCATTGGAAGCTCGTAGTTGATAACAAGATCAACACCTTTGATATCCAAGCCACGAGCTGCAACGTCTGTTGCCACCAAGATGTTCAAATGATTCTCAGCCTTGAATTGTTCGATCACGCGATTGCGTTGTGCTTGAGTCAACAAGCTTGAGATCGCCATCGCTGGAACGCCGTTATCCACCAAGAATTTTGTGATCTTCTCTACATTCAATTTGAAGTTTGTGAAGATGATCGCTTGTTTTGGATTCTGTGCTTTAAGCAAAGAAAGAAGATGTTGCGGCTTTTCGTTGTTACCGACGTGGAAGATTTGATCTTTCACGTTGTCAGCTTTCGCTTGATCACGACTGATATTGATTTCAACAGGTTCAGAACCGAATTGATAAATCGTGTTCAAAACATCGAAATTCAAAGTTGCAGAGAACACCAGAATCTGACGCTCTCTTGGGATTCTTTGCAGAATGAACTTCATGTCGTCTTTGAAACCCATGTCGAACATGCGATCGGCTTCATCGAAGACCACCGCACGAACTTGTTTCAAATCGACAAGATGCTCTTTGTACAAATCAATCAGGCGGCCTGGAGTTGCAACGATAAATTCCACGCTATTTTTAAGCGCTTCTTTTTGTTTATCGTAACCAGTGCCTCCGTAAATCGCAAATCCACGTAATCCAGAATCAACACTCAATTTCAAAATATTATCTTGAACTTGCTCTGCCAATTCGCGAGTGGGAACCAAAATCAAAATAAAATTTTGTGGCTTCCAATCTTTGAATGAACGCTTTTCGATGATCGCTTTTTCTTCTTCACTCACGTCACCAGGGGCTGGGCGAGCGCGAAGAATACGCTCCATCAAAGGAAGAACGAATGCTGCTGTTTTGCCTGTGCCTGTTTGCGCAAGACCTGCGACGTCTTTCCCATCGAGAATGTGTGGGATGGCCTGCTCTTGAACTGGGGTGCAATCTTCATAACCTAATTTGGTGATTGCCGATGCCAATGTGGCTTCTAAATTTAACTCTGAAAATTTCAACTTTTACTACTCCGGGTTTAAGCCCCAAAATTACTTTTCAGGGCTGGGAAAGTCACCAACAAAGCTCTTTAGGGCCTCTACAAAGGCCTGAGCTTGATCTGAATGGACCCAATGTCCCGCGCCGGGTATTACGACGCCCTTAATCATTGGATTGCTGGCTAACATGGCTTCGTAATTTTCCTGGGTGAGCTCTTTCGAGTTTGCTCCTCTGACCAACAGAGTGGGCACCTTCAGATCTTTGACTTCCTGCCATCGATCCACGTTACGACCTGCCTTAACAGACTCGATGATAGCATGTTTTGAGAAGCGCCAATCGACGGTCCCGTCTGGTTTTTCCTCCATATTGCTATAAAAGAACTTGGACATGACTTCGACGTTTTCTCGGGTCTTGGCCGTCTGAATGAAGTCCTCGGCAAAGTACTTCCGAGCCTCATCGCGGTTCGCAAAGGGGGTTGGGACCAAGTTCAAAAGGTACTCGTAATACTCATAGGCATTGCCATTGGCCTCGGGGCCGATGTCCTCGATCACCAATTTTTCGATATACTCTGGGTATTTTGAGGCAAAAACCAAGACGTTCCGCCCGCCCATGGAGTGGCCGACCAAAACGAACTTTTTCCAGCCCAACTCGTCGACAATCTTTTTGAGGTCGTCGGCGTAGTCTTCGGGGCCATAACCTGAGTCGGGCTTGAATGAGCGTCCATGCCCCCGTTGATCAAATGCTAAGCATCTTTCGGTTTGCTCAAGGCTTGAAATAATTCGGCGCCAGTTTTGCCCAAAACCCATTAGGCCATGAATGAAGATCCAGCGTCTGGCGCCAGGGGTTTCTGGACCATAGAAATGATGATAAAAGTTATCGAGATATGCCATGAATTCCCATCCTGCGCCCGCCTTTAGGGTATTTCAAGTTTGAATTTTAGGGGGAAAGCGTTTAGATTCAGCCTCGATGAATTCTCAACAAAAGCCACAGCTTCATGAAGACTGGATTGATTCCTTTGCTCTTCGAATCGTTAAAAACCTCCAAGAGTCTGGTTTCGAAACCTACTTAGTGGGTGGTTGTGTGCGCGATCTCTTGGTGGGAATTCACCCAAAGGACTTTGACATTGCCACAAGCGCATTGCCAAACCAAGTCCGCAAAAAAGTCTCTAATGCCTACATCATTGGCCGTCGCTTTAAGCTGGTTTTAGTAAAACGTGGCGACCAACAATTCGAAGTGGCGACTTTCCGTCGCAACGTCAGCTCTGAGGAGTTGGCAGCACAAACGGAAGAAGATGCGGTTGAGGGCGATAACTACTTCGGCACAGTTGAAGAAGATGCTCAACGCCGCGACTTCACCGTGAATTCAATTTTCTATGATCCTGTTCAACGCAAACTTATCGACTACACGGGTGGTATCCAAGATATCAAAGACCGTGTTCTGCGTATGATCGGAGATCCTAAAGAACGTTTGATTGAAGATCCAATTCGCATTCTTCGCGCGATTCGCTTGTCTCACAAATTGCATTTCTCTATTGAGGCCACCATGCGTTCTGCCATTGCCGAATGCAGTGGTGAACTGAAAAAATCAGCTTTACCTCGCCGTCGTGAGGAATGGTTGAAGTTCTTGCGTTTGAAAGAGCCTCACTTGGCGTTCATGGAGCTTTTTGATTTGCACATTCTTGAGCAAATCTTGCCAGGTCTTCACTCGGTCTTTATGGATCCAGCTAAAATGGAGATCTTTGAGATTCATTTAGCGTGCATCAATCAGGCCGGCATCGACAAGCAAGATCCTACGGAACTTTTCGCGGCTTTCATGTTTGCATTTATGAAAGCGCAATATGGCGAAGAAGCTTGGACCAATGCAGAGGTTTTCGACGATCCGAAACTGGCTTTCTTCATGCGTGAGGAAATGGGCATTTTCAAGCAAGAGGCCTTGATCATTCTTAAAGCCATGCACTTGATGGCGGGTCTTCGCAAAATTGAAATGTACTCGCGCAAAGGCGAACGTCGTCAGATGGCTTTCGTCTCGAACGATTGCTTCGGCCTGGCTATGAAATTGTCGATGATGGATTATTCTTTGTCGGCAAACGAAATCCATTACTGGCTTCAACAAATCGAAAAATTCAGCGGCGGCAAATCCGCTCCTGTTCACTAATCCAAACCTGTAGAGTTAAATATGAAAACTATCGAATTTAAAACCGTAGACGCTGCTATTGAACTTCTTTCCACTATCGACAGCGACGAGGACATGATCAAACTTTCCGACAGCCTTTTCACGGCTCAACCTGAACTGGCTCAGTTCTTGGTCGATTTCGCGGAAGATCTGAATGACGAAGCACAAGATCTTATTGTGATCATGGGCTTAATCATCTGGAGAGCGATGGAGGCTACTTATGGTTCCCTTCGTGAAATGTCCGAAGAGGAAGTAAGCAACCTTTATGAGGCCTTCGAAGCGGCCATGCCGGAAGATGAAGAACTCACTGAAAAATGGTTCGTTTCTATGATTCAAGATGTGGATCAATTCTGCCAACCTGAAATCTTTAAATACGTTGTTGCTGAGTTATTCAACGACGCCCCTGAGGAAAGCTCTTTGACGGACGTTGAGAACACGCAGCTGACTTTGGGTTTGCGCTTCTTCACTGAAGCTTTGCACTCACTTGCGAAAGAAAAGAATCAATAATTTCTTTATATAAAGAAAATTTGAGAACCAAAGAAAGACATAGGAATCCTATGTCTTTCTTTTTTTGACTATTCCTTCTCTGAGATAAGGCCCGAAGCCCTTGCCGCCCAGTACATCACCAAATAGTCTGACGAGAACGAGTGAACTTTAGAGTTTCCCCCGTAGCCCAAATAGAATGGAGAATCTTTCCAATAGAAAGTTGTCTGCCAAGCCAAGGTTTCAAAATTTGGATAGGAATAAGCACCTTGTCCATGATCGGCAAAAGTACGACCCTCTTGGACTTTTCTAAATCCCATGCCTTTCCACGGAGTGCGTGGCCAAGAAGATACGCTCCAATCAGACAACTTCGCCAACTCGACTCGGCCATCACCCACGTTGCGTGGTGCTGGAACTTCTTTAAGTGTCCACAAAGCAGCGCGTGCTTCTGCTTTGAACTCTGAATCCTTTCGCGCCTGTGGTGAATACTTGTAAGCAATCAAAGCTAGAAAATCGCGATGAGCATTTTTATAAACCTTATGCATTTCAAAGAGTCTGCTTTGACCCTGTTTCACCGCCACTGAAAGCAAGTAGTGATCTTTATTATTTTCAGGGAAAACCTTGAGCAACTCTTCCGCGACAAAAATTTGGGCAAGATCAGAAGCCATTGTGAGATTAATTCCCGACCAGTCGGCAACTCCGCCAATGTAAAATCCCACTTCCAATTTTGTCTTGTCACCCAACTGGTTAATTAAATTGACCATGCTATTGTAGAACAACGGCAACTCTGTAACGTCCTTGCTCCACAAAGCTAACAAGCCATGAGCAACACCGTTGTTGTAGCCTCTTTCACGAATGGCTTGGAAACGGGTCATAGCCAAAGCCGCTCTTTGAATTCTGGCAACCAGGGCTGTTTCTTTGGGGCTTACGATTTTATGAGCTAAAGCCAAGGTGATGAAAAGTCCTTTGGCCATGTCGTTGTTACCACCTTGACACCATTTCAAGTGAGAATATTCGCCAGTGCCTTGGATCCAGCCTTCGCCAATATTTTCTGTTGGCGCTGACACCGCCAACGATCTTGCGAACTCCGTGGTGCTTCCAGTGATTTCAGTCAAAGTTAAAATTCCATCGAGGACACGGCGGAAGTTCAACAGTGCTTGAGGGTCTTTCGTAGCCTCGTATCTTAGAACTTCCGACATTCCGTACATCGAAGTCCACAAAGCAGAATCGTACTCTGTCGCGCGACCCACTTTCATATTGTTGTCATCAACCAAAGCCAGTTCCAAAATTCCAGCTGCATTTAAATTTTCAACTTGTGTTTGCTTTCCTAAGAATGCGGCCTTCTGAGCCAATGTCGGAGCGTAAGCATTTCTTCTCATCAATGCTTCTGCCAAAGACAATGGATTGATCGTTTTATTAGTCACACGCAAAACATTGGGATTCTTTGCATAGAAATGCGCATCTGTTTTATCTTGTACGAAGTACTGCTTTCCTTCTTTGAACTCTGAACGATCTTTGTAAGCTTGAGTTTCAGGCAAACCACGATACCAGGCAATCACCGCATCAATTCCAGCCCAGCGTGCGATCTTCAGCAAACCTGAATCATCGCCACCAACGCCTTCAACATTCTTACATAAGTCAATCCATAGAGGAGTCGCCGAAGCCTCGCCCACGCGTTTCCAAGTTTCTGTATAAGTGCCTTCCCCAGAAACATTGAAAGAATAGCCCTTAGAAATTTGTGAGACTGGCAATGAAACTTGAACAGGAGTTCGTAAATCTTCAACCGACGGAGAATAGCTTCCAAAACCAGTCAGTACGTTCGACAGCTTCAAAGAAAAAGTGAATGTTTGGGATTGTATAGAGCCTGACCAAATCGACTCCACTTCCTTGCCTTCGTGGCGCAGTGTTTTCCAACGGATCAAACGCTGAACCTGAGTGCCATGAACCCAAACTTGTCCTGAATATGCACCCAAAGAAGAATTAGTGCCTTGAATTTTATAAAGACCATCTGCCGCTGCACGGCTCTGAGCCGACAATGACAAGGGAATCGACAACATGACAAAAAAAGTAAGTGTAAGACGGGTCCAAGTCTTCATCGGCGTTCTCCAGATTTAAAACATATCAACAGGTAATAAATAGCAAAAAACCTTCCACTTGAAAGATTCCCGGGAACACTTTCTTAGAGCTGCCATTTTTTAAAAAAGCTTTTAGAGATCTTCAATTTCCTCTCTGAAAACATGGCTCAGTAAAGAAAAATTTATCCCTGCTCCGCCTACGTCCATCAATAAAACATTAAGTCTGCTCATGCTGAACCCGAAAAGATTTGTATATGATTCATATTCGACCAACTCTTGAGCGTATCAGAAATCTAGTAAGACTTACTTTCGGTATCGTCTTCGTGCTTTCTTCATTCTGTACCTCGTCGGTTTTTGCATCGCCGAGCGCTCTAACATATCAAGGTCGAATCATCAAAACAGATGGAACTCCGCTTGAGTTCAATAGCGTTTCATTTTTATTTCAACTCACGGACCCATCAGGCAGTTGTATCATCTATCAAGAACAAATCACTGGTTACAGCATGGTCAACTCTGGTGGCGTGTTCGACGTACCGATTGGCACAGGATCAGTACAATATCCTCTGGGCGGTCCAGTTGGAGTGCTCAGCTCCTTCAACAATGCTGGTACCTTCACTTGTGGAACCTGCAATTTGGTAAGTGGCAATTATGTTTGCTCAGACAGCTCTAGCAACTATATTGCCGCTGCCAGTGACAATCGTAAACTTCGTGTTTCTTTCTATGATGGTTCGGGTTGGAAAACGATTTCTCCGGACTCAGTCATTCGCTCTGTGCCTTTTGCCGGCTATGCTTTATCCGCACAAAAGCTTGGAACAAATACCTCTGCTGATTTCATTTTGAAAAATGACGTTAATAACTCTGGGTCTGGAAGCGCGAATTGCGATAGTGGAAACTTTTTAACCTGGAACGCGACGACCAATAAGTTTGGCTGCAGTGGTGTATCAGGTGCTTCCGGAGGAACTGTTACCAATGTCACTTCCGGGAATTCATATCTTAATGTCGCAAATGGAAACGCAGCGCCTGTATTAACTCTGAATGTAGGGACCATTTCTAATACTGTCGCAGCGGGAGATGACTCGCGATTTTCAAATGCCCGAACTCCCACAGGCAGTGCCGGGGGTGATCTCACTGGAGCTTATCCCAATCCCAGTGTTGCCAAAATCGGTGGTACCAGCTTAGTTATCTCATCTCTGACTTCGGGGCAGGCATTGAAGTACAATGGCACGGGTTGGATCAATGCAGCTCTTTCCACTGCTGATCTTTCAGATGCTTCGAGCTTGATAAAAGCCAGCCAGATGCCGGCAAATTGTACTGCTAATCAAACTTTGACTTTTTCAAGTCCTAGCGGAGCTTGGATTTGTTCTAATATTTCCATAACTGGGTCCGCTTTTGGATCACAAACTCAAGCGACATTCTTGGCAGCTCCTGCCGGAGCCGCCGGCAATCCTTCATTTAGAACTCTTACAAGTACGGACTTACCAAGTGGAGTTGTAGCACCTGGATCTTATACGGGAGTCACGGTCGATACATATGGTCGTGTTGTTTCGGGAACCAACCCATCCACGGCCGCGGGCTACGGAATCACAGATGCCTTTATCAACGGTGGTAATTCTTTTGGCGCGGCACCGACCCTTGGCAGTAACGATGCTCAAGATTTTGGAATAAAAACAAATGGCACCACAAGAGTGACCGTAAACTCTAACGGAAATGTAGGAATTGGGACAACAACGCCGTCTTACCTGGTTGACGTCAATGGAACATCAACAGGACCAGGGACAATCACAGCTTCAGGAACCTCAATCACCGGTAGCGGCACTACTTTCACTAAAAGTTTATCGGTCGGTGATACAATTCGTAATACTTCAGGTGAAAAACGAACTGTCACCGCTATTGCAGGCGACACGTCCCTTACAATTCATGCTGCCTATAATACGCCACCAAGTAATTCGACATATACCATTGTTAGAAAGCTTAGCTTTGGCGAAGGAAACATTTCAATGGGTACCTCCACGGCTACCCCCATTTATTCTGGGGCAAGCCTTTTTCCAAACGCAGTACCAAAACTCGAAATTCAAAACAATGAAACCAATTGGGATTCATACAGCGAGCTATTAGTCCTGCGTGCTTCAAGCAGTCCCCTCAACACCGGTGCCACCCGTCAAATGGGAGTGATGTTCAAACTTTCAAATGAATCTAACCTTAATGAGTCTCAAAAAAGCGGCGGGATTATGTTAGAATCCTCGAGTGGATATGCCAACAACCCGTCACTTAGTTTAGCTGTTGCTGATTCAAGGCGATTGACAATCACGTCTGCCGGCAACGTCGGTATCGGAACGACAACTCCAAGCGGATTGCTGGAGGTCGCGAGCGATCAAAACGCCGGAACAAAAATTCGAGTCTCGAATGTCGCTGTAGGTACGGGAGCCTTTGCTCAGAGCGCGACAAAATCGGATGTCATGAATCTGAACCAATATGCGATGAGTTCAGGTTACACCACATCAAACCAATACGTCGCCGGAAGCGCGCTTCTCGAAGCGTCGGGTTCAACGAGCTCCGGCTTCGGTCTTTCAACGGTTAACGGACCCATTCGCTTTTATACGTCGAGTGGTCAGGAACGCATGCGCATTGATTCGACAGGTAACATTGGGATCGGCACAACGAGCCCTGCCGCCACGCTGGACGTTAATGGTGTAATCAAAAGCAGCAATGCTGTTTACGGTACATCTTTAAATCTATCAGGATCAGGTCAAGCTCTCAATTGGCCTGGAAATACAGAAAGAATTCAAGCAAATTCTTCAAGCCACTATATGCAGCTAATTACCAATAATACAGAGGCGATTCGCATCGATTCATCGGGCAAAGTAGGAATTGGCACGTCGACACCTTCCAGTGCTTTGCATGTCGCCAATGGCGAAGTCACTCTCGATAATGGTCATACTTTGATCTTTGGTAGCTCAGCCTACTCCTTCATCACTGGCGGAGATGGAGCCGGAAGTTATCTCAGCTTAGGAACTTCAGGGGCATCAGTTTTAAACATCAACGTTGCAGGACAAGTCGGCATCGGAACACAGGCCCAACAGTACCCCCTTCATGTTATTGGAGACATCAATTCTTCAACAAGACTTCGTATTAATGGTACACAAGTCTGCACAAGCGCTGGGTGTACTGCATCCTCTGACTTGCGTTTAAAAGAAAATGTCCGGCCCTTAGCAAATTCATTTGAGAAAATTACGCAGCTTCAGGGCGTCGAGTATGATTGGATCGACAAAGAAAAATATGGACAACAACATCAGGTGGGATTGATCGCTCAGGATCTCGAAAAAGTTTATCCAGAAGTCGTGATCACTGATCCTGAATCAGGACTGAAATCTGTTGCCTATGACCATTTAGTTGGTCCCATGATTGAGGCCTTTAAAGAACTTAACAGACGTCTTTTAGACGTAGCAAGTACTTCGCAAAAACAAGCCAGAGAGATCGCTTCTGTTCGCGCGGAAGCGGAACAACTGAAAATAGAAAGTCTGCGCAAAGATAAAAAAATCCTAAATCTTGAAAAAGAAAACTTAGCGATTAAGGCTTATCTGTGTGGAAAAGATCCGACCGCTGCGATTTGCAAATAGGGGCATTGTCTTAAGTTTAGTCATGGGGCCCTCTTTGACACTGTTTGGGTGCCAATGCCTCCTCAATTCGAATAAAATTAATCTAGAGCTTTCTTTTTTCGGCTCTTCCTTTGCATCTTTGAAATGGATGCTTAGAAGCCTATTTACACTTTTTATTTTAGCCTCTTTCCTACACGTTGATTCAGCATTGGCGGTCGTCAATGGTGCGGTCCAGGCAAATGAAAGTCATCCCGAAGTCACCCTTCTGCTTCTGGCAAAAAGAAAGCTTCTAGATACAGAACTAACAGCAACATCCCTTTCTGATTTTGGAGTTTGCTCTGGCGCGTTTATCTCGGATCGATTGGTTATCACGGCGGGACATTGCTTTGAGAACGATGGTCATGCCCTGTATCCTTACCTCGCAAAAAAAGTAGGCAATTCATATAACCTGACAGCTCCCGTTGCCAGTGCCACTGAATATATTTATGAGGAACTCAGCGGAGTATCAGAAACCAGCAATGGCTGCTCACCAGGACCAAAACCACTTCCCCAAACAAAAACTCCAGATATTGGTCTTTTGCTTTTTCCTAAAAATACTTCGACACTCTGGTTTCCAGCAGCCTTGAATTATCAGGCCCGTAAAGAAAGCAAGTTGTCTTACTTTGGATTCGGAACAGATCAAGATCCTTTCTCTGGAATTGGCTCTTTCTTAACTAAAACACCTGAACTTCGCACAGGATCTTCAGAAGTCTGGAGAATAAGCAAACAACGAATTGGCTTTGTCGCCACTGTGAATGAAACTTTTGCAGCAGATGGAGATTCTGGCGGCCCGGTTCTAGTAGACGGTCACCTCGTTGGAGTGATGAGCACTGTGAGTGAAAGATGCGAAACCGAGTTTGGTGAAGACTATGCGATATTAAATACCGCCTCTGTTATCTCAAGCATTGAGGCACAATCGTTTATTAAAAAAGCTTTGGAAAAATTCAATGGCCTCTGAACGAGGCCATTGTTTCATAAAGAATTAAGCAGCATTTCTGACTGAAAGCTGTTTCAAAAGATCACCGGCAATTTTATCAAGAGCCAAAACTTTATCCGCAGCGCCTAAAGCCACCGCAGCCGCAGGCATACCATACACCACGCAAGTTTCTTCATTCTGTGCGACGGTATAGGCACCGGCATTTTTCATTTCCAATAAACCTTCAGCGCCGTCTTTACCCATTCCGGTCAAGACAACACCCAAGGCATTTTTACCAGCATACTTCGCCACTGATTTCATCAGATAATCTGCGGCGGGACGAACACTGTGTAACGCAGGTCCTTGATGAAGTTTCACATAGTAGTATGCACCACTACGTGTGATCTCCATATGATAATTGCCCGGAGCAATCAATACACGGCCAGGAACTACTTGATCTCCTTCTTCCGCTTCTTTCACTTCAAAAGGGAACATTTTATTCAAATTGTCAGCGAAGGATTTCGTGAAACCCGGTGGCATATGTTGAACAACCACAGTTCCTGGAATATCCGCAGGCATACCCGACAAGAACACCTTCAATGCTTCAGTACCACCTGTCGAAGAAGCCACCGCGATCATTTGATGGGTTGTTCGAGCCAAAGAAGTGCGAGCCACTTTGGTCACAGGTCCCGATGGTGCCGCCACTTTTGCAACTGCATTCACGCGGGCTTTGGCAACCTCACGCACCTTTTCAACGATTTCCTTCGACAACGTTTCCAACGACTGACTGACGTCAATAGAAGGCTTTTCCATGATCTCAATCGCTCCTGCTTCGAGTGCTCTGAAATAAGTTTCAGAGCCTGTCTTAGCCAAGCTTGAGAATATGATCGTGCGAGTTGGAAAATGCTGCATAACTTTTTCTAGGAAGCTAATGCCATCCATACGCGGCATCTCCACATCCAATGTCATAACATCGGGCTTCAATTGCACCAACTTATCGCGGGCAATATAAGGATCCGAAGCCGTACCGACAACTTCAATGTCGGGACTGGACGAAAAAATCTTTTCCAAAAGTTTACGAATAACTGCTGAGTCATCAACAATCAAAACGCGGATTTTAGCCATACGGCCGCCCCTTAAATTTTTTGATAAACCGCACGTGAAAGCGGTCTGAGGTTAGGATGTTTTACGTTGCCTGACTCTGAGTGACCCAATACTAGGTAGCCGCCCGGAGCCAAACAGGATGTCAAATTATCGATGACTTTTTTCGTTGTCGCTTCATCAAAATAAATCAAAACATTTCGACAGAAGATCACATGGAACTTATGTTGAAATTCGTATTTGGGACTCATTAAGTTGAACTGAGCAAAACGAATCATACTGTGAATTTGATCTTTAGCTCTGAAGTACTCATCGCCATCGGCTTTAACTTTTTCAAAATACTTACTGCGCTGAACAGGAGGAAGCCCCTGCATTTCACGCTCTTCATAGGTGCCTACAGAAGCCTTCTTCAACACCTGAAGATCAATATCTGTCGCCAACAAACGAACCTTGGCACCCGGCATATCCGCTTGCGCTTCACAGGCCGTCATCGCGATCGTATAAGGCTCTTGCCCCGTACTTGCGGCAGCACACCACAAGCGAAGATCATTTCCGCATTTTTTTGCCAATTCGGGCAAAGTCTTCTGAAGGAATTCGAAGTGATTCGATTCGCGATAGAAGGAAGTCATATTTGTTGTCAAAGCAGAAATAAATTCCTGAATCAGGTCATTATTTCCCTTTTCAATCAATGTCCAATAATCTTCATAAGACTTCAAAGAATGACGACGCAATAATTTTACAATACGATTGCGAATCAAAGCATGATTCTTCGGTGTCAAAGGAAGATCTACGCCCGCAAGTTCATACATGCGAGTTGCAAATTTTGTGTAGAGCTTGTCCGAAAGTTTAATCTCTTCAAAGTCATACAATGCCGCCGTTGTCTCGCTACTTGATTTCTTCAACGCACTCATGCCGCCGCCATATCTCTATTTTTAGCAATGTTATTAACTAAAGCACTTGGATCCAAAATAAGAACCGTACGACCATCTCCAAGGATTGCCGCGCCTGCCACTTCGGGAATTTGCACACCTGTTGTAATCGGTTTAACCACCACTTGCGCCTGCCCCAAGACATCGTCTACCGGGAAAGCCATTTGACCTGTCATAGATTCAATGATCACAAGCATTGTTTCTTCACGACGAGCACTTAAAGAATTCTCGCTGCGCTTCACAAGCTGTTCATCTTTCTTATTCATAGCCCAATTGATTGAACCCAAAGTTTTCGATACATCAATGACTGGCAACAACAAGCCACGAATACTTGCCACTTTGCCGGCGTTAGAGACATTCGTATAATCTTTTGGCTGCACACGAACGATTTCGCGAATCGAATGGATTGGCAAAATATAGCGCGCGCCATCCAATGCCACGATAATACCGTCTGTGATCGCCGTACTTAGAGGAATTGTTAGACGGAATGTTGTGCCCACACCAGATTTAGACATGATGTTGATCTTACCGTTGATTTTGTCCAAGTTTGATTTCACAACATCCAAACCCACACCACGACCGGAAAGATCTGAGATCTTATCTGCTGTCGAGAAGCCCGGTTGGAAAATATATTGGAAAACAGTCTCGTCAGGCAAGGTCGCAGGATCTACACCTTGAGGAACCAATCCTCTTTCGATGGCTTTACCCAAAACTTTTTCGCGATTGATACCGCCACCATCGTCGATGATCTCGATAACAACGTTGCCGCCATTTTGTTTGGCCGACACAGTGACCTTCGCCGTCGCAGGTTTACCGCGCTCTTGGCGAGTTTCTTTTTTCTCAATCCCGTGGTCCATAGAGTTACGTACCAAATGAACGAGAGGATCCCCTAGCAATTCAAAAACTGTTCTTTCAACTTCAGTCTCTTCACCCACTAATTGCAAATCAACGGGCTTATCCAAAGTCAAAGAGACGTCACGCACGATGCGTTGAATCTTGATGAACATGGATTTCAACGGCGTCATGCGAATGCTTAATGTTTTTTCGTACAATTCACGGACTGCTTTATCAAGCTGATCAACGATGGCTTCAAGACGAAGATTCACACCGCTGCGAACTGTTTCATCGTGAACAAGTTGATTTTTCAAAACCACAAGTTCACCCACAGCATCAAGAACTGAATCTACGCGACCTGTATCAACCTTGATCGCACTTGCTGCTGGCTTGCTTGGCCCTTTAGGACCTCCACCATCACCAACTGCTTTAGGAACCACTTTCAAAACTGGAGCAGGAGCAACTGATGCCACGGCTTCAACCACTGGAGGAGGCTCAACCGGAGCTGGCGCAGCCTCCATAACAGAGCATGCAGGTTCAGAGTTCCCAGCTGCAGCCGCTGCCGCAGCCTCTTGAGCTCTAAATTCTTCTTGGTCTTCTGGGGAAAGTCCCGCAAGCAACTCTGCAAGTAGTTCGTGATTTGTAAAATCCTCTTCTGAGGCCGCCGCAACCGGAGCCGGTGCAGAAGCTGTTGCAAAGAAGTCATCAGGAGCTTGTTCTTTCACTTCTTCATGGGGAACTTCCATCACTGGCGCAGAAAATTTTTTCTTCTTTCCAGAAAGTGATTCCGTGATTTCAATCAATTGAGATTTCAAAGTAGAAGTGTCCCAAGGACCCCCTTGCCCTTGTTGCAAAGCTGCGATGCGATTTTTTAACTCGTCACCTGAAACCAGAAGAAGAGAAATGGCATTTGGATTTACCAGTTCTGGGCGCGATCTTAAAAGATCCAAAAGATCTTCCATCACGTGCGCAAATTTTGCCAGATCCATAAGTCCAACTGCAGCCGCTCCACCTTTGACAGAATGGGCTACACGAAAGATATCAGTTAAATCTTTTGCAGGTTCTTGACTGGTTTCCAACTTGATCATCGACTCTTCATATTGTTCTAACATGAAAGCCGATTCATTTAAGAAATCAGACTGCAGCTCTTCGAAAAAAGAATTATCACCGCTCATTACATTGCTCCGTGGATGCATTTAAGTGCTTTTAATCATTAGAAGTATCGGCTTTAAGACGTCAGACCTATTTCCATCCTTAGTCCAGAGAAGGATTATTTCATAGTGATCTGGTCCAAAGGGTGTGCTTGATTCACTTTGAGACGGACATAGGGGACTTCACTAAAAATTAACAACAATTCAAATAACCCTTAAGTCCCCTCGGCTTTCGCACGAAAAGAACTGGGTATTCAATTTTTCCACTGTGAAAGGCAATAACAATGAGCGATTTATCTTTGAAAGCTAAGCCCGGCCAATATCTCACTTTCCAACTTATGTCAGAACAATACGGTGTCGCAATCGAAACCGTCCGTGAGATCAATCAGTTTGGCGAAATCACACCGGTTCCCCGCACACCTGACTATGTTAAGGGTGTTATGAACCTTCGCGGAAAAATCATTCCGGTTGTAAATCTTCGTATCAAATTTGGTATGGATTCACAGGATACAACTCGCGACACATGCATCATCGTGATCGACACTGAAATCGGTCAAGTGGGCATGATCGTGGACTCTGTTAAAGAGGTTGTAGACCTTCAAGAGAACCAAATCGAACCTTCACCAGTGCTTGGTAACGAAAACGCAATGTCTTTCGTTCGTGGCATGGGTAAAGTTGACAACAAAGTTGTGATCTTGGTTGATATCGTATCTGCATTCTCTGCGGATCAAATGGGTGTGATGGCTAACTTCTCTCATAACGAAGAAGCGAAAGCCGCTTAATCCTAAGTTCTAAATTTTTAGTTTTAAAAAGGCGCTGAATCTCAGCGCCTTTTTGCGTGCGTTGTCTTTTCAGTCATTCGAAAGCAGACGAAAGACTAGGGCTTAAGAAAGGCTTCCTGACTGTCTTTAAGTTTGTAACGACGACTCACCATTGAAAAGATATTATCTCCAGCTACTCCAATGGCCTCTCCGTTGAAATTCTTTGAAAGGCCGGCAACGCTAGCTGCGGATGTCTCTGCAGAAATACTTCTCTGCATTTTTCCACTGCTATCTTGAGCTGAACTTCCCTCTTCATCACTTGCCGTAGCCACGGCGGAACCTCCTCCAGATCCCCCGCCTTCTTCATATCCATTTTCCTTCGTAGCTTTAACTTTCTCCAACTTCGCTAAGGCTTTCTTTTCGGCCTCAGCATTTGCAGCAAGTGCTCCGTCAATGGCGCCCTTGGGAAGACCCGCAGAAGCCATAGAGGCCGCAGAAGACAGATCCGCACTGGAATAAGTTTTGTCTCCGACAGTGAATGCGCCTGTTTTAGGATTGTAAACACCTGCTGCCTCGATAGATTTCAATGTCGAAGCCACTGCTTGAAAATTGGGATCAGAAACCGCCGCCGTCACATAAGGATCCGCAGCAGATGTCCCCGTCGAGCTGAGTGAACCAAAACCATCAGTTTGAAATCCAGTGGTATCCGCGGAACTTGCCGCGCCACCATGATCTGATCCCTGTGCAATATTCGCAAGTCCCATGCTGACCATCATAACTCCCATTGCAATGAGGGAAGGATTCGTCGGCGTGGCGGAGCCCGTCTTAATCATATACCCACCCATCACAACTTCTGAACCACCGGCAACATAATTCACGGCTTGCGCAAAGCCATTGCCACTGCTGGATTGATTGGCGGATTGATTCACTGCAGGACTTGTCGTTGTAGCTGTCGGTGTTGATCCCGCCTCGATTCCTGTTCCAGCGACAGCAAGCGATCTAAAGAAAATCAATGCTACAAATAAAGACCTCGAGTTCATACGGCCTGCCTTTAGTTACCAAGTAATGACGACGAATTATCGCGGTATCGATCTCGAACTTTTTCCCAATTAGACTTTCCACCTTGTCCGGTGACTTCCTTGGTCCAAGCCGTTTCCCCGCTGATTTTATTTGGATCTTTTTCGCCACCAGGAAGATAAGCGCGGTACTTCGAATCAGCACTTGCAGAGGCCGACCCCGTTCCCCAACTGCCTCCCCCTCCCCCACCACCAGAGGAACCGCCAAGAATATTTGCATTTAAAGTTTTTTTTGATTCAATACCTGACGAAGAGCCTCCCGTAGAGTTTCCTCCTCCACTGCTCAAACCCCCACTACCGCCTCCGCCAGTGGGTGTCCCGACACCACCAGCAGAGTCAGAGGCCGCATTTGTTGGCATCGGTGTTGCGCTTTGGGAACTTAAATCTAAAGAGGATAAACCCGAAGTTCCCGTTGTTCCCGTCGCTGCTGGCGATGACAGTGCTGTCAGATTTGCAGTGGAAGCATCTCCCGCTCTTTCTAAGACATTTTCACAGCCAGCCAATCGAGGGTTCGCAGCACAAAGACATTTGGTGGTCTGCGCGTTCGCAGCAATTGAGCAGTCATCGGCAGCCGTGGTGCTTGTCGTGGCAGTACTTGTACCGTTAGTACTATCCTCACAACTTGACGCTTGTCTCGCGCTCTTAACCATCGAAATAATCCCGGTTCCCGCTGAGACAATCATGTTTGCATACGTATAGGTGCAGGCTTTATTTTTTGAGGCAATGGATTTGGCAGGTGTCGCATCCGTTTCATTCATTTCCAAAGAGGCGACATCAATAACATGGGTCTGCCACTCTTGAGTAATCACTGCTTTTAAGTTGTCGCACAAATTTTTTTGAGTAGTCATCTCGGGATCTTCGGTCGCAACGACTTTGCAGGGAAGAGCACAAAGAACGGTGTCCGCTAAAGACTTGATATTTTTAATATTGCTTGCCACCGTCGCACAGGAGCCTTCACAAGTTGCGCGAGCTGCAGAGCAAGTCGCTGTATAAGCAGTCAGACCTGTCTGTGCAAGTGCCAACGCCTTACCCATTGTGCTGCAAGCATCTGTAATGCCAGTTGTGCCCACTAAACCCATCAATGTGTTCACCTGATTTAAAGTGTTTTGCAAAGTGGGACTGCTCTCTTCCAGGCACACTGTTTTCGCCGCCGACTGACTCTTTACGCAGGTACCGTGTAGATTTGCGTAATATGAGGCCCAACCATCAATCTTCTTCACATTCGCAAAGATCGGAACCGCAACCCCTTTGGCATCAGCGGCCGTCGCCGCTTGCAAAACTTTTTGCGTCGCTACTTTCAAGGCTGCAGCTTGGTCGGAATATCCTTCATCACTCAGTAAAGGTGTCGCCACGGTGGGGTTTACTGTGGGATTGACTGTGGACGTGGGAGTGGCCGTGACCACAGGATCCGCTGCCTTGCTAAGACAAGTGATAAACATCGTCATTATAAGAATAAATATTTTTGTCACATCAACTCCACGTCCCTCTAGGGCATCAACGAAGGGGTCACAACTTGATATCGATTTTTTACCTTCTGCCAAATATCTGAATTCGGTCCCGTAATCCCATCAACACCAGAGCTTCCCGCCAACCCCTGTGCCTGGGGAGCCAGCGGACCTCCCGGCAGAAATTTACGAAGATCCATGCTCTTCTTCGCCTCAGATGCAGAAATATTTTTCCCCACGTATAAATTATCTGTCGAAATGGAAGATGATGAAGAACCACCGCTGCCGCCTGAACTGCCTCCGCTGCTTCCGTAAAAACCACTTCCAACAACAGTTCCAGAATCACTCGCACTTGAAGAATTTTTGTCACGGCCCCGAGGGTCTGCGCTGCCGAAGTCTCCACCGCTACTAAAACTCGTGCCGCTTCCCTGCTTGCCATCGACTGCGGATTCCGCCGCCGATTTATTCAAGGACGCTTGGGAAATTTCTGGCGTTCCGTAAAGATCACCCAAAGTATCAGCGGACGCAGATGATGTTGTTCTTGTCGCTGTTGGCGCACTTGAAGCTTGTTCTGTCGCAGAAGTCGCACTTATACAGGACGGATCGTTTTGATTTTTGCTACAGATGCAAACTTTATTAGTAGCCATCTCTGCACTAGAACAATCTACCTTTGTACTTGAACATCCCGCCAAGCTGGGATTCGCTTTACAAAAATCTGTTGTGGCGGCAGTAGTTCCAGAAGTAAGACTTGCGCAGTTCTGAGCTTGAATGGCAGTTTGCAAAAGATTTTGAATGGCTTGTTGGGTTTGATTGGCCTTGGCTTGTAGAGCCGTACAACTTTTTGCTGAATCCTTAATGGCCGCTTGCACGCTGTCATCGGTATAACCGCTTTTGCTACAAGCTGTATAATATTGTAAGGCCGAACTACAAGCACTGGTGCATGTGCCGACGGAGTTCTGACAACTCATTTGATAAGCCGCAGTTGCCGCATTGGCTGCTTGAGAGATCTTTCCCATTGTTGAACACGCAGCCTCAATACTTGCCGAAGTCGACTGCCCTAGGGCCACTGCCACTTGTTGAGCCTGGGCCAAGCCAGAGTTCTGAGAATCGTCACAGGAACTTGCAGCTTCCACAGTCTTCGTGGCACAGATATTATTTAGCTCTGCTAATTTTAAGGGACATGAAGTAGCTGCATCCACAATTGCAGGAGTGGAATTCGCATCAGTAGCCGCCATGACTAGAGAGCAATTCCCTAGAGAGACACCAATGACCAAACAGATGCTATTCAAAGCGCTTTGCAACTTCATGCAAAGCCTATCGGCCCGCAACCGAAGCTGCAATATCATGGTTCGAATTACTAATTTAAATATTTAATGAAAAGATGGATCCATCTTCAATGATCTCTCCACAATTTATGAATGATTCATCCACAGAGATTCCACATTCTTAAATTGAAATCAAAACACGAAAACTAAACCAATCCTGGCTGAACGATTTCAACCCAATAGTTGTCCGGGTCTTTAATGAATGCGATATTCTTCATACCGCCCTCGCCTAATTTCTTTTGGAAAGGTACATTCAATTTTTCGAAGCGCTCACAAGCAGTTTTGATATCCGGAACAGTCACGCAGATGTGACCGAAGCCACGCGGATCGGTATTGCCATTATGATAAGGCGTTTCAGTTTTCTCTTCCGTGCCCCAGTTGTGAGTCAATTCAAGAACGCTTTCGCGGCTATTCACATAACGGGCATTATCTACGCCTGCGCCCTCTGGCACATTTGTTCCGTCAGGAACATAGGCCAAGAAAAAGAGCGAGAATTTCCAATCCGAAAAATCCACTGTGCGGATCAATTTCATGCCCAACACACGAGTGTAAAAATCTAAAGAAGATTTAGGATCACGCACACGAAGCATCGTGTGATTGAAAACATAGCCTTTAGTTTCTGCATCGGGAGTTAGGCAAACGCCTGGAAGAGTCGACATAAATATTCCTTGAACTACGAGATAACTCAGCCGAAAAAAGTTCGACTGCCATGACCATGACAGCCTCCCAGATTGCTTATCAATCAATGGGAAGCTGACATTTTAATCGAATCTAAACTTCCTAAGTTCCTTTTTGAACCAATAGGAAGCAGGTACCTTTTAGAGCGCTGCTGATACGATAGCTGAAGCATCTACTTTGTGTTTCTTATAAAGTTCTAGAGCTGTGTATGAGCTTTGTCCGAACTCGCCGTGCACGCCTAGAGATTTTAATTTGAATTCTACGCGAGCTTGCAATAGTGCGTGGGCTAGCATTTGTCCGAAGCCACCGATCACTTGATGATCTTCCACAGTGATCAAACGACCTTGGGTTTTCGCCAAAGCAGATTTGAAAGTTTCAACATCGGCATGATTCACGTTCGCGCAGTTTACAACAACGGCACCGACACCTTGAGATTCAAGTTGTTTTACAGATTCCAGGGCTTGCGGCACCAAAGAGCCTGTGGTTGCAATTGTAACTGCTTTAGATTTACCCGCAGTTGTGTCGACAAGAACCTGCGCTTTTTTCAAATCGTAGGTCGCTCCCGCAACGTAGGTCTTAGGGAAGTTTTCACGGCCCAAGAAGAAGATAGAGCTATTTGGAACTTTTCCGGATTTACGATCTTTCGCGAAGTTCTCTAGAACTGTGAACATCAAAGCATCTGCTTCTTCACTGCAAGATAAAGAGTAAACATCTACGTGAGGAATCGAAGAAACCATCGCCATATAACTCAAAGCTTGGTGAGAAGCTCCATCCGCCGCATCTTGGAAACCAGTGTGTGAGAAAACCGCCACGATCGGAGCTTCTGACAAAGCACCCATCGTCAAAGGTAAAGCCCCCTTCGTCACACCGAACTGAGCAAAAGTATCCACCACTGGGATATAACCCAACTTAGAAAGACCAGCTGCCGCAGAAACCATGTTACTTTCCGCAACACCCACGTCGAATGAATCTTGAGGGAACTCCTTTCTGAATCCCGCAACACCCGTTGAACCTGGAAGATCTGAAGTCACAGATAAAACAGGCAATCCCGCTTTGCGGGCACGCACCATCGCAGAAGAAATACCGGTTTGAATTTTTTCGCCAGAATCTTTAACGGCTTTTGCCTTGATGTCTGCTTCCCATTTATTGAGTTCATCAATCCAAGTATTGTAAACCGCCGGCAAAGCTTCGCCGCCATAGATCTCAGACAAGAACGCTGGCAACTCTGTTGGAGATTTCAAAGGAAAGCCATGGCCACCGGAAGCTGACTCAGCAGTTTTCTTCGTCCCGATGCCTTTGATAGTTTTTGCCCAAATCGCAACAGGAACTTTTGGATTAGATTTAGCTAGTTCAACAGCTTCAACCAAAGAGTCGTAACACTTTTGCAAGTTGTTACCTTCAGCCAAAATGATCACTTTCCATCCCAAAGCTTTCAAAGATTCAAAGCTTGGATTCATCGAGAATGATTCTTGATCAATACGACCAGAAAGTTTTGTGTTGTTATCACTGATCAACAAAACATAAGGAGCTAGCTTGCCCGCTTGAGCAAGACCCGGAATCGCCGCATAAGCTTCCTTCGCCTCGCCTTCCATACTTGCACCATCAGAGATCGCCGTGATCGTCACACGATTTTTCCCAGAGAACGCCTCGCCCATTGCCAAACCTTGAGTTTGTGGGAACGCTGAACCCAATGGACCGTTAGAAACAAACACGCCCTCTGGGAAGCAATGAACTTCACCATGTCCCGTCAAACCACTTTCGATAGAACGGAACTTCTTCAACGAATCAATCGTCAAACCTGCCATGTTGTAATTTGCCTTGAGCGCATACAAACCATTTTCGCAGTGACCCGCATCGTTCACGATATGGAATAGATCGAACCATTCTTTTTTCTCTCGTGCAGCGACGTCAAAAACAAAGCCGTGCAACGCGGACATTAATTCCGCAAAGGCCGCAGGACCACCGTAATGGGAAGCTGCTCCACCAAGGACCGCATTCATGTCCATCAAGGAAACCAGAGCACGTGTCGAACGTGGATCTGCCACCGGAATAGAACGTCCATCTTTGCTTTTTACAAAGCTTTTAAATTGAGGTTCTTGAGAAGGGTTGCCCGCGAGTTTTGTTTTGATTTGAATAGGTTCTGTCATAGGTTTATGTTTTACTTCTCTAGACGAGGAACTTCAAATGCAAAAACTGTTTTCCCAAAACATTCGTGATCTTTTAAAAATAGAGCTGCACAGGCATTTGGACTGCTCAGTGCGTTGGAGTACTTTGGTCGAACTAGCCCCCCAAGTCGGCATCGAGCTTGCCCCGACTTCACAAGGACAAAAAGACCAGTTTCTAATTACCAAACCAATGAAAGACCTGAGTTCCGTTCTGAACAAATTTATGAACGCTCAAAAGGTTTTAGCGAGCGAAGAAATCCTCACACGTATTGCATTTGAAGCCTGCGAAGATGCTTTCAATGATGGAATTCGCATTCTTGAACTTCGTTATGCGCCGACTTTTATTTCAGATGGTCATGCGACACTAACTTTCGAAAGCATTCATCGCTCCCTGACTAAAGGTGTCGATATGGCAAAAAAGAATTTCCCAATGGCGGTGGGTTTAATTTGCATCGTGCAACGGATTAAACCCTATGCAATTGCGGAAAAAGTTGTGGATTTCGCCATAGACCACAAAGACAGCTTTATCGCGCTGGACTTGGCTGACAACGAAGAGGGCTTTGATCCCAAAGGCTTCTCTCCCCTTTTTCAAAAAGCCAAAAAAGCGGGCCTGCACATCACCGTTCACTCTGGAGAAACTCCGAACGACCTTGCCGCCACGTGGGTCAAGGATTCAGTGGAAATTCTCGGTGCCGAACGCATCGGCCACGGAATCCAAGTCGTCAGAGATCCGAATGTTTTGAACTTTATCCGAGATCGCAAAATTCCTCTCGAAGTTTGTCCGATCAGCAATTATCTCACTCAATCATTCACAAGCTATGAAGCTCATCCCATTCGCTCCTTGATGACCAGTGGAGTTTTAGTGACTGTGAACTCAGATGACCCTGGGGTCTTTGCCACCACTCTAAGTGACGACTACGAAGTTCTTCACCGCGTGCATAATTTCAGCGAAGAAGATTTCCGTCGCTGCAATCAAATTGCCTTCAACGCGAGTTTTATTTCTGAAAAAGAAAAAGCTCCTTTCAAAAAGGACTTCTTTGATCATGTCTAAAACCTGGATTGAAATCGCAGAAGAAATTCGACACATGATGCGCGAAGATCAAGCGGTGCGTGATGCTTTGGCGGCCACGGGAGAACTCTTCCACGGCTATCACCCGGCGATGGAGAAGATTCATCTTAAGAATGCTCACAAACTGAAAGAATTCATAGATGAAAAGGGCTTTCCCTCCCGCGACCATGTCAGCGAAGAAGCCTGCACCGATGCGATAAAAATTGTTTTGCATGCGATCAGTTGGCCGGAGTTTATGCGCGCGCAAGAAGTCGTTCTGCAAGATCTTGCCAAAGACGGCAAAGTTCCTAAAATGTATGTCGCGATCCTGATAGATCGCATTCGCTTCTATGAGGGTCGAAAGCAGATTTATGCTACCAATGCAGATTGGGATGAAAACGGCATCATGCGCATAACCGATGTGGAAGATGAAGAAAATTTAAATGCACGTCGCGCCTCTATGGAGTTGGAGCCCATCGAAAGTTTGGTCATCACTCCATTCACTGGCGAATACCATCCGCCGAATCCACAAAAAAGATATCAAGAGTATCTTGAGTGGACTCACAAAGTTGGATGGCGTGCTTAGTTTTAAAATTTAAAAGAAGTTATGAAAGGACATCCTATGACAACAACTCTTCGCGAGTTTTATCCGCAAATTGAGCCTTACAACAAAGGCTTTCTGAAGGTCTCTGAACTTCACAATCTTTACTATGAAGAAGTTGGCAATCCTCAAGGCAAACCCGTGGTCTTCTTGCACGGTGGACCCGGTGGTGGTGTTTCTCCGGATCATCGTCGCTTCTTTGATCCAAAAACTTATCGCATTATCTTATTCGACCAACGCGGCTCAGGCCAATCCACCCCTTGTGCAGAGTTGCGAGAGAACACAACTTGGGACTTGGTCAAAGATACTGAAACCATTCGTGAGTTTCTAAAAATCGACTCTTGGGTTGTTTTCGGTGGAAGCTGGGGCTCAACATTGGCTTTGGCCTATGCGATCACTCACCCAGAAAGAGTCAAAGCCCTTGTTCTGCGTGGCATTTTCCTCTGCCGTCCTTCTGAAATTAAATGGTTCTATCAAGAAGGGGCTTCACAAATCTTCCCAGATGTTTGGGACGAATACCTCAAACCTATTCCTGAAAACGAACGCCATGATTTGGTAAGCGCTTACTACAAACGACTCACTCATCACGATGCCCACATCCGTTTGGAAGCGGCAAAAGCATGGAGCAAATGGGAAGCGGCCACATCACGCCTGTATATGGATCCTAACGCCGTTGATGAATTCGATGATCCTGATTATGCCTTAAGCTTTGCGCGTATTGAATGTCACTACTTCACTAACAATGCGTTCTTTAAAACGAACAATTGGCTTTTGGAAAACGTTGATAAGATTCGTCAAATCCCTGGTTACATCGTACAAGGTCGTTACGATGTTGTGTGCCCGGCAAAATCAGCTTGGGAACTTCATAAAGCATGGCCAGAAGCAAAATTTACAATCATCGCTGATGCCGGACATGCAGCTGCAGAACCCGGAACTCGCTCAGCTCTAATAGAAGCCACGGACGCTTGCAGAAGCTTGTAAGAACTTCAGGCATAAGAGTTCACTCGGAAACTCTTATGCCTGTCATAAGTATTATATTGTTGTAAAGTGGTTCCAAATTGGGTTTATTCATTCCACGCACCGCGTATCGCGATGCAACACTATCCGGGGGGATTAAGTGGGACTGAATAGCAAAGGTCTGTTCGTAGTAGGGGTACTTTCAACAATCACATTCGCTGCATGCGCACCTAAAAACAGCGAATCTTCACAAGTTCAAACTTCAAGCGTCGAATCTTCTGCGATTATCGCAGGACAGCTTGTTAGTCCAAATGAAGTCGTTTCTAGAAGCATCGTAGCAGTCTATACTCAACACGACGGTGAAAAGGGCGGAGGGATCTGCACAGGTTCACTTCTTCCAGGAAATCTTGTTCTTACGGCAGCTCATTGCGTTGATGACTTTATAACAATCGTTTTTAATACAGATATGGACTCAGCAAATGAAACTCAAGCCTTCCCTGTGGATAAGGTTGCTGTTTCTCCTTACTGGGCTACCCGCAAAAATGCTCCTAAAGATCAAGGCGATATCGCTTTGTTACACTTTAAAGGAACAATTCCTTCGGGATTCGCACCGGCGACATTCCTCACAGACATGTCGGCTCTTAAAAATGGCGCGACGGTTTTGTTAGCTGGATACGGTGCCAACCAAGTTAAGCAAACTCCGATTGATACCAATACCTATCCTGATCTTATTGCTGCAATTCAATCTGGAAAAGTGGTGTGTGACGATCCGATGAAGCTCACAAACTGTATTGAAGCAACTATGCTAGGTACTGGAGTTTTACGTAAAACAACTGTGAAAATTGCTGACTCAAAGTTTGGTGCATCAGAAGTTCTTTTGGATCAAACCTCTGGCACTGGCGCATGTCATGGTGACTCGGGCGGTCCAGCTTACGTAGTTGCAAACGGGAAATTGTACCTTTGGGGCGTAACTAGTCGCGGAGCCAACGATCCAAAAAACGATTGCTCTAAGAATGCTGTTTATACTAACGCTTATGTTTACAAAACTTGGTTGAACCAAGCTGCGAAAAAGTTGACGGCTCCAGCTTTGACGGATGCAAACAGACTTAACAACGTTGCAACGACCAGCAATTAATCCCATAGAAGACTTTTCAAACTTAAAAGGGCTGCTACTCAACTAGCAGCCCTTTTGTTATTTCAATCCCATGAAAACGAAATTGTTGTACGTCGGCTCTATAGTCGTTTTTATTCTTAGCGGCTGCCAGAATAATGGTGGCGACTTTACTCCGGGGACATCTCAGGAGAGCGCCATCGTTGGTGGCTCCGAGACTGGAACAAACAATCCTGCAGGTCGCACTGTTGTCTTCCTTTATGATGGCAGCACAAACATGTCCTGCACCGGTACTCTTATCGCGAACAATTTGATTCTTACTGCGGCTCACTGTATCGGCCCCACTAAAAAGGTGACAGTTGCTTTTGGCAGCAACCCGCTTCAGGGACCGTACGACCTGCGCAACAGCACAGGCGTTGTCGTTCACGACAAATACAACAAGGCCGGCACTGAAGATCGTAATGATCTTGCCTTAGTTTCATTCAACGGTGGACTGCCGGATGGATTCATTGTGGCTCGTTTGCCAATTCCAAGCTTGGATGTTCAAGCGAAACAAACTTTCTTAGCACTGGGTTATGGACGTACTTCCGGCAAAAAACCCGCTGTGGATACTGACATGCAAGGCTCAGGAGTTCTTCGCCAAGTCGGCCTTCAAGTGGACAGTGTCAGTCCCAATAAAACACAATTCCGCGTTGATCAAAGCACCGGCTCTGGCATTTGCAATGGCGACTCCGGTGGCCCGGCCTTGGTGAAAAATCAAAATGCTTACTATGTGGTGGGTATTGCTTCGGCGATTCTTTGGACCGTTCCTAAAGAGCTCAGTGCCGATGAAAAAGAAACTTATCTTGATCAGAAAGACCTCTGCATGGAGAAGTCGATCTACATCAATATTTCTGAATATCTAACTTGGATTTGTGACTCTTCAAAGCAATTGCTGAATTAAGACCTTAATTCTTTCCGCTAATTCCTTGGGGCGATCAAAAAGCACTCGGTGCGAAGCCTCAGGAATGAGATCCACCTTAAGGCCATGGATATCTTCACGAAGCTGTTCTACCAAGGTCATAAACTTTTCGTCTCGTTCCCCCGCCGCAATACAAATTTTTGTAGCTAGCTCCTGAATCAAAGGGCGCATGTTCTTTTGTTGCGCCAAAGACCAATTGGTCAAAGCCAATCCTAAAGACTCTCGAAAATAATCTTTTTCAATACGAGAAGGCTCTTCTTCGCCTCCACCAAAAACAGGTTGCGCATTCCAATTACGCAACAATGTATCCCAAGAAGATTTTAAGAATTCTTCGGCCCAATAGGAATCATTCATCCAACGCGCCCGGCGCTCTTCAGAGGCTGGATCAAAAGACTTAAAATGATCGTTGAAACCAGGATTGGTTGAGATCAAAAAAGATTTGTACCAAAGCGCCGGCTTCTGCTCAAGAGCATGCAAAGCCAAGCGTCCTCCTAAAGAGTATCCAATCAGGACATTGCGATCTGCTCCACTGGTTTCCATCTGCACCCAGCGATTAAAATTCTGAGCCCAGCTTGCGAAACTATGATGCGGATTTAGGTTTTTTTCTTTGAAATAGTCGGGCGTGTAGATCTTGATTCGATCATTCTTTGGCAAGGCTGCTTTCACAGCCTCCCAGTCTGACGGTCTTCCTAAGAATCCATGAAGAAAGAAAAGATTTACTCTTTCCACAGAGCTTCCAGCTCCTTCCAGAACTCCTGCGTTTGCTCAGCATTCGGCAAAAGTTCGATGATCTGTTTATCAGCTAGTTCCGTTGTCACTGGAATATTATGCCACTGCTGATAAGACCAATTCCACATCTTTGCCCAGGATTCGAAAGAAATCTGGTGTTTGTTTATGAAAATCTCTTTTTTGAACATGCGAGAGAATATTTGGCCCCCGCCATTGTTAATAACGACAATACGGAATTTTTGAGCATCGACCTGGGAAGTTACCCAAAGTGCCGATAAATCATACATCGCTGTTAAATCCCCAACAAGACACCAGTTTTCAGTCTCGGGATGAGCCCAACCCATGAATGTCGAGATCTGCCCGTCAATTCCATTCGCTCCGCGATTCGCAGCCACACGCAAAGGCGGTGACTCTTGATCTGCGCAAGAATCCCACTCACGAATTGGCAGTGAATTTCCTAGATACACGGAACCTTTCTTCATCTTCTTCGACAAAGAGTAAATCAGACCTTGCTCTGACTCTGGATACTTCTGCAACAAAGCTCTGACTTCCGCCGCCTTGGCAGCATCATCAAAATTCACTTTTACATTCTCATGCTGCTTCGAAGTGAATTCCACTTGGCTCAACAAATCCAAAGAGTTGACGTGTTGAACTTCGCGGCTTAGCCCTGTGTAGTGATTGAAGCTGACAGAGAACACGGGAATGTTTTTATATTTATCTTCCAAGTCGCGCCACAATCGAACCGTCGGTACGCCACCAATGCGCAAGATCGAGTCGCACTCGCCTGATTTCAAAATTCGATGAATCATCTGTTCACCACTTTGAATCAAGATATCCTGCAACTCTGGATTGCCACGCAAACTTGAAATGCCTTCCGCATACACTGGCGCCCTGTACTGCTTAAGGAAATCCAAAACAGTTCCATAGGCTTTTTCTGGCAAGATGCCCACGATCACCAACGGCTTATGGGTGTTCAGAAATTTTTCCATCTCCTTCAAAGTTCCCAGCGGCGTTTGTCCTGGCAGCTTCGTGCGTTCCGCAACAGCAGGAATTCTAATTTGTGGGATGGGTCCATCAATCAAGGGTTCTTCAAAGCTCACGTTGACGTGAATTGGTTTTTTCCACGAAAGACTTTTAAAAGAAAGATGCGAGTTCTCTGCATCCAAATCCAACGCCACTTCATTGTAGTAAGAAAAGATTCCTACTTGCTCAATGGTTTGTGGAGCCCCTGTGCCACGATAATGTTTCGGGCGATCCGCTGTGATCATAATCAATGGCAAAGAAGAATAAGTGCCTTCAACAGCCGCCGGCAAAAGCTCCGCCACAGCTGTTCCTGAGGTTGTGAAGATCGCCACAGGACGACGGCTACTTGCGATACGTCCCAATGCAAAGAACGAGGCTGAGCGTTCCTCAAAGAAAGTATAAACTTTAAGATTTTTATTCTCGTCCAGAATGTGCACTAAGGGACTGTTACGAGCTCCTGCACACAAAACAAATTCACGCACACCAGTGTCCACTAACTCCTGGATGATCTTTGCTGCAAGTTCCATATTTGTCATAATTCAAGCCCCAAAATCTTTTTCACTGACAGACGTTTCTGAAAGAGTTCTCGCCATTCACGATCCAATTCACTGGCAGCAACAACGCCGCATCCGGAACCAATCATGGCTTCTTCGCTATTCCACTGCAAATTTCGAATGCCGACAAGGCACAGAGCCTTATTCTGGTCGATAAAAGCGAAAGGGCCTCCGAAACCACGGCGTCCTTCCTGACCAGGGTACTCTGCCAGCCATTTATAGCCAGCGGCACGAGGTGCCACACCCAGTGCCGGTGTCGGATGAAGCTCCTCTATAAGCTTTCTAAATGGCGGAGTGCTATGACATTTAACCACGAATTGAGTGATCAAATGAAACAACATGGGCAATTCCAAAATCTTTGGCCCATCGGTTTTTACAGAACCCCATTTTGACATGCGACTCTTCAAATCCTCAACCACCAGCCTGTGCTCTTCCATTTCCTTTGGGTCTTCCAACAAAGACTCGCGCCCTGTGCTTTCACTTTTCGGGCAGGTGCCAGCTAAAGCCATTGTTTTCAAAATTCCAAAATCAAAATCGAAAAGAACTTCGGGAGTCGCACCCAGCACGCCTTCTCCATTTTGCCAAAAGCCATAGACAAACAAAGTCTCTGGAGCTTTCGTTAAATTCAAAATCATTTGTGCAAGATCCTGGGGCTTTACAGTTTGTGCTGTTCGCGCAAAAACCGCTGGCACCGCTTTTTGAATTTCACCCGTTTTGATCTTCGCTAGAATTCCCTGCAAAGCTGTTGAGAAATCTTCTTTGCGAGGCTCTCGCCAAGGAGCCTTATCTAAAATTTTGCTTTGGGCACCTTCACTGATGGAGTTTGCATGCAAATAGCTCTCACAAATTTGCTGAATATCAGTGGTATTGAGGGTGTAAGTGATCGTGCCTTGATAAAGTGGCTTTGCCTCAAGATCATAGAAATCCGGCCAAAATACTGAAATCGCTGATGAATTGGGTGACGAATTGGCATTTTTTACAGGTTCAAATGGGCCCTCTATCAAGATCCATTGGCCCTCATGTCGCAAGAGGGCCCCTGACTGCAAAAGGTTTGTAAAGCTTTGAAGCGTTATGCTATTCTGCCGATCCACAATAAGCCCTCAATTTCTGGGTGAACAGAAGAAGTTCGTAGTATGGAAATTCAAACTATGCAAACAAGTCCCTCAACCCAAATAGTCAATATTGGCGGGTTTGATATCGGTGGTCCTAACTTCACGGTGATCGCAGGTCCTTGCTCTATCGAAAGCCCCGCGCAATTCATGGAAACCGCAAATGGCGTTAAAGCTGCCGGTGCTCACTTGCTCCGCGGCGGTATCTGGAAAATGAGAACATCGTCCAAAGACTTCCAAGGTTTGGGTTCTGCATCTTTCGACTTTGTTAGAAATGTCTGCAAAGAGACAAACATGAGCTTGGTCTCTGAAGTGACTGACGTTCGTCAAATCGAAGAAATCTACGACCTTGTTGAATGCTTCCAAGTTGGTTCACGCAGCATGCAAAATTACGAATTGCTTCGTGAGCTTGGCAAACAAAAGAAACCTGTTCTTTTGAAGCGTGGTTTATCTGCTTACATCAACGAATGGATCAAAGCGGCTGAGTACGTCACAAATGGTGGCAATCAAAACGTGATCCTTTGCGAACGCGGTATTCGCACTTTCGAAACGGCAACTCGCAACACTTTGGATTTAAACGCCGTTGCTTACGCAAAAAGAAACACAAACTTGCCTGTGATCGTGGACCCTTCCCACGCAGTAGGTATTCGTGCTCTGGTTCCAGATCTTGCTTACGCAGCTGCGGCGGTGGGTGCAGATGGAATCATCGTTGAAGTTCACCCTCGTCCAGCGGAAGCGCTTTCTGATGGCATGCAAGCGCTCACTTTGGGTGACTTCAGCACGATGATGAAAAAGCTTGATAAAATTCTGACGGCGATCGACAGACCTCTTCACAAGGTGACTGAACATGCACACTAAGCATTCTCCAAATCCTGAAATCATTCGCTCTATGTTCTCTAAAGTTGCGGCGAACTACGACAAAGGAAACAACGTTCTTTCTATGGGTGTGCATCACTTGTGGAGAAAGAAACTTGTTAAATACGCTGGCACAAAATCTGGCGATAAAGTTTTGGATTGCGCAACTGGCACCGGCGACTTGGCTATTGAATTCAAAAAAACTGTTGGCAACAACGGCGCTGTCATCGGAACAGATTTCTGCGCAGAGATGTTGATTCCAGCTCCAGGCAAAGCAAAAGAACGCGGCCTAGAAATTCAATTCGAACAAGCAGACGTCACTCAACTTCAGTACACTGACAAAACTTTTGATGTCTCTAGCATCTCTTTCGGAATTCGTAACGTCAGCGATCCCGTGCAAGCTTTGCGCGAAATGGGTCGTGTTACAAAATCCGGTGGCGTGGTGATGGTTCTTGAATTTGGACAAGTGAACATCCCGGTGTTTGGCCCTCTTTACAATTTCTATTCGCAAAACATCCTGCCTAAAATCGGCGGACTCGTCACAGGCCAAAAAGACGCCTACGAATACCTACAAAAATCTTCTGCAGCCTTCCCCTGCAGAGAAGGCTTCGTCGACCTCATGAAAGAAAGCGCCCAATTCTCAAAGATGGAATACATCCCCCTCACCGGCGGCATAGCCTACATCTACAAAGGCACTGTCAAATAGGCAAATAGGTACGGACACACTTTTGGTGTCGCAGCTGCGTTATGCACTCGGCTGCTAGCTCGGTTCTTCACAACTAATAAATAAAAAAGGCATCTCACGGGATGCCTTTTTTATTTATTGCTATGACAATGAGTCGTGACTGATTCAACGAACCACTCTAGATCTGAACGCCAAATTTCTAACGCAGCTGCGACACCAAAAGTGTGTCCGTACCTAATCCCACCAGTAGAAGACGTAGCCGCAGATTATTAGGCCTATGACCCAGTTTAGGAGGGCGCCGGCTACGAAGTAGGGGTAGATCATGAGGGCGACGCCGGAGTAGACGTTGCGGCGATTTTCGTTTTTTCGGCCATGGCGGAAAAGCCAAAGACCGATGGTGCTGAATATTAATCCCGCTACAATGGCCCAGATGCTGAAGTTCAGATCTATTGGCAAGTTATCTAGCGATATAGGTAGGTTGGATAAATCTTCCACTTAGACAATTGTAGGCCTTGGACCAAGACAGTCAATGGGCCTAGGCCCACTTTCTCTAAGCCATCATCCTAAAGAACCAAGGAGCGGGGCCAACCAATGGAGCCATCCCCTTAAGAATCTCAATAACATCCATCCAATCGTACGCCAACTGCTGCTGCTGAGAAACGATCATGACGTAGCCACCTTGAGGCAACTGGTACAGGCTTTGAGGTTTTTTAGCCTCTGGTGCCTGTTCAATTTGTGGCTCTGGAGGTTTGGGAGGAGGAGGCTGCGGCACTTGTTTCCGTGTAGGGCATCCCCACAAAGAGACTAAGAAAATAAAAAGGAGGAAATAAGACCTTTTCATAGATCTCATTTTCCTCCCGTAAAAACTGACTGGCTAGTTGTTTTAAATCAAAGTGTGTTTCTACTCGCTAAGCGTCGCAATATTTCAGAGTAAACTCACAATTAAACTTATTTAGTAATGCCAAGGAAACTTAGAGAAATCTTTTGGACGCTTCTCTACGAAAGAATTGCGACCTTCGACGGCTTCTTCAGTACCATAGGCAAGACGAGTCGCCTCTCCGGCAAAAAGCTGCTGCCCCACGAGGCCATCATCAACCATATTGAAACCGTACTTCAACATGCGCATCGCTGTAGGACTTTTCGAATTCATTTCCTTGGCCCATTCCAAAGCAACTTTCTCTAAATCTTTGTGAGGAATAACGGCGTTAACCATACCCATATCAAAAGCTTCTTGAGCTGTGTAATTGCGTCCCAAGAAGAAGATTTCGCGAGCACGTTTTTGTCCCACCATCTTTGCCAGATACGCAGAACCATAACCGCTATCGAAACTTGCGACATCGGGATCTGTCTGTTTGAAAATCGCGTGCTCTTGACTTGCCAAAGTGAGGTCACAAACAACATGCAATGAATGCCCGCCACCTACGGACCAACCCGGAACAACGGCCACAACAACTTTCGGCATGAAGCGAATCAAGCGCTGAACTTCCAAAATATGCAAACGACCCAAACGTGCTAGGTCGGCCTTGCCCACAGCTTCTTTATCTTCGTATTTATAGCCATCTTTACCGCGGATGCGTTGATCTCCACCAGAGCAGAATGCCCAACCACCATCCTTTGGAGACGGCCCGTTGCCAGTGATAAGAACTACGCCCACATCGGGAGTTACGCGAGCATGCTCAAGAGCCGTATAAAGTTCATCGACCGTTTGCGGTCTAAAAGCATTTCTTACTTCAGGTCTGTTGAACGCGATACGAACTGTGCCCTGATCTTTTGCACGATGATAAGTAATATCGTTAAACTTAAAACCAGGAACTTCCGTCCACCACTCAGGATTAAAAATATCAGAAACCATTTCGTACTCCTCTTTATTAAAACCCATTTATTTTATCTCATTCCAGAAGCTCTGCCAATATCAATACGAGTCTTGCCATAGGCCGCAAGGGTGCAGAAAACAAAAAACCGAGCTTCTTTGCAGAGAGAGAGCTCGGTTTTTATAAGGATCGTATTCCGAAGGATTTTAAACTCTGTCCGTCTTGGCCCACAGATAATGATCCGCCAACACAAGCCATGTCATAGCCTCAAGAACCGGTATTGCTCTGGTAACAATACAAGGATCGTGACGACCTTTTTTAGCGACATCTAAAATGGAACTGGTGGGCTTAAAAGAAACTCTCAACAAGATTGATTCGCCCGTGGAAATTCCACCGCGAATTCCACCATAGGCATCTTGCGAGCCTTGATGAAAGTGCGTGCCCTGAACTGCCGCGGATTCAAAACCTAAACCCAACTCAAAACCATTCGCGGCGCCGACACTCAGGAAAGCCTGAGCTAAATCTGATTTCAGTTTGTGAAATACCGGCTGGCCCAAATAGGCCGGAGGATTTTGCACAAGAATTTCCGCAACGCCGCCATAACTTTCACCAGATTCCTGCGCCTTTTTTAGCATCTCTGCAATTTCGTTGTGACGAATCGAAGGAAAGCGCGCTTGGTAAGAATCAATATTATTTTGTGCCACTCGTGCACGCTCATCTGGAGTCAGTTCATATGAACTGATCTGTGAGGCATACCCAATAACTTTCGTTGAAGCACTCACATGGGACATCATCATTTGCGCCACGGATCCTGCCATCACGCGCGACACCGTTTCGCGACCGGAAGATCTGCCGCCACCACGATGATCACTATGACCAAATTTATTTTTCCACATGTCGTCTGCGTGGCCTGCACGCGGAGCTTTTTGAATCTGCGCATAGTCTTGCGAGCGAGCATCCTGATTGCGAACGATCATTGCAATAGGAGTCCCCAAAGTTTTTCCTTCAAAAACACCACTCAGAACTTCCACTTGATCTGCTTCCGCGCGACCAGAAACGACTTGCTCTGTGCCTTTGCCGTGATGACCGGGTCTGCGACGTTCTAATTCTTTTTTTAGAAGAGCTTCGTCAAAAGAAACTCCAGCAGGGCAACCATCAATCAACACTCCCAAGGCCGTGCCATGACTTTCACCAAAAGAAGTGATCACAAAACGTGAACCAAATTGATTTGCACTCATAGCTCATCCTCGCATCTTTGCCAGAAAATTCTTTGTTGCTGGGCCTGGGCAATGAACATCGTCAATCCCGATTGATAATTGGCTCCGCTGATCTGGGCATATTCTCGGCCCATTGAATCTTCTTTATAATTTAAATCATAAACCATGACGGGATCCCACTCTTTGGGAGGAAAAACTGTTTCCGGTCCCCGAGGTGCAGCCCAAATAAGAATTTTCGGCTTCACACCTTCCAGATCCTCACTGCCAGGTCGCGCAGCCCCTTGGCGTGACGAAAAATAGCTCGCTTGCGGCAAAGCTTTCTGAATCATCCCCAAAGTTCCGCCACCGCCCCAGACAAAAATTTCTTTTTGCAGAGGAGCGATCATGCCGACGCCATCTATCAGCTCTAAGAATCCAGCATCGTCGGTGGAGGTTCCAGACCACCGCTGCTTTTCTTTATTAAAATACAAGGTATTCAAAGCGAATAAACCTTTATGTCCACACCATTTCGCAGCGGCTTCTTTATGAGGAGCTGTCACGGCTGCGTATTGCAGACCCAACTTTTGCAAAATCGGCATGGCCTCATCCCACTCTTCGCGTTCGATATGAATGGCAAAAACTGGAAGATTTCTTTTATGGAAAAACTCTGCATGTTCGATCGGCGTGAAGCTGTGTTCAACCGGAGCCCCCAAAACCGCAGCAAAATTCTTGGCAAGACTTGGAGTCATCAACCACTGAAACAACGAAGGTTGATCCGCAGCGCTGCCCTCGCCATCTCGCCAGAAATTGACATGCTGATGACCCTTTTGCAAAAGTCGATACCACGCCCAACGATGACCTTCGGATCTAGGCAAAAAACTTCGTTGTGACGGAACCGCCCTTTGCCATTGGTGATACACCCACAGTTCAGAATAGCTTTTAACTACAGGAGCAAATTTTAATTGAGCAGCCAAATTTTCATAAGCCTGCAAAGATTCAAACTCGTTCATGTCGTGGCACGAAATGATCAGCTTTTCCTTCGGCACGCGAGTTAGCAATTCCTCGGGACTGCCTAGCTCTAAAGGCCAATCAATCCACTTAGATTTCTTAAGGATATCGGCCCACTCAGGACTGTTCCAAAACTCACTGCGATCTTTGACTTCGCGAAAAGAAAATAAAAATTTCTCTTCTGGCATTTCAACTAAAGTCTTTTGAATGAATTCTGAACTTAGGAAGTCGTCACGCAACTCAAACAGCTCAATGCCTTTATGACTAAAGCGATCTTTGAGCATCTCCCAGCGGAACTTTTTATCTTGAAGCGATGGTAACAGAGTGACACAGCCCCCGATATCATTCACCGTGTGAGTCAAAATAGCTTTCTCAACCCCAAGCACAAAGTGATGGTTTTCAAAAAGCCCTTCTGGCATCAAATAAACTTCATCCGCAGCACTGGCATAATTTCCTTCACGCACTTTCGCACGCTTAAGGAACTCTTCTAACGGCGACAATTCTGGATTTAAACGGGGACGGTTCAAAAATATACGTCCATCAAGATCCGTCTTACGACGCACCCAAAGTGTTCGCACTGTTTCAGGCAAAACACTGACGTCAAAACCTGCACCAACAAAGAGATACATATCCTTGTGGGCTTTCTGCAAAGTCTCTAGAAATAGCTGACGCTCTAATTCTCGGAAATAAGCTTCTCCATGTTCCAGAAAAAGCTCCATGATCGTCTTGCCAATTTTCATTTCGATTTCGTGATCCAGATCGACAAAATCGGTGGAGCCCACTGGCAACGAAACCTGCAAGCGCTTCATCAGTTCTGTTTTTCCAGTTCCTCTGTGACCGATCACGACCGTAATCATGGTTGAAGTCCTATCATTTCCCAAAATTCTGGAAAGCTTTTATTAATCGCCTGGGGTTCTTCGATGGTAATTCCATGTCCCATGAGTTTCATCAAAGAGGCTGCCATCACCATGCGATGATCCTTATCTGGATTAAAAGATACCCGTTTTACCAGCTTTTGTTGAGGGTCCCCATGGATGATCATGCCATCGGGCAAGATCTCATGGCGAACTCCCACAAGAGACAAAAGATCTGCCACCTTTTGAATACGATTGGATTCTTTTTTAACTAAATGTGGAGCATTGTGCAGCTTCGAAGTCCCTTGGGCCCAACTGCACAAAACAGCCAGCACAGGGAACAAATCCGGTGCTTGATAAAGATCACAATCCACGGACTTCAACATCGCCGGCTTGGTAACTCGCAATTCGTTGCCTACCACTTCAGTGCCAATGCCCATGCGTTTGAAAATATCGACAAAAACTTTATCGGGTTGCTGACTGTTTACAGGAAAGTTTGTGATTACACTTTCACCTGCCAATGCACCCGCCGCAGCCATGGTGAAACCCGAACTCAAATCCGCTTCAATATCAAATTCTAACTTCTCAATTCGTTGACCGGCAGGAATCAAATAACCTTTTTCAGTTTCCTGATAGCGCATTCCCAAATGGCGAAGCATTTTCATGGTCAGCTCGAAATAAGATTCAGAAACTCGATCACCCACCAGCTCAAACTCTAAATCAAAATCCAGCAACCAGGCATTTAACACCAGAGCTGAAGCATATTGACTGGATTCGGAAGTATCTACACGCAAAGGACCGCGTGGGCGTTTCCAACCTTCGCTGATGACATATAGCTCATTGCGTTTGATTCTGGTCCGAATGCCCAATTGATTCAGTAAATCGAGTAAACCCTTTTGCGGACGCTCCAACAATCGCTGAGCAGCTTCAAGAATATGAACGCCGCGATGTCTGGAGGCTCGCAAGGCCATAAATCTAAAAGTCGTTCCACCTTCGCCGCAATCAATACGACTGCGATCGCGAATTTCCTTAAGACCTTCACGCATATGACGAACGTCATCGCATTCCGAGAAACCTCGAAGATCCAAAACAGGAAAATAACTTTGCACAATCAGCGCACGGTTAAAAACAGATTTAGACCCCGGGATGTCTCCTCGAAAGCGAAACTCAGCCATTCAGTTCCTCTTCTCGCTGACGACAGATCTCGATCAGGATGTCGTCCACCGGCACTTCTTGGATAGAGGTCTGACCTGCTTTTTTCACAAACACGAAACGCAAAGTTTCAGATTTTGTTTTCTTCTTATCATTCAGTAGCAAGCGTCGGAATTCTTTCAATACATTGGCTTTCACATCAAAAAGTTGATCGGCACTTGCTGAAAGCAAATAAGCCATCACAGGTTGACGTTGCAATTGATCGTATTCCTTTGTCGTCATGATTTTCTTCTCAACACTCCAGCGAAGAGCGAACTCCAAACCATAATTCACCGAAATGCCATGGGGAAGTTCATAGTAACTTTCAAGAATATGACCCACGGTATGTCCTAGGTTTAGAACATGACGCAAACCTTTTTTCTCTTCAGGATCTTTTTTAACGACTTTGTATTTGGCTTTAACTGCGGAATCCAAGTACTTCCACATCACATCGGCGTTGATTTCGTACTCTTTAGAAAGCTGCGACCATAAAGGTCCGCCTTCAATCAAAGCAATCTTAAGCAGCTCCGCAAAGCCTTCAAAAGTGCGCGATGGAGGCTGCGACAAAAGCAATGACTTCACCAAGACCACTTCCGTGGCAGGATAAAAAGTCCCGATTTGATTTTTAGCTTTTCCCACATTCAAAGCGGTCTTTCCACCATGGGCAGAGTCAATGGCAGCAAGCCACGTACTTGGTAAATGCACCAAACGAATACCGCGCTTTAAAATGCTGGCAACGAAGCCGCCAAAATCACCAACACTGCCGCCCCCAACAACCACAATCGTCAGCTTACGAACAGAGGCCTTTTCACAAAGAGCCGTGATTTTAGAAATATGTTCTGGGAAAAGATCGACGCTCTTAAGGCCTTCACCAGCCTGGACGGAATATCGTAACGGGATCTGCTTCATCCATTTTTTAAATGCCGCAGACTTCTTAGGAAGAACTTCGTCGTAGATAAGAAGAAGCTCTTCACCTAAGTTTTTAGGAGCTGGAAAGTTTTGTGAAAAAAGAACCGTGCTTGGTTTCATTATTTTTCTGCTTGGAATTGGGCTTTAGCTTTTTCGTAGGAATCAGACAAAGAATCCCAAGCCTTGCTCATGCCTGTTTTCATCTCAGACCAGACTTTGCCAGAGCTTTTACCAAGCTTAGCCAAATCTTTTTTCATCTCTTTTTGTTTTCTCTCAAGATTGGCGATTTGCGTGTTCATTTCTTTTTTTGCTTCGCCGGTTTTTTCAGAAGCTTGTTTTTTTAAATCCGCAATTTCAGCTTTCAAATCAGCAAGCTTTGTATCCATGTCTTTTTGGAACTGTTCTTTTTGCTCTTTGCTGTAATCAGCCGCCGCGGAAGCCGCATCAGCGGTTTTCTGTTGAACTTCTTCTTTAGTTGTTGCGAAAGATGAGAAAGAAAAAGACAAGGTCAGTAGTGCGATCAGAATAGCTTTCATAGCTGGTCTCCTTTAGAAGAAGACCAGTTTACATCGGAGCATTATTTTACTTCAAGAATATTGAGTTGAGTTGCGTCCACTGTGACGCTTACGGGCTTTTTAGAGCTGAGACTGTCTTGCAGTTTCTTTTTATAAGCATCGAAATCTGGAACATCACGGCGCAAATAATAGGATCCCGCTGTTTTTTCAAAAAGAATCACAATGCCATCGTCATCTTCACGCACTTTTTTAACGGTATCTGAAATCGCGCTTTGATCTGCTGCGGTCTTACGCGAAAGCGTCTTAGCGAAAGCAGGCTGAGCCACTGCAAATGATGAAACAAGAAACAGCGAGGCTAAAATCCACTTCATGGGTTACTCCTTGGAATATCCCCTTATCGGAAGGCTTCAAAGCTGTCCTAAGTCCTAATGTGATGGATCAATTTGAGATCTAAAGAGACCAATCTACTTCAGCAAGACCTTTGGATTTCAGGTAGGCATTGGCGCGAGAAAAAGGCTTTGTGCCAAAGAAGCCTCTGTGGGCTGACAAAGGCGATGGATGCACCGACTCGATGACAAAGTGCTTGCTACGGTCTACAAAGGCCGCCTTCTTTTGAGCATAGGAACCCCAAAGAATAAACACGACGTTTTCACGTTCTTCATTAACCAAATGAATAACTTTATCCGTGAACTCTTCCCAGCCTTTTCCTTGATGAGCGTTGGCCTTACCATCCTCGACCGTCAACACTGCATTCAGCAGTAAGACACCGTGTTTGGCCCACTTCTTCAAAGAACCACTAGTCGGCATCGCCACACCCACATCATCTTGAAGCTCTTTCAAAATATTGCGCAGTGAAGGAGGAAAACGAACTCCTTCTTGGACAGAGAAGCAAAGACCATGGGCTTGCCCGGGACCGTGATAAGGATCTTGTCCTACAATCACGACCTTCACTTTGTTCAACGGTGTTAAATTAAGTGCCGCAAACAAATCATCCTCTTGTGGATAGATGATCTTACCTTTCTTGTACTCGTCAGCCAAAAAAGATGCGAGCTTCTTCATTGAGCTCTTTTCGAACTCAGGTTGAAGTTTCGATTTCCAAGAAGAATGTAAATTAAGTTCAGGTTCCAATTGCGAATCTTTCATCGTCTCAAGGTGACACATGACAAAGGTCTAGGTCAGGGATTCTAGTTCAATCCTATTAGTTTTCAATTTATTTTTCATGCCGAGCAGTTCTTGACCCGACAAAATTCGGCCTCATTGTTATACTGGAAGCAAGAGGAAAAGGAGGAGCCCTATGCAGACCCTTCCAAACCCCACAATAGAACTTATCGAACAGAATCCAGATGTTAAGTCGTTCATTTACCAGCAGATCGCTGAATTTGACGGCTTCGTGACACCACAAACAGTGGTCGCAGTCGTGGCCCGAGATCCGAGAAAACTCGCGCTTCAGTATGAAACGGACGGCATTGAGTTTTCTCGAAGCGAGCTGAAGAAACTTTACCGCATCGCCATCGTTCTTAACGAGGCCGACGCTAAAGTGGAAGCAGAAGGCGTTCATGAAGATATCTATGAGGCCATTAAGATGGCAAAAGACAATCTTCTGAAAAAGCTGGTAGAGATCCAGGACTCTGTCATCAGTCAACAAGACAGAATTATTGAGATCAATCACTACTTGCAACATCCCGTTTTGCATTAATCAAACACAGCTCTGACATAGTCAGAGTGCAGACAAGCTAGACATGAACAACGAACGGTAGCAGACTTCTGCTATAGGAGTTGTTCATGTCTAATCCAAATATGCCATATCGCAACCTAGGTCGTTGCGGACTTAAGATCAGTCAGTTCTCTTTAGGCGGATGGACCACTTTTGGTGGCTCCGTTAAAGATTTCACCTCTGTAAAAAGCATTTTGCATGTCGCCTTCGAAGCAGGAGTGAACTTCTTTGATATTGCCGATGTCTATGCAAAAGGAGAATCAGAACGTATCATGGGTGCTGCACTGAAAGATTTTCCCCGCAATGAATTGGTGATTTCATCAAAAGTCTTTTGGCCCATGAGTGAAGATGTGAACGATAAGGGTCTTTCGCGCAAACACATTATTGAATCGGTGAATAAAAGCTTACAGCGCATTGGCACAGAGTATTTGGATATTTATTTCTGCCATCGCTATGATCCTGAAACTCCGGTGGAAGAAACAATTCGCATCATGGATGACCTGATCCATCACGGAAAAATTCTTTACTGGGGAACCAGTGAATGGACCGCGGACCAAATTCAAGAAGCCATGGATATCTGCGAAAAGCGTGGATACTACAAACCACAAGTTGAACAGCCTCAATACAATTTACTCACTCGCGAGAAATTTGAAAAAGATGTTCAGCCGAAAGCCACTCAACATGGCATGGGCTTGGTGACTTGGTCGCCGCTGGCATCGGGTCTTCTAACAGGAAAATACGATAACGGCGTAAGCGAAGGCCGACTTTCAAAAATTGATTGGCTTAAAGAGACTCTTTATACTGAAGACAACATCCAACGCGTGCGCGCGATGAAGAAGATTGCAGATCAGCTCGAATGCAGTCGCGGACAGCTCGCTCTTGCTTGGCTTGCGGCACAACCTGGAATGACCAGCGTTATTTTAGGAGCGACAAGTATAGAGCAACTGCAAGAGAATCTGGGTGCTCTGAAGGTCACAATCACGCCAGAAATAGACAAAGATTTAAAAAAGATTTTTGCATACTAATTTTTGTTAAGCGGATCATGTGATGTGTTCGCGATGAAGCCTTTGCAATCTGACGTGAAGGCTCGCGGGCAAAGATAATAAAAAAACCTAGGACACAGCTGCCCTAGGTTTTTTAATTTGATTAGAATAAATTGATATTCGCTGACAAGGCCACATTCGTTCTGTCTGAACGGATATCTTTCGGCGTGAACTGAACATTCGGATAAAGATAGATATCACGGGTGATTGAAATACCTGTTCCCACTGACTGATAAGGCTCTAGCTGAACATTGTCGTTGTAGTTTTCGTAACGCGCGAATTGGAAATAACCAAATACAGTTCTGAATGAATAGCGATCATTGAAAGAGTACTGCAGGAACGGGAAAAGACCCGCTGTCATCTCAGTACGCTTATAAGTTCCCGCTTTCATTCTTGCCAAAGCTGCAGGGTCAGTCACGTCACCAGAATAGAAGTTCTTACCAACAGTAAGACTTGTACCTCCACTCCATCCAGAAGTTCCCATGTTCGCCAAAACAGTTTGGCTAAAGCTGATGGAACCGAAAGAGCGAGAAATTTCAATTGAATCTGAATCCGTCGCATGACTGTAAGTCACACTTGAGATCATCTGCGAACCAAAGGTACGGTAACCGCGGCTCCAGCCCAAATAAGGAGTTGAGATTTCATAACGGGCCAAACTTCCAGAGCGCCCTTTACGTGAATCCTCAGCTGGCTTGGTGATATCGCCGTGCAAAGGATCGATCACTGTAACACCTGTACCAAAGCTGATACTGTCACGATCTGCCAAACGGTAATTCACACCCACATCGCCAGACAAAGACGTCATGGATTCTATTGTCGCAGACGCGCGATAATTAGGACGAACGCCATTCAAAGGTTCATTGATAGAACCACCAGAGTAAGCCAGGCTGGATTTAAATGACCAACGTGATTTTGAACCCAACTGAGCACGCAAACGCGCATCAGTGATTTCATCATCGATGTCTTTAAGTTTCTCTTCAGGCTTTTTCAAAGAGTCAACCGTCGCTGTGGACGTGGTGGCTGAGTTGGCATTGAGCTTTACATTTGAAGTTTGCGCATACAGGGCTTCGAAAGGCAGCAGCAATCCGGCAAGGGCTAAAGACAGAGTGAGTTTATAATTCATTAAAGTCTCCTAAGTTTCGTCACCCTAACATATAGGTCAAAATCGAAAACTATGTCCACTCACAAGGATGAAAGATTAAAAAAAACCCGGTTGTTTATAACTTAAACAGCCGGGCTTGAGACTTTAATTAAAAATAATTTTATTTTCAGCAGCAGAATTAAAATTTGTGAATCAAACCTAGTGCTCTAAAGCCAGAGGCAAGAAACCTGAAGACTTCGTGGCCGCTGTGGTTTTCTTCGCTTCAAGTTTTACCAAGGTTCCGATGATATCTTGCAATTTCTCAAAAGGACCAAAATTTGGCGGTAAGTTTTCTTTCAACTCCATGGTCAAAACCGGCGTATTTCTTTCCATCCACATATAGCGCCCCAAACTGCCCGGATAGTTTCCTAAACTTTTCCAAGGAAGATAGTCGAACTTCGGTGGAGGTGCCACACGAGGACCATCGAAATCCAAAACTTTTAACGGCGTATGAACGGAGACGATAAAATCTGGTTTGAATTCTTCGATGTGATGAAGCGCACATTTTGTTTCAGGCTCACTGCCGCCTTCTTTACCTGGGAAGCGGCGAAGATTTCCACCCGTCGTTCTTTTCCAGTTGGTGATCGCAGAAGAATCCCAATCTTTTGTTGGGAAGTTTCTATTCACATCAATTTTGTTCGCGTTGGTGCGTGTCTTATATTTCACGCCGTCAGGATTTAAAACTGGAACCACTCTCCAAGAATTTCTTGGTGCGATGGCCTCAAGTCTTTCCATCCAATAACGACCCACGGCTCCCGCCGGAGTTTCATCACCATGAATAAGACTGAATACTAAAATTCTTTTCGAACCTGGTTCTGACGTGAGCTTTTCATAGTGATAAATAGGACGACCTTCGGCACTCACACACTGAGCATCCACGATGGCCTTTTCACAGGCTTGCTTCAACAGCTTGTCGTCTGTCACGCCCGGAAATTTTTTAAGATCATTAAAGCAAGCTTCAGAAAGATTAGTAAAATCTGCGCGAGCACTTGCCGTCGCACAGATAAAAATCAAACCCGTAAATAAGTGGCGAATTGTCGTCATCACTTTTCTATTATCACCGCGTCTGACAAATCTCTCAAGTTGAGAAAGCAGCTTTTTTTGAACCAAGCTGAGAATCCTTACAAATTGACTAAAGTCTTGATGACTTTCGTCCGTTAGAGAAAGGGTGTGCAATTTAAGACTCAGTTACCGGAGGACGTATGATCAATAGAGGTGGTTTTAGCTTTGTCGCAATGTTGGTAATCAATCCCGTTGTGATACTTTTTTATCAAAACTGCTCAATGGCACCAGTTAGTCAGGCTAAGAACACGACTCCAACTCCGGTGATAGCTCGCCAAGTTGCTTCCGAGGCTAAGCCCGTGATTGCGAAAATCAAACCCGCTTGTTCAGAAAACAAAAAAGAGTGTGCAAAGGCTGAGTAATCTATCTTGAGGAACTCGGATTTGATCTGGGTTCTTCATTATACACTTTGCGAATATTCGAATTATTTATATGCCTTTTACTAATCATAAGGCCTCTTATAGAACTGACTTAATAAGCACAGTTCATACGATGAGGCTTCTATGAAACATCAAGTTCTTTCCCTGATCGCTCTGATCACAATCTCGTCTCCGTCTGCATTTGCCTTCCTGACAAATCAAGAGCAGCAATTTTTCATCACGTCTTTGAACAAGATGAATACAAATGAAAATATCAAATTCGAAGAAGTTCATTGCTCTCGCCGCAATCGTCTTTGCATCGTCAAAGCGGAAATCAACAAGCATCAAACTGCTTGTGTCGTGGATCGTTTGATGGATTCTTCCGACCTTCTGGATTCAAAAACTAACAAAGTTGCACCCTACGCAGAGTCCACGATCTCATCTTGCGTTCAGAAACTCCTCTAGTCCTGTTCGCCGCAGACCATAGACCGTCTGCGGCAATTAAAATTCCTAGACCTCGCTATTTTCCGCATTGACTTACACATTATTTACACTGTAAGTTCATATGTAAGTTATGACAAAGAAATCGCCCCTCCCAAAGCAAGCGTCCCCGACAGCGCCCCTGACTCCTAAAGAGAAAGGAGTCCTCGAATACATCGAGGCCCAACTCTTAAGTTCAGGAGTTTCTCCGTCATATCAAGAAATTAAGGATCATTTCGGATTGGCTTCGTTCAACTCGGTTCAGAATTATCTGAAACAGTTAACGAACAAGGGATACATCTCGAATCCCCTCAATCAGAAAAGAGCCATTCAGGTGCTCCACTCTGCGTCGGCAGTGCAGGAACATCTACAAGCAAAAGTCTCGACGACGACAGGATCTCCTCGCACTAAGCTCCTCCAGGCTCGTGATGAGATCCTGTCCCTTCCCTTACTTGGTAAGGTCGCTGCGGGACAACCTATTGAAGCACTTAAATATGACGAGTTTGTCGACGTTCCACCTTCTATGGTCAGAAATCCTTCGAAGTCTTTCGCTTTGAAAGTCCAAGGGGAATCCATGATTGAAGACGGAATCTTTGATGAAGACATTATCCTGATTCAGGAACAAAAATCTGCGACGAACGGAGACATTGTCGTCGCGACTGTCGACAACGAAGCCACGGTCAAACGTTTCTACCTCCGCGCCCAACCGGATTCGGGTGATAACTCGAAAAAAGTAGAACTTCGCCCATCCAATTCCACGATGAAATCCATGTGGTTCTCACCTGACGAGGTTGAGATCCGCGGGATCGTGGTTGGTCTTATCCGTAAATTCTGATTTACTGCTGGAAAAATCAAAGGCAACTGATGTTAAGGTTGCCAGTCGTTATATTTACTCGTTTCGTGAATTCCTGCAGTCAGCTTTTCGAAATTTCCACGCCTATGCATTTCATCTATGACCTTTTTTAGGATCGCATCCGCGTTTTTTCCCTTTTCATTCTTAGCCACTACAAAATAAACGGATGGAATTGAGTAGAGTGATCGATGAATATTTTTAAGCTTAAGACTTCGAACGAGTTTGTCGCCTCCATCTTGAGTAAGAATGGCAGCATCCAAACGCCGAGAATCCACCATCTTCAGAGTGCTCTCCATAGATGATTGAAGGGAAATTGGAAAACTAAAGATCTCTTTTCCTAGAAGCAAAGTCCCAACGTCAAAAGGATAAGCACCTCTAATTAAAGCATCGGCATAATTAGCAAATTCCGCCTCAGACATCTGCAGCTTAAGTGCACGACGAAGTTCTATGACACTATCAAAGTTTTTATTCAAAAGAGGTTGAAGCTTTTTAATTAAAGCCTGAGAAAAATTTTTCCGCATTAACTGCTCTTTAAGAACTAACTTTGCTTCTTTTAATTTTTCTTTCGTAATAGGGTTTTGCTTATTTGAATAAATAACTAGAACGACTTCGCTGTAACTTCGAGTGGAATAGGAGAACTCTAAATTCTGTTCTTGAATGTCTGACCGAAACAACGGCATGTGTGCATCGGCATCCCCAGACATGACACTTTGAATAGACCTGGCAAATGGATAGCTTTGAATCCTGATCTTTTTCTCTGGATAGAGATCATTGAAAATGGGAATTAGTGAATTGGCAAAAGCCAAATGCGCCTTATTGGGCAATTCCCCCACGGACAATACAAATTCATTTGTTTCTGCAAAGCATTTGTGACATGCGAACAGCACTAGGAAGAGCAACAATGAAATCCGGTTCATTCAACATCCTTGTATAGCAGAATCAGAAATACACGGATTTCCCAAAGATGTCATATTTTTCGCAGGTCTAGATTAGTAATGGCAGTAGTCAGGTCTTGAAATGTCGAGACCATCCATAGATCTACTGATTCTAAATGGCGCCTTTTTACTTTCCAATAACGGCTGATTGATGGCTTTAGCAAATTGAACTTCCAAGACAGGACGACCATTGTCGGTCGTCACTTGCGCAGTTCCTACGTTTTCAAGATTGATGACGCCACTGACATCATCGAAATCAACTTTGCCAGTGATCTTTCGATCAAAAACCTGGGCATCGAAAGTGAATTCCCTGTAGTGAAGGGTGAATGTATAGTCTTTTTCCAAATAAAGCTCTGCCTGACCAACAACAACATTAGCAGGATCAGTCCAAAGCATCATCCCACCGCCCCGCAAAGATACGAAATTCAAAGTGCCGTCATCGCAACTTCCGCTGGTGTGATAAAAAAACTCTTCAGGAATGGATTTTTTTTCAGGAGCCGTGCTGAACAAGGCCGTTTCAATTCCCCCGCAACCAGCAAGAGGAAGCACACCCAGAATCAAGATAGTACAAACAAGATGTCGTTTCATATTCACAAGGCTACAAAGTCCCTGAAAAATCGTCACATAGTAATATTCTTTCTAGTCTAAGGATTTGTGGAAAAACCTGTGTTATATACAAATGCTATGGAAGCATCCACACGCGCAATTTCTTATCACGACAAACATAAGTTCTATAAAGAGCTTCAATCTGAAGTTGATGGCCTTTTAGAAAAAGAATGGTTCGTCAATTTGGCTAATATCTCAGCCTTGCTAAAGCAGCATTTGCCAGACATTGACTGGGTGGGGTTCTACTTAGCACACAACGAAGAACTTCTGCTGAGTTCTTTCCAAGGTCTTCCCGCTTGTACTAAAATCAGATTCGGCAAAGGTGTTTGTGGAACATCCGCGTCCAAAAAGACAATTCAAATAGTCGCAGACGTAGATCAGTTTCCAGGACATATAGTATGCGATAGCGCCTCACGCTCGGAAATTGTACTGCCATTGATTCACGATGATAAAGTTTTGGCGGTGCTCGATATCGACTCTCCTCTTCTAAATAGATTTGATGAAGTCGATGCCGAGGGATTGTCTAAAATCGTTTCAGCATTAATCGGAAAAACAAACTGGCCAAAAAGTTTTCTCTAAAGCGCAATTTTTTTGACCAGCACTTCAATTGGTTTTGAATCCCTGGTCAGACTGACTTTGGCAGTCGAATGCAAATAAATCAGTTCCGCCGGAACAGACCTTTCATCCTGTTCTTGCAGCAACAAAGCCACTTGCTCTCGAGTAAGCTCCACAGCCCACGCACCTTCCGCGGTCTTTTGAAGTTCCAAATTTAATTTTGGAGATTCAAATTCCAGAAACACTTCACGGGCCGCTGGAATCATGGAGTCGTCAATTTTTATGCTCGGCCGCCAAGGACGCTGAGTCGCCTCCGCAATGACTGTAGGAAAGTGGGCCCAAGCAACACCCACAAACAATAGACATAACAACGAACTCAATATCACCTTCGCCATAACTCACCCTTTTTTAGAAGCGAACCATCATCGCAAGATTGATACGATTTTCTGACTTCACCAAATCTGGAGACCACCCATTTGGCTTCGGAGTCGTGTTCAAACCATCCGGAGAAGTCACACCACCAGGGCCGGCGAAGTAATTCACATCTGCCTCGCGATGAATAAATTCCGAACGGAAGGTCACCATTTGATCTGGCATATAGTCGAAAGTGATCGATGTATCCCACGCATGGAATTGATCGCCAGGATTTTGCGAGAAGAACGGATTGCCATTCTGATCAAGGGCAGGATTGGTAGCGCTCGCACCACCGCTGGCCCCTGTCGTTGAAGTTTGTATAGGCGGAATCAGCACAAGATAACGACCTGGATTATTAATCATCCCCGCCCCTAATGTCAGAGCATAGGTATCATGATCGAACCACAAACGATTGTAAGCCATCATACCGATGAAGTACTGACTTGGATTGGTCGAATCACCGCCGGAACATTTAACTCCACCGCCATTTTCACAACCGATATCCGCAGTGATTGAAAAAGCCGCCTTGCTAATAAACTTGGTCGGAGCATCAATGTATTTATACTGAACACTATTATCGCTGTGATAACGAGTACGCCCCGGCGTCGCCAATGTATCAGAACCAACATAGCCATTGAACACCCACGACAACTCTCCCGTTGGACGATAAGCCACTTGATATCCTAAACCGGGCGCTTCATTGAACATTCCATAGGACTGCCATCCATTGATCAACCAAAATTCAGTTTTAAGACGATCTGATGGAAAGATCTGCAAACGCAAGCCATTAAAAAACCATGGGGTGTTCGCAGAAGTGTAAGAAGCTTGATAAGCCCAGTTCTCTACGTTGTAGTAGCTGAACAGGCCAATATAAGACATGAAAATACCCGCATCTAAATTGATGCCATTCATCTTATCCCAGTGATATCCACCATAGGCTTCAGAAACATAGCGATAAGCGGTGTTCATATCCCATTGACCCCTTGCCGTTGAAGCATCATTTCTAGGAGTCATACTGGAGTACATTCCAAACTGAGTCATGATACGCCCCCGCGCCTGACCATAGTGAAAATCTCCACCAACACCCAACTGGGTGACTTGCACTTCTTGAGTACGACCTGAAGAAGTCGAACCCACCAAGGTGTGATCCTTCGGCTTATTGAAGTCATACACATAACTAGTATCGGCCATGAAAGAGCCCGTGAAATATTTTGTATCCAGCAAAGCAGTCTTCTGTCGATTGTTCCCGTTCAGCCAAGTGAAGTCGGCAAAAGCAAAGGGCTCTGCCGCCGGCGCAGTGGTCGGTTCAGTTTGTGTCGTTTGAGTCTTTGTCTCTTCTTCAGCCTTCACAGAGTAAGGCGCAATTAGGCAAGCGCAAGCAAGCGCCAACCATGATCGTTTGCTGATCATAAAATCTCCCTTTGACTGCATATTCAGTCTTCTTTGAGAGCGATCTTAGATAAGCAAAAATAAAGATGGCGCTAAAACTCAAGCTTCATTACGGCAGGACAATCATATCTCAGACGGCTTTGATAAAATCTTTATGCGCGAATTTACTTTTTTTGTGCGGTTCTTACACCCCATCTTTTAAAATGTCCTATGGAAAACAGAAAAAAATTAAACCGTGAATACTTCTTTGCACTGCTAGCTCTGATTGCCACCGCCGGTCTTGGTGAAGTCTTAGTGCCCCTCACCGGATTCCGAGCTGTTTCTTTTCTATTTCTTTTGACCATTGTTTTTCTCAGTCAGTTTGTTTCCTTAGGACCTATTTTATTTTCGGCCGTAGTCAGCGCTCTGCTATGGAATTTCTTTTTCATCCCTCCGATTTTCACCTTCATCATTCCGGGCATTGAAGACATCTCTTTATATCTTTCGTTTTTAGTGACTGCCGTAGCGACAGGATATCTGACTCATCATTTGCGCGAAAAAGAAGCCAAGGCCCACACCGTGGATCGACTTCAGCAATCGGAGCAACTCCATCAGGCCTTGCTCAATTCCATTTCCCATGAGCTGCGCACGCCTTTGACTGAAATCATCAGTGCTGCCACTTCATTTAAAGATCCTAGCATTTGGAACAAAACGGAATTTCGCGAAGAACTCTCTGCCGATCTCACGCGCAGCAGTCGGCGACTCAGTCGAGTGATCGACAATTTACTTGATATGACTCGATTGAATTCAGGAGTTCTGACCCTGTCCAAAGACTGGTATGACATTCCTGAGCTTCTGCGCCTGACAGCAAATACAATTCAGTTCGAACTTTCAAATCATCAAATTCATTTCTCTGGGACTGAAGTATCTCTTACACGCGTCGATTATCGGCTGCTGGAACAAGCCTTTGGAAATCTTCTTATCAACGCCAGTCACTATGCCCCCAAAGGCAGTCATATCTTTGTGACTGTCTTCGAAGAAGAAATTCAAAACAAATCTTTCATCGCCGTGAAGCTGCGCGATCAAGGACCCGGAATCCCGGAAAATTCCTTAGACAGAATATTCGATAAGTTCTATCGCGCTCCAGGAGCTAAATCCGGAGGCACAGGGCTGGGTCTTTTTATCGCCAAAAGCTTTATTGAACAACATCACGGTCTGATCAAGGTCCGCAACCACACCGAAGGAGGCGCTGAATTCACCATTCACTTGCCCATTGAAAAGCTTCCGCCGCCTCCGTCTGGAGATCCCCTATGATTGCTCGCAAAATCCTTATCATTGAGGACGAACAGGCGGTCAGCAAATACTTGCGCTTGGCTTTGGAAGCTGACGGTTATGTGGTCTTTGAATCCATATACGGCCAAGAAGGACTTTTAAAAATTAAAGATCTTGACCCTGATTTGGTCATTTTGGATCTAGGACTTCCCGACGTATGCGGAGACGAAGTCTTAAGCAGCTTACGTGTATGGTCCAAAGTTCCAGTCTTAGTCTTAACTGCGCGCACTTCGGAAAAAGAGAAAATCGCACTTCTGGATTCAGGCGCCGATGACTATATCACCAAACCTTTTGGAACTAATGAACTGATGGCTCGTCTTCGCGCCTTAGTTCGCAGAGGTTTGCAAAGAACCGGAACAACAAACTTCACAAGCGGACCTCTATTTATTGATTTCATCGCGCAGAACGTTTTCATTCGAGGACAACCCATCAAACTGACAGACACCGAGTACCGCTTACTTAAGTTTCTTGCCTCTGGGGAGGGACGCCTGATCACGCAAAGACAAATTCTTTTGGGAGTTTGGGGTGCCAGCGCTCTCGATAGCTCTCACTATCTACGTGTGTACATTACAATGTTAAGAAAGAAGCTTGAGGACAATCCTGCGACTCCACAGCTTCTAATCACAGAAGCCGGAGTTGGATATCGCTTGATGGTTCTTGAGTAATTAAACTGGTGTCGGTTTGTATTGGCATTCTCATTGCTTCAAAAAAAGCAGGAGGATTGTTCTATGAGAATCATCATCTATTTTATGACCATACTTTGCCTAATAGCAGTCGCAGAGGTTTTCTTTACTCACCAGCAGTATGCAAAAAACAAAGGGAATGAAGCCCTTCAGCCCATTCCCTTATAATCCCCTCGAGAGATAAATTTAATTCAATTGTATCGGCGCCATTAGCCGCGAGCGTAGCGCTTATTCACTGATTCTCGGATTTCAGCACCTTCAATACTCAAGCGTGTCCATGGAAGCGCACGAAGTCTTTCAGGCTCAATTTCTTCCTCTGTCTCTTCACAGTATCCGAACGAACCGTTTTCGATGCGAGCCAAAGCGCTCTCGATTTCCATTAGCTGACCACGAAGTCTTTCGTGCATGCTAAGGAATTCTTGTTCAGCTAGAACGCGGATCGTTTGATCGCCTTCGTCGCCGCCCTTTTCCTCATTCTGGTCCAAGCTTAGACGACCTTCCTTAACTCTATTAAGGATGTCTTGTTTAGCTTGCAAAAGTCTTGTTCTACATTCAGTGACAAGCTTTTCAGAGATAGCCATACTGCCCCCTCGTTCCTTCCGAGCTTAAGTGCCAATTTGGAACTGACCTATTAAGTTCCAAGCGTGTAAAGATTGCAAGTAATTATTCTTACATTAACTTAAAATTAACTAAGCTTATGAAAATCCTAACGAATTTCTGACTGTGGACAATGCTGCGATTAGGCTAAAGACTCTAAAAAACGACTTCCAGTAAGCTTCTTACAAGTATAATCCTTCAAAAAATCACTTTCTCGCCTAAACACGCATAGCGTTAAATTCTAGACCTTGGCTGAGGAAAAGGAAACTGATACCCCCATTCGATGGTTATCTTTCTCTTTTTGAGTCAATTGATGTGGGCACAAACGAACCTTAATCCGTTAGAAGGTCGTTGGGCTCAGCCCTGCCAACTACAAACCCTGCGCGAAGAAATCTTCGTCGGGACTTCATCGACCTTGTTGGAAAACTACTATTATAAGAAGGATTGCACTCAACCACTGATGAGTATTCGCAACTCAGGAACTTACGAATACAATGAAGAGCACATGGATTTCACCTTTGCTCGAATCACGATCACGCTCAAAGACGATTTGATGATTCAGGATTTTAATGGGCGTCAGGTTTGTGGTTTTTCAGACTGGAAGCTTTACGAAGAGCGCGATGTAACAGGTTTGCTTTGCGCTTTGATCACCGGAGCGAAACCGATGAAAATCTCAGAAGTCGGTTCGAAAAGATTTGGTATATATAAGATAGAAGGCGACCTACTTTACTTCGGTCGCCTCGAACCCGGTCACGACGCGCTCTCCCCCGAGAAACGCCCGATTTTCTTAGATTCCCGCTTTTACGTCAAACAGCCCTGACTATTTAAGACAAGTCGACACACGGGCAAAAAGATCGCCCGTTGCTTGATTGAGCCTTCCAGACATGCGCTTACCCTGCACCCCGCGCGCACGGAAGGCCTTCGCTGATTGATCCATATTTTGGGAAATAGATTTAGAAGATGCTGCTTTTGAAGTCGATACGACTTCAGAAAACTCCTCCATGGTGGAGGCAAAGGTTTCGTGGTTGCTGACCAAGCTGTTCATGATCTTTTCTTGGGCCTCTTGCATGGCCGTCAGCTCTTTTTTAAGGTCAGCACACTCTGTGGAGGCACTCGCCCCCAGGGACGTCGCAAGTAAAGTTAAAGACAGAATAAGTGCTTTCATAGTTCGACCTCAAATCAACAATTCTTGCGAAACGCAAGATCAGCAGTATGACGCTCACTAAAGCAAGGTCTCTGCCATCTTTCAGACACCTCAGATCGAATACATCGACACTAGAGGTGACATTTTAGGCTAGATCTTAAGAAATTTTTCAAACTCGTTCTTTGTTTCGCCAGTGGTGTAAGGCAACAAAAGGCGGGTCACATGGTGTTTACCGCGTTCGATCGTGCGCTTGCCCGGCTGCTTTTCCGCAGATTCAAAGAACTGAAGGAAGGTCGTTGCCATGGCCAATAGAGATTCGGCGATATATTGCATTTCGCTGACTTCGTTGATTTTGACCATTTTGCCTTCTTTCACCCATTGGCGGTAAAGAATGACCATGAGCTTCATCATTTTCTGGATGTGGGCTCTCCACATTTTTGCCAATTGCTGATCTTTGCGGCGAAGAGCGTACATTTCACGGTGGAAGAAGCGATAGCGCCAGTAAAGTTCGAAATTTTCGTTAATGAACTCTTGAGGCGTCACCTTTTTTGCACGACGAGGGCGCCAAACATCATAGGTGTCTTTCGCCATTCTCTTGAAGAGTTCCTCAAGGATTTCTTCCTTATTGTCATAGTGGAAATACAGATTTCCAGGACTGATTTCCATCGCCTTAGCGATATGATTTGTGGTGATCGAAACCACACCACTGCGGTTGAAGAGTTCGGCGGAAGTAAGGAGGATGCGTTCTTTAGTCTTCATACTTTACAGTCTTTAGTCTAAGTCTCGAAGAGAGTCACGATGAGAGTCACAAAGTCAGCAAATTAAATGGGCCTCAAAGGCTCGTCCGTATTGAGTTTGCACTGACCAACTGCCGACCAGTTAAAGCGCCTAATTTCGAGAATCGCCTTGAAAGTGGTAATTTTATGGTGCTACCATTTAAAGATGCGATCCAAAACAAAATCTAAGCTAATAAAACTATTCGTATTTTCTGGCGCTTCCGCGATCGCCCTCTATTCCCTTTTGGGATTCACTGCCTCAGAGGGACCTGAAGCTCAAACTGCAACACTCGCCGCAAAAAAAGCCACTAGCCAACTTGAGGAGCGCGCACATATTGCCAAGCTCTTTGCCAATCAAGTTCGTGCGAATGATTTGCCTGCGAAGATGAAGCTCAACTGGGACGGCAAAGACCAAGACGTTGCGGTAAAATACACGATTGATTCAGACCTACAAAAAGAGGCTGACCGCCTTTTGAAGTCTTACAAACCGGACTACGGCGCTATTTTCGTGATGGATGCAACGACGGGTGAAGTTTTGACCATGTCGAGCTTCCAACGTGATGATGCCCACGCACCGAATATCAATTTGCAGGCAACCTTTCCAGCAGCTTCCGTCTTCAAAGTCGTAACTGCGACAGCGGCTGTGGACAAAGCAGGGGTTAATCCTTCACACAAAATCCACTACAACGGCGGCGCCCACACTCTTTATAAAAAGAATGTTCTTTCTGAGCGCGTGACTCGTTGGACCAATGTGATCACTTTAAAAGACGCCTTCGCTCGTTCGGTCAATACGGCTTTTGGCCGCTTGAGCATCGAGAACCTTCATCCTGAAGATTTAAATGAGTACTCAAACCGCTTCATGTTCAATCAAGAAATCCCTGCGGACTTCCCGGTTGAAATGGGTGTTGCCTATATTCCACCAGGCAAAGGCTTTGAAATGGCGGAGGCGGCCTCTGGTTACACCAAATCCAACCGCATGAGCCCCGTCCAAGGAGCTATGATCGCCGCTTCTGTGGCGAACGACGGTCAAGTTGTGGTTCCTTATGTTGTTAGCAATGTTCAAGACGAAGCTGGCAAAATGCTTTATCAAGGAAGCACACTTCCCCACGGCACAACGATGAGCAAAGAATCTGCTGCGAAAATTCGCGAGTTGATGGGCCAAACTGTTCTTGCCGGAACATCTCGCAGATCTTTCCGTCCTTTGATGAAGGATCGTAAATTCCGTGAAATCGAAATGGGCGGCAAGACTGGCCACTTAACAGGCGACAACCCACGTGGGCGTGTTGACTGGTTCGTAGGTTATGCCTTGGATGAGGATAGAAAAATTGCAGTAGCAGCGATCACTGTGAACAAAAAATTCTGGACAGTTAAGTCCGCTCACTTGGGACAAAGCATGTTTAGAAAGTACTTCAGCCCGATCGTGGCTCAACAAAAAGCGGCGACTCGCAAAGTCTCTTCAAGATAAGACGATACAAGATAAGCAAATACGAATTTTAAAAATAAAAAAAGAGCATGATCAACATCATGCTCTTTTTTTTCGTCTAAAATTTAGCAGTCGCTACTATTCGTCTTTAGGTTTCTTATCTTCTAACTTCTTATCACCGTGAGTGATCTCCAAGGGTGTGACTTCGACAACTTCGGCATGGATCTCGCGCTCTTCGCGGACTTCACTGACATCTTGGAAGCCCGTGCCATCATTGCGGAACTCATAGTAACGGAAGCCTTGAGAATCACCATTTCCCATGCCGCCCATTCCTCCCATACCGCCAAATCCGAAGCCTTTGCCACCGAAGTTAAAGCTGGCAGCGCCTTTTTTAATTTGTTTAGCCATGAAGAGCTTAAATCTCCAAACCGCCAAATGACGAAGGCCCGGCAATAGCAAAATCAAACCAATGATACGTGTGAAAAATGACGGGATTAAAAAGAAAATGCCCGACAAAAAGATCGCACCTGAATGCAAAATCTTACTTGCGGGAAGCTGTCCCTTCACCACTGTGCTTTGCAAAGTCATGATCGCCATGCGCCCTACAGTGCTGACAATTAGAAAGCCCAAAACGCAGGGCAAAAGGTAAAGTCCCAAAGTGTTAAAGAAGCCCCACTCATGAACGCCCCAGAAGAAAATCACAAACTCGGCGATGATAAATGGAAATGGAATAGCAAGCATATTGGGTCCTTCTTTAGAAACTCAGTTCAGCTACCACAGGGCAGTGATCAGAGCCTTCAACTTGGTCCAGAATATCTGCGGAAGTAAGATATTTCTCAAGACCTTTCGAAACGCTAATGTAGTCAATTCTCCATCCGCGGTTATTTTCACGAGCACGTTCAAGATAAGACCACCAAGAGTAGCGGTTGGCCGCGTTAGGGTGAAAATAACGGAAGGTGTCGATAAAGCCCAGCTCTAAGAATGATGAAAACCAGGCGCGTTCTTCTGGGAAGAAACCGCTCACTTTTGAAAGACGAATGGGATCAAAGACATCCATCGTTTGATGAGCCACGTTGTAATCTCCGACCACAATCACTTGTCTTCCCGTTTTTAGTTTTTCTTTCAGATGCAAATTCAAATCTTTTAAAAACTGTTGCTTGAAGTTATGTCGTTCGTCTCCCGAACCACCGTTGGGAAAATAGATATTATAAAGATCAAAGGGGCCATGATCCGTAATCACGATTCTGCCCTCACTATCATAAGCCTCGATGCCCATGCCATGCGCGATACTTTTCGGTTCTTCATTTACGAATGTTGCAACACCGGAATATCCTTTGCGCACGCCTGAAGACCAGTAAGCAAATTGACGATGCAACTGTCTGGCCTCAGTTTCCACTTGGTCAATATGAGCTTTCGTTTCTTGTACACAGAAGATATCTGGATTTTCTTTGTTCACAAAATCGACCAGACCTTTTTTGTGGCAGGCCCTAATTCCATTCACATTCCAAGAAATGATTTTCACAGTTTCTCCTTGTATTTAAATCTCAAAAAGCTATCAATAGATAGCAAGGAGACTCCTCTATGCCAATGATTAACCAACCCGCACCACAATTTTCAACTCAAGCTGTGTTCGATGGTGGTGATGTAAGAGATGTGACTCTTAGTGACTATAAAGGGAAATGGGTCATTCTATTTTTCTATCCCCTAGATTTTACTTTCGTATGCCCTACAGAATTAACTCAATTCCGTGAACACCTGGCAGAGTTTGCCATGGCTGGCGCTGTGGTTATGGGTTGCAGTGTAGATTCAGTTCACTCTCACAAACGTTGGCTACGTGATGATCTGGGCAATCTGGGCTATCCATTACTTGCCGATCTTACCAAACGCATTTCTCGCGACTACGGTGTTCTTTTTGAAGAGCGTGGCATCGCGACTCGTGGAACTTTCATCATTGATCCAGAACAAAAAATTCAATACATGGGTATTCACAATACCTCTGTAGGACGTGATGCCAAAGAAATTCTTCGTGTACTTCAAGGTTGCCAATCCGGAGAGCTGTGCGCTGCTGGATGGAAAAAAGGCGACGTTCACATCTTGCCTTTAAAATAAAATGAATCTCAAGACTGAGTTCATTCAACAACTCAGATCTTCTTTCAAGGGGCTGGAAAACGAGCCCCTTGAGTCGATTGTTGCTGAAAATCTGATTTCGCCATTTACCATTGAATTACCTCAACCGATTTTGAAACAAGCGCAAGATATCGTTGCTACATTGTTTTCAATGCGCGAAAGAAAATCCTATCAAGCCCACTATGAAGACCTGATTGCCATGAAGGGGATCAAAGATCCCGGCAACAAGTCCATCATGATGAGCTACGACTTTCACGTGGATGAGCAACAAAATCTTAAGTTGATCGAGATCAATACCAACGCTTCATTCTTGGCCTTGGGCCATGAGATGTACAAAACCCGGAGCATTCCACTACCTGTTGCCGATTTTTCTTTCGATGAAGTTCGCAAAGACATTCTGACGGAAATGAAACTTCAAGGTAAGAATGTTTCCGGCGCCTTCAAAGTAGCCATCACCGATGACAAGCCTTCCGAACAAAGATTGTTTGTTGAATTCTTGGTTTACAATGAGCTGTTTAAATCTTGGGGTTGGGATTCGCGCATCGTGGATTACCGCGACCTCTTTAAAGATTTTGATCCCGATTTCATTTACAACCGCTATACAGATTTCTTCTTAAGTGACGAAAGCAGTGAATTGCTACGTGATAAATTCTTAAGCAGTGATGTTTGCGTTTCTCCAAATCCCTATGAATATCTTCTTTTAGCGGACAAGCAGCGACTGATTGAATGGAGCCAAGACGGATTCTTTGAGGCCCAGGGACTTTCTGAATCAGAGATTCAACTTTTACGAACAGCCGTTCCCCATTCTTATGATGTCGCCAAGTCTTCACCTGAAGAAATTTGGGCCCTTCGTAAAAAGTTATTCTTTAAACCTAAGAATGCCTTCGGCTCAAAGCAGTCTTACAAGGGATCCTCGATTAGCAGAAAAACATTTGAGGAACTTCTTAAGGAAGACATCATTGGCCAAGAATATGTGCCAGCTTCTGAACAAGTCTTCGAAACCCCTGAGGGACCTCAGAGCTTCAAATATGACCTGCGCTGTTATGCTTATCAGGGCCGCCTGCAGCTTATCGTCGCCCGCCTCTATCAAGGACAGGTCACAAACCTGCGCACGCCTTATGGCGGTTTTGGCTGCGTTTCGTTTAAATAGATCAAATTGACACATTTCATTGAAGAAGCAGGACTGAAGTCCTACTTCAGGTGCGGAATAGCATCGTATGTGATGGATAAGTACTGAGTGACGCCCTCGATCTGCTTCACCAGAAGCAGTTCGTACTCTGTGTGTGTCTTTTGATAAATCTTATAAGAGGCGCCTGTGCCTTTGAGATATTTCTCAAGAGTCTCATTCTGTTGAAATGACGGTGTTTTGAAATTCCAGAAAGAATATTTACTTCCCTCTGCCATCATTTGAAATTGCCACAAACTTTGCCCTACCTTCGGTTGCTTACGGGTGTCGATCAATGTTGGACCGAACAAGGCAAAGCGCTCTTTCAGGTCTGGTGCGGAGTTCGCGCACAGGACCTCGGAAGATCCGACATCTTTTTTTAAAAAAGACTGATAGCCATGAAGTTTTACGGGCTCACCCTTCTGATTTCCTTCAACGTAAAATTCAACCTCTCTCGCCACCAAAACCGTCTCTGGCAAGCGAGACAGGCTACCAAGGAAGTCATTTCTCATCTCTGTCAGAAACTCGGGACGCTCCTGACAATCAGGCGCAGAGTGGAATTCCGGGCGAAGCAAACGACCCGCAGGATCTCGTTTCAAGGCGAAGGATGTCGTTGAAAGCAGCACTAGAAGTAGAAAGCCAGATGTTTTCATCAAAAAAATCCCCTCAATATGTCCAGTCTAGTATTCGGCGGAAGTTTTTTAGGGCTTAATATAAAAGAGCAGTATTTGTTTATGGATTTTGAAGAGTGTCTCGTTTTCTAACAAGGAGCCAAGTTCCAGCATGACGATGAAGCACAATGGCGTTAAAAAGCTTTCGCAAATGTCGAACTTCTATTCGGCATTCGATCAGATCAACGGCATCCATCCTTGGATGGATGCCGTCAAAGACGGATTTATTGCTTACAATGTTCGTCAACTCAACACCGGCAAAATCGCTTACTTCAACTTCGCTCTCGCAAAAGAAATGGGACTGATTCCTGCGGATCACGCAGATCAAATGACTGATGAACTTGCGGAAAAACTTATTGAAACGTTTTCTCTGCAAATCATAAACGAATACGATGAACTTTCCAATCGTCGCATCGATCCTGCTACCATCCGTCCTCATAAGTATATGGCAACTCGTTACTTACAGTTGCAACATGCGAACAAACAAGGAAAGACTTCCGGCGATGGTCGTGGAATTTGGAATGGGACTGTTTATAATCGCGGAATCACTTGGGACGTCTCTAGTCGCGGAACCGGAGTCACACGCCTCGCCCCTGGTGCAGTATCTGCGCAAAGACCGCTTAAAACCGGCGGCACTGAGTTTGGCTATGGCTGTGGACTTGCGGAGATGGACGAGCTGCTGGGCGCATCTATCTTGGCAGAGGTTATGCACTTACAGGGCATTCGCACCGAGCGCATGCTTTGCGTGATTGACCTTGGCAAGGGCTATGGCATCGGTGTACGTGCCGCTCCGAATCTGGTTCGTCCTGCGCATTTGTTTCTTTACTTAAAACAAGAGCGCTATGAATCACTCAAAGCTGCGACTGATTACTTAATCGATCGCCAAGTTTCTAATAAGGCGTGGGACATCAAAGCTCGCGGAGTCGCTAAATACGACGAATTGCTTGAAGCGGTATGTACTTCCTTTGCAGAGTTCACGGCACAACTTGATATCGACTATATCTTTGCATGGCTTGACTGGGACGGAGACAATGTTCTAGCCGACGCGGGCATTATTGACTATGGCAGCATTCGCCAATTCGGCATTCGTCATGACAAATATAAATATGATGATGTGGAAAGATTCTCGACAAACCTGAACGAGCAAAAACAAAAAGCCCGTTTGATTGTACAGGTTTTTGCTCAGATGGTTGACTATCTGAAGACCAAGCAGAAGAAACCACTTCGTGATTTTGCCCATCACCCGATCGTTTTGAAATTCAACTCTCAGTTTATGGAGTTCCGTGCGCAAAGACTTCTTTACCGTATGGGCTTTAACGAAAAACAACGCGCCAACATTCTTGAGAAAAAAGAACTCTTCGATAAATTTGATCGCGAGTTTTCCTTCTTTGAAAGAGCTAAAGTCAGCGGTTCCGAAGAAAAGGTCGCTGACGGAGTCAATCATCCGGCGTTGTACAATATGCGCCACCTATTCAGAGCTTATCCGCAGTTCTTGGCAGAAAGCCCTTTGCCTTTCGAAAAACGTTGGATGTTGGAAAAGGATTTCTTTAAAACTATTCTTTCAAGCTTTGCCAAAAGCAGAGACGCTCGCATGGGCGAAAAACAACGCCTGCACATAGAATCTTTCCAGCAACTTTATCGCGAACTTGTTGCGACCGCCGCTGGGAAACAAAAACCCGATGCAATTCTTAAGGGTATCTGCGAGCGCGCAGATAAACTGAATTCCGACAAACGTATCACGGGAAATGCTTTGATTGAGATGGTGGATGAAATCATCACCGAGAAAAAGCGTGGACTTCCTTTAGAACAAATCCAAAAGATCGTGGATCGTTTGGTGTTTGATCACAACGGAATGCCAGAAATTCCAGTGGGTCGATTCTATAAAGAAAAAGAATTTACCGGCGCTGTGAAAATGGATCTCTTCGCAAAACTTCTAAGCTTGGTCGAAGAAAACAAAGAATCTATTTAAGTAGTCAGCTATTTTTTATTCTCACCCAAGACGCAACTAGTTAAAACTAGAGGCATTTCGCCCCCAAAAACATTGGCCTAGCCTTTGCTCTACTCCCTTTGCAGTGATCAAAAGATCACCAGCACTACGGAGGGGAACCATGAGCAGAAGTATTTTTCTTCTGATCGCTTCACTATTTTTATTTTCAACTTCTCGCGCAGAAACACCAGCGGGAATTTCAATTCAAGGACTACAAGCTAATGGAACAGGATGCCCACAAGGATCATACTCCGCTAACATCTCGCCGGATGGACAAGCCTTTTCTCTTCTTCTGGATAATTATGTTGCAGCTTCTGACATGCACAATCCTATTTCTCGCCTTAATTGCGAGCTAAGAGTGAACTTTCGCGTACCGCGTGGTTGGACTTTCACAGTCGTCACTGCGGATTATCGGGGTTATGCCTATGCTGAACAAGGGGCCACTGTTTTCCATCAAGCTCTTTATTCCTTCGACGGAAGCAAACCGATCAATGAACGTCCCGGATTTGAAAACAACGGAAAATATTCTTTCCGCGCTCAAGAATTCCGCGGTCCTTACAATAACAACTACACAATTCACCAAGAGATTGATCCGCGTGTAGCACCCTGGGCACCTTGCAGTGCCGTCGATCAACAAACTCTTTACCTCACAACTTACCTAATGGCTCGCAACCTAAATCTGACTTCATCCATTCAAGCGCAAATCACTTTAGACAGCGTTGATGGATCGATCCAATCACAACGTTATCAACTATTATGGAAAAGATGCGGTTCAACACCGGCACCATCACCCGCTCCGAATCCACCGCCACGCAATCCAGATCCGGTGCAACCCGCACCAGGCCCAGGAAGACCTCCACGTTTTCCAGATCCAGGTCGTAGATAAAATTTAAAACTAAAAGTAGAAAACAGATTTTCAATAAATACATGGCTCGGGAGAGCCTAAAGGGGGACGTATGAAATTAGGAATGGTTCTTAAGGTAGTTGCAGGCTTGATGATTCTTGCGGGAACACAAGCCCATGCAGAAAGTTTGAGACTTGGCCAAGCAGCTTATGGCGGAACAGGTTGTCCAGCTGGAACTGCAAGTGTCACTGTGAGCCCGGATCAATCCGCACTCAGTATTCTTTTCGACAGCTATGTGGCTGAAGCAGGCAATACGACAGGAAAAACAATCGACCGTAAGTCTTGTAACATTTCAATTCCAGTGACTGTACCAAACGGATATAGCGTTGCCGTTTTCCAAGTGGATTATCGCGGCTTCACTGCGGTTCCTCGTGGTGCTCAAGTGCGTTTTGACGCTGAATACTTCTGGGCTGGTAGCACAGGTTTCAGAGTCTCTCGCCAATTCGCGGGACCTTACAATGACAACTACACAGTCAGCGATGGTTTGCTTGCAACAACAATGGTGTGGACTCCTTGCGGAGCGAGCGTGAATCTTCGCGCCAACACATCAATGATGGCGCAAACAAATTCTCGCCGCGAACAAACTCTTGCAACCGTGGATAGCGCCGATATTTCATCAGGCCTTATCTACCACTTGCAATGGCGCCGCTGTAACTAGCCAGCTTTTTGAGATGCGATCACACCATATTTAGTGTCGATTCCCATGATATGAGCTGTTAACCAAGTTTTTAGAAACTGAAAGAAGGCCGGGGCTAAAACTCCGGCCTTTTCAAATTCAGCACCGTGTTCTTTCAATCTCGCGATAAGATCTTTGTGAATTTTTTTGTGCACAGAGGCCTGCGAATACTCCAGGGTATCAAAAAACTTTTCTTCATGATCGAAGTGAGTCACAGTCCAAGATACCAGCTCTCTGACAATGGATTGCAATTCTGTCTTCGTTGCTTTTGCCTCGTGACGCTCATAAAGACGATTCATGATATCGATAAGCTTTTGATGTTCTCGGTCCATGGCGTCAACATGCGTTGTTAGTTTTTGTTGATCCCATTTAAAGAAAGTTTCGCCCATATTGGCCTCCGTTTTGAGTTGTTGATGCTCAACTTCTCGGAAGGCACGAAAAGTTGCTACATGACGCCAATCATGTTTGGCATTTTTAATTTTAAAATTTCGTAGATCCTGGCCGACAATAACAGCTGCACGACAAAATTTGTCAGCCCCCCTCCTAGGTAAACTCTAAACATCTTTATTGAGATCTTATGTGGACTCAATTTTGCTCTTTTTCTAAGTATGAAAATGGATAATTTGATGTCTCAATTCAAAACAAACAAAAGATGCATCATTGCGATCTTATTTTTGGTTGCTCCACTCTGTGGTTTTGCTCAAGAGCAAGACCAACTCGCTCCGGGAGTGAAGGCTCTTATATTTGCAGAGCAACATCTGCTTTCACGTGACGTCAATGAAAGACGCATTATGACTCCGAAAGCAAACTTTCAGGAAGACAAGTATAAACCCGAAAATGCGCAAATCTTTGAAATGAAGTCATGGGCTAAAAAAAGCTCCATCAAATTTTTTGAGAGCGCATTTATTTCTGATCGCATGAAAGCGATCTTCGAACGAACCGAGAAGGGGCAAGAGCAAGTTCTTATGCTTGTCCATCCTGAATCGGAATCCCTGTTTGTTCATTCCGATGTTCTCTTTGTATGCAGACCGCGCAGAACAGATGCCTCTATTGGCAGAGATGATCAATAAGTCTGGAATGAATGCAAAAGAATTTATCAAAACAAAAGTCATTGGACCCTTTGTAAAGCAATGGATGGAGATGGTTCTGGTTCATGGCATTTCGATGGAACCCCATGCACAAAATGTTTTAATCGGGCTTAACTCTAAAAATCTTCCTAATGAGAAGTTCATGCATCGTGACTTCGGTGGATTCAATTTAGACCTAGAAAGTTTCAAAAGACTTCAAACCATGTCTCCTGCCAAACTTCCCACTGCTACAACTGTTGTTGAAGACTATCATCAAAAGCACGTAGGAAGTTCTGTCAATCAAGGTTTAGAAACATATTTTGATCAAGGATTCGTTTTTAATCTGGATCAAAAACTTCCTGAATGGGTCAGGAACGGTTGGATTATCGAATATCGCAAACTGGATTCATTGGGTCGCGCCAATGAAAAAGGTCTTTTTTCTAAAATGATCTATGAAACGATGACCGAGGAATTTGCTCGGCTTACAAAGAATCAGGCTCAGCCTGGACTGATGGACCTAAAAAATGATAATATTCACGAGTGGGTTAAATACGCCCGTGAATTTTTAAAAGCCCCGAAGAAGATCTCCTGCGAAGGAGTTCTTCTTTAGATTTACCGCGGCACTACCGAACGACCCAATACAGGATTGTGGATGATCGTAAAGTCCACAATTTCATTACCCTTCACTTCGAGCTGTTCTGTGGTGCCATATTTTCTTAGGTACATATCGCCACGATCATTCATTTGCGCTTCATACTTCAAGCCCTGGAAGTACTTTACGCCACGCCCAGGAATACGGAAGTCTTTTTCTTTCATGGTATAAGTCGTGATCGAAGTATTATCGTCAATTTCTTGATAGTGAGACTCTGCAATCTTCAAAGCCCCTGACTTATTCAGAAGAATAAGATCTTCATAAATAACGCCGCCAGTTCCTTGCTGCCATCCTTGAGGATCTTGCAACCCCTCTGCCTTTTTAAACATCGGATCAGCAACGATCTCATGGGTCAGCATATAAAGTTCACCGGCCTCAGTAAGGAAAATAGAATCACCATACTGCGCCAGGAAATACCTGCGAAATTGCGGAGCCTTCTTCATATCTTCATCGGAAAGGATTTTCACCATCTCCATTTTCGTCCTACCTTGAGGCAAACTAGCCATCATGTAGGTATTATTATCAGTCTGAACAGTGAAAGTAGTCCGATTGTTACTGCCTGGCAGCATGATACGAGAAGCATCATGAATCGGCATTGAGGCAGGAATTACTCCATCATTATAGAACTGCAAACCGGATCGGAAAGTCCAAGAGTAAAGATGCCCTTGATTAGTAAAGATCATCACGCCACTGGTGCGGAAAGAAAACTCGATACGAGAAATCTTTTCTTCCGCAAAGGGAAACTTAATTTTCACAGGCGAGAACTTCTTCGTTACCGGATCGACGATTAAGAGATCGCCTTGTTTATTTAACGCCATCAAGACGTCGGCCTTCTTGGCTAACTCCGCTGGGATCTCATTAAATCTTGTCGCCAAAGTCGTCAGGGCAGACGATTTCAAAAATTCACGATCCGCCTCTGGAATATTCAAACCATAAAGACCTAAGCCGCTCATCCACAGAACTTCATAAGAATATGCGCCGGCATCTTTCGCAGTGATCTCAAACGCTTGATCACAACCACCTTGTGAGCGAGGAATATCACCGCCCTCGCACTGCACATGTCCCGAAGCAGTTTTCACCGAATGTCGGGCCTCATGAATCAACGTGGAAATGGCTGAAAGAGGATCCATTCCGAAGAAGTAAGCTCCAATATAAATCTTCTGCTCAACCGTATTGTTGTATGCTATGGAACCGGCCTGATCGAGATCCAAATCCATGTGTCGCGAATTTTTAGCAACAAAACTTAAGAGGTCAGCAAAATCAGGCTGCACATCAGATAACCAAGTCGCAGGAGGATTCATTTTCAAACGAGTCATATAAAGCAAAGCTTTACCGATCTTCGCACGATAAGAAGAATCACAAACCGCAGGACCATCAGGAATCTTCAAGCTCACTCGAGCCGCTAGCTCCGCGTATTCTTGCTCTGTAGGACAAGGCAAAACATCAAAAGAATTCGTGCTTGATGGATCTTGCGAACTCATTTCAAGTTTATTGATTTTTTTATTTGGCGAAAAATATCCCCAAGAAAATCCGCAAACGCAGATAAATACGAAAAATGACGTCTTAAAGAGCGCGCTTTTCATTCAACACCCTTTCGAGAATTTCGGACTCTGAACTTGTAGCCAAAGATACAATACGAGAATCCAAACGACTAATGTAAGTTTCACGCTCTTTAGAAGTTAAAGAGCCTTTCAAATTTTTGAAGACCTGTCTTTTGACCAACCAATTTTCCTGTTTGCTTTCAAGAACTGCTTTGTAGAAAGAAATCAATTGCGGAGAAACCACAGAACTAGGAGCACGTTTTAAAGGCGGTTGTTGTTCCAAGGCCTTAAGAACCCCAAGACGGTCCACCATCTGAGCCTGATAATATTCCAATTTTTGTGGATAGGGCTTCGCGAAGAACGCAGCAATATTTTGCAGATCTTCCGCAGTTAAACGAGTCAAAGCATGACCATCGAAAAGCGCATGAAACAGCTCGCCGGACTTCAAATTGGGAGTGAACTTCTTCGGAGCAACTTGAGGCACGGATTTCAGTTGAGAAATTTTAATAACGAGGTTCTTAGAAGTTAAGGACTTAGCCGCTACGACAGGCTTCACCGCTGACGTCGGACTTTCTTCCGCAACATCTGGAATCAGTTCAGAAACGGAAGATCGAGACTTTTTGCCGACCACAAAGAAGCCAACAAAAAGCACCACGGACGCTGCAAAATAACTAAACCATTTTTTACTCATCTAAAGCTTATCGGACGCTTAAAGATGAATTGTATGGATGAAGGTCGAGATTAAGAACGAAAAAAGGGATGCTATTGGCATCCCTAGAGGCTTTTTTAGATGGTTTTAGCTTTTTCGTAAGTCCGTGAGCTTCTCACGGACCCATTTTCGAATGATTGGGTATTCTTCTTCCTTCAGCGTGTGGTCTTTGTCCATCTCGATCCACTCTACTTTAAGGCCCGCCGTTTTCAATTTATCAACGCCGTATTTAGTTTCTTCCAAAGGAAGAATGTCATCCTGATGGCCGTGGGTAAAGAGCCATGGCGTTTGTTTCGCATCTGACGACAAATTGTTTTTCCAACGCGGATAAAAATTGAAGTATCCACTGATACCGACAACTCCGCCTAGTTTTCTTGGATAATTGAGTCCAATGTCAGCGCTGATCAAACATCCTTGCGAGAAGCCGAAGAGAAAAATATTTTCGCTCTTCCAACCTTGATTCTCGAGGTCATTCAATAAATCAAAAAGCTTCTCACGGATTTTCATCACACCCTGAGCTTGATAAGGAGGTTCGCCATACCAAGTATAGCCATCAAGAAATTTCCTTGGCGCGTTCAAAAGCAGATAGTTCATTTCCGGAATGTTCATCTCATCGTCAAATGAATAGAACGGACGAATGCTATCGCCGCGACCGTGCAAAACAATCATAAGGAAGTCTGACTTTTTCTTAGCTGCGATAAACTTGTGCTTAAATAGGTCCGTGCTAATCATTTTTGTTCACCCCCGCCACTGTTTTTGCCACTGTCTTAGAACAAAACAGAACTTGGCGAGCTTTTGTAAGTTGTATGTCTTCTGAAGCGTTCGCATCTTCCATGTCCAAACAGTCCTTCGTGGAAATTGCCGATGCCAATGCTTTAACCTGTTTTTCGGGAGCACGCAGGGGATTCATAAACTGATCTTCCTCGCGCCCCACTGCAATCTTATCAAAATTCACTGCCACATCCGGTGACAAGCCCTTCATTTGCGGCGAACGTCCTGAGGGAAGATAATAGAAACCCTTAGTTTCAAACAAAGCGATTTGTTTATTTTGAGTCCAGTATTCGCCTTCTTGGAAAGAACCCTTTCCAAAAGTACGCTCGCCCACAAGAACCGCGCGATTCAAGTCACGCAAAGCTCCGGCTACGATCTCCGCCGCACTTGCAGAGCCTGCGTTCATCAAGACTGCCATCGGGTGATCGAATATTTTATCCTCGCCACCATAATATTGCTCAGCCTTTTTACCCGGATCCAAATAACGAAGCTCAAAGATCTTTTTATCACCACCGACAAACAAACTCGCCACACATGCAGCCTCTTCCATTTGCCCACCGGGATTGTCGCGCAGATCTAACAACAATCCTCTGACATCGGCCTTCTTAACCATACCGATGGCTTCCTTGGTTTTATCACAAACGCCCTTCGCAAATTTATTAATGCCGATCACACCGATAGGTTTAATGCCGTCAATCACTCGTGTTGACACTGTCGCCACAGTGATTTCAGTACGAGTCATTTTAAACTTCATTTTTTCGCCATTGCGAAGAACACGAATCGTTGCCGTGGCCCCGACGTCGCCCTTCAGAAGCTCTGAAATACGACCTTGCATCAGGCCGTGAACTCTTTGGCCATTGATTTCCACAAGGACATCACCCTTTTCAACTCCTTGAAGTTTTGCCGGGCTGCCTTCCATCACTTTGCGAACCACATACTGTCCATTCGCACGGCCCAATGTAATTCCCAAAGATGTTGTTTGATTATCCGCTTTGGAAACAACTTCTTTGAACATGGCCACAGGAATCAAATAAGTATGGGGATCACGGAAAACCGAAATAAAACCATTCAAGCCCAAGCCCACCATCATGGCTTCTTGTTTTTCAGAGATATATTTGGCTTTAAGATTTTTCCAAACGTTCAGGAAAGAAAGTTTCACGGCCGCAGCTGTGTTGTTGTTGAAATATTGTTTCCAAACTTCAAGCTGCATTTTTTCAGAACTCATGTCTGCTGACACATTCACATTGACTGGGACAAGTTGACCGCTCGTATTCAAGGTCATGTTGAAACGATTCGCGATATTCAAAACAGAACTAGCACACGCAAGGAAGTAACGCTCAGAACTGCCGCAGATATTATCCTGAAGAAGATCTTCCAAGGCCGCTGGACCGAGCCCCGACTCGGCCCAGTAGGCGTCCACAGATTTGACCTTGGAAGAGTCGCTTTTTACACGCGACAAAGAAAGGCTGATCCCCATGGTGAACAATAACAATGAAATGATGGTCAATCGCGGCGAGCGTAACACTCATTGCCTCCCAATACCTGACACCCTGACGGTGACAGCTTCTGTCAGTGACAAAGCAAGGGCCGTACCGCTCCATCTCGAATTGGTTCGGTCTAGACGACCTATTCATGAAGAAAATGCAGGTTTGGACAGAGCTTCCACAGGGCTTATTTCTTGAGAAATTCCACCCCATGTAATAGGGTAAATTCACTATGATTATTGTAACTGGTGCGAATGGTTTTATTGGAAGTGTGATGGTTTGGGAACTCAACCAAAAAGGGATGACCGACATCGTCGCCGTGGACTCAGTTTCTTTGCAAGAGCGTGATCTCTTAAAGAAACGCCACTACTCAAAATTTATTCTTAAAGATGAGCTTTGGCCCTTTCTAGAAACGGAAGAAGCAAAATCTAAAGTCACTTGGATTATCCACATGGGCGCTTGCTCTTCAACAACGGAAACAAACAAAGAGTTTTTGTGGGAGAACAACACTTACTACACTCAAAGAATTTTTGAATGGTGTGCGAAGCATCAGAAGTCCATGATCTATGCCTCTAGCGCGGCCACTTACGGAGCCGGCGAGTTGGGCTTCGACGACACCACAGATCCTGAATTATTAAAGCCATTGAATTTGTATGGCGACTCTAAGGTTCTTTTTGATCGTTGGGCTTTGAAACAAACGCAAACTCCTCCCCACTGGTATGGTTTGAAATTCTTCAACGTGTTCGGTCCTAACGAACATAAAAAAGAAGCCATGGCGAGTGTTGTCTTTAAAGCCTACAACCAGATTAAAGAATCTGGAGCTTTGGGACTTTTCAAATCTGCAAATCCAAAATACAAAGACGGCGAATTTATGCGTGACTTCGTTTACGTGAAAGACGTTACTGGCTGGATGGCAGAACTCATGGACAAAAAACCAAAAAACGGTGTTTACAACATGGGCTTCGGAAAACCTCGCACCTGGTTGGATCTTGCCAACGCCACTTTTAGGGCCATGGACAAGGACACAAAAATCAATTGGTTGGAAATGCCTGAAAATATTCGCGGTCAATATCAATACTATACGGAAGCGAAAACCGATAAGTGGTTGGGCGCAGGAATGAGTCCGGCGAAGTGGCCTTTGGAAAAAGCCGTTCCTGATTATGTTCAAAATTATCTCTCAAAAGAGGACCCTTCCCTTTAGGGAGCATTAATTATGGAGACTGACTTTCTACCCCCGCATTTAAGAAAATACGTCGTAGAACAACACTACGAAAAGTACACACCGATTGATCAAGCTGTATGGCGCTATGTCTTGCGCCAACTTCGCGCATTCTTAGCTAAGCACGCCCATGAATGTTATCTCGATGGATTAGTTAAAACCGGCATTGATGTGGAGCGCATTCCACACATTGATGATATCAGCAAAAAAATTCAAGAGTTCGGCTGGCGCGCCTATCCTGTCAGTGGATTCATTCCACCTGCGGCCTTCATGGAACTTCAGTCGTTGGGTGTTTTACCCATCGCCTCTGACATGAGAACCTTGGATCATCTGCTCTACACTCCGGCTCCTGACATTGTTCATGAGGCTGCGGGACATGCGCCGATTTTGATTCATCCTGAATTTGCCGAATACCTTCGTCAATATGCTCAGATCGCCAAAAAAGCGATTATCAGCAAAGAAGACTTAAATCTTTACGAAGCCATTCGCGAGCTTTCAGATATTAAAGAAAATCCAAGCTCCACCGCAGCTGAAATCAAAGCGGCGGAAGAAAAGTTGGATCACGTCAGCAAAAGCATCCAGCATATTTCAGAGGCCACTGAACTGGGTCGCATGAATTGGTGGACTGCTGAATACGGTTTGATTGGTGATTTAAAAAATCCAAAGCTTTTCGGCGCGGGACTTCTTTCCAGCGTGGGTGAAGCGAAATGGTGCTTGAACGACAAAGTTAAGAAGATTCCTTTGTCTGTGGATTGCATCAAAACTGGCTATGACATCACTGAGCCACAACCGCAATTGTACGTCACACCTGACTTCAAAACTTTGACAACGGTCCTTGAAGACATGGCAAAACAAATGGCTTTTCGTCTGGGCGGCCTTGCCGGTTTGAATAAAGCGATTGAAGCTCAGTCTGTAAATACAGCAGAACTTAATTCTGGAATTCAGATCTCTGGTCAAATTGTTGAAGCGATCGTATCTGAAAACTCCGTGGCTTACTTGCGCCTGCAAGGGCCTTCTCAATTGAACTACAACGACAAACAACTTCCCGGTCATGGTCAGCAATATCATTCCCAAGGTTTTGGAACTCCTGTGGGATTTTTAAAAGCCTTCCCAGGTCGCTGTCCATCCACTTTGACAACCACTGAGTGGGCTTCATTGAATGTCGCTTCCGGCAAAACTACTAAACTAGAGTTCGCCTCTGGAGCTGTGGTAACTGGTGAAGTTCAAAATATTCTTGTTCGTGACGGAAAAACTTTGCTTCTGACTTTGAACAACGCCAAAGCTGAGTTCCAAGGACGAATTTTGTTTGCTCCTGAGTGGGGAACTTTTGATATGGCTGTGGGCTCTTCCATCCCGTCTGTTTTCGGTGGAGCTGCGGACCGCGAAGCCTATGGCGAGACGGATGACTTTGTTGCCAAACGTGTTCCCGCTCCGAAATACAGCGAGCAAGAGTTAAAATTGCAAAATCAGTACGGAAGTCTTCGCGAGTTTCGTGAAAAGAAAATCACTGGCGCGGAACTCGAACAAAAACTAACAAGCTTGCTTGCGGTTCATGACCAGAACTTCCATGAAGACTGGCTGCTTCGTTTGGAAGGCATTGAACTTTTGAACGCGCGCGCGCCTCAATCTGCTTTGAAAACAAAACTTGAGAAGGATCTTCAAGCTTTGTCGGGCAAAGACGAAAAAACTAAAAACCTTATCCAAGACGGACTCACCCTTGCAGGAACTCTGTAAATGAAACGTCCCTTTGACGTGCGCATTGTCTTAGTGCGCACAATCTATGAACGCAATATCGGCGCGACTTCTAGAGCCATGAGTAACATGGGGGTCGACAAGCTGATCCTTATTGATCCTCAATGCGAAATTACTTACGAAGCCCAGCAAACGGCGGCCACAGGTCAAACTGGTTTGCAAAATCGCACAACTTATAAAAGTTGGGATGAGTTCCTGGAAAAAGAACCCGAAAGCATCAAGATCTGCTTTACGGCTCGTGATGGTAAAGGTCGTCAGGTTCGCGATATCGACGAAGTTCTGGCTGACATCAAAGATCATGCTCCGCAATTTCAACTTAGCAGTGAGACACCTTTTCTTCTTCATTTGATATTTGGTCCCGAAGATTGGGGTCTTTCCGGCGACGATCTTGAGCACGCGAACTTCTGTGCCTGCCTGCCCACCTGGGGCGACAACTGGAGCTTGAACTTAGCCCAAGCCACGTTGCTGGGAATGTTCTCTTTACGCAGAGCTTGGGGTGGCAGCCGTACAACTTTGGATGGTGGCGACGAGCGCAGAGCACCTCAAGGAGTCGAGGGCATCAATCCAGAGCAAACCTTAAAAACTTGGCTAGAAGAAATGGGCTTTGATCTGACCAAACAAAAGAAGATCAACGCATTCACCGTTCTTCGTCGCATGCTTTTGCAAAACACCCCGACTAAAAAAGAGTTGGTGATTTTGGAAACCGTTCTGCAACAAGCCACGCGCAAATTAAGAGAGTGGAAAGAATTCCAGAAACGTGATAACAAAAGTTAATCCGGAAATGCATTTCGCTTCTGGAGCAACTTAAGTTATTGGGATTTTATGGACGAAATTGAAGTTCCTCTCGAGCAAACACAAGAACATCTGCAACACGCTTCTTTGCATGGAAGCCATCACGACGACGGCGGAAGCGGACCAAGCCTTATCAATTTAGGCGCAGTTCTTTCCGCGATACTCGCAGTCTTTGCAGCTATCTGCGCCCTTCTTGCTGGTCACTATTCCAACGAAGCGATGATTGAACAGATCAAATCTTCCGATCAATGGTCTTACTATCAGGCCAAAGGGATCAAAGGTGCCTTGCAAGAGTTCCGTTTAGAAATAAACGCGAACCAAAGCGAAGGCAAAGTCGCGAAAATTGAAGAGAAGATCGAAAAATACAAAAAAGATCAGGAACAAATCCAAGAGATCGCAAAAGAAAGAGAAGAAACCAGTGAAAAATTCCTTCGTTGGCATGAACGCCTTGCCATGGCTGTGACTTTCTTCCAAGTCGCCATCGCAGTGATCGCCATCGGTGTACTAACTCGCAAAAGATTCTTCTTCTATATGGGCGCTGGCTCAGGCCTGATCGGCTTGACCGCATTTGTTAGCTTTTTCTTTATTAGATAAAAAAGAAGAAGAGGCTTTAAGCCTCTTCTTGGATTTCCATTTCTTTAGAACGAGCGTCGCGAAGTTTTTTATCCAACTTCGCCATCGCTTCCGCCATGGCCTGACCCAAATTATTCAATTCTTGAATACGCTGGAAGGTTTCATCTTCATTGCCGCCAACTAAGCGCAAGCTTTCAAGCTTCGCTGAATTGAGATCCAATTCTTTAGATAAGGTTTCAAGCTTTTGATTGAGCTTCTTGCGATCCTCGGTCAGGCCTTTTGTGATCTCGCGAACTTTGTCCAAGTCCATGACTTCAACATTGGCAAAATCAAAAGCGTCTTTTGATTTTGCTGAGGACTTTGCTGACTTGTCTGATTTCTCTGACTTCTCAGATTCAGAATCTTCCTCACCTTGGAAGGCTTCGAGGAAAAGGGACCATTCTTTTTTGAGGGATTTTACGATCGACCTACTACTGTCATCACCCATATGTAGTGAAATACTCCTGCGCTAATCAAAGCGACTTACATTCGCGCCTCAGCTGTTTGCTGGCTTGCGAGGCTCATCAGCCGTCGGTACTAAAAAGTAGCAAAGACCATAAACCAAGATCGCAGATCCGAAAGTCACAAGCAAAAACAGCACTGCTGCCACTCTTACGATACCGACTTCCAGCTGATATCTCTTAGCAATTCTAGCACACACACCTAGAAGCTTTCTATCTAGAGCTTGGTCTAGTCTATCGACGCGTGGCAGACAAATAGCCAGGATCAAATATAGGAGGGCGCCAGTTCCGAACCATAAAATTGCTACAATCCAAATAACGCGAAGCATCCACGTTTCAATACCTAAGGACTGGCCGAGTCCCTTACAAACTCCAGCCAAGGCCCCATCACTGGCGCGGGTCCAGCGGTATTTCGGGGCTGCATTGATAGTGCTATTTTCAGTTGTTGTTTCAGTCATTCCTCAGCTCCTTACTGCAAAGTCCCGGTAATCATAAAGTCACTGCCGAAAGTTTGATAGCGCGGATTTAAAATTTGAAGCTTATTTTTCATCTGCTCAATACGAACTGTTTCGGTCCAAGAACGCGAGCCACCGGCACCCATAATAATCGGCGCCTGGAACATCCAAATTCTATTCACCAAGTCTTGGGCGATGAAAGAGCTAGCAGTCAAGGCTCCCCCCTCAACCATCACAGAGCGCAAGCCTTGTTGATACAGTTGCGCCAGCAGATCTTCCAAATTTAAATCACCACCAACATTGGTTTCCACAAAGATCATCTGGGGAGCTTTCGGCAATTTTGCCACCTTGGCCTGAGCTTTTTCTTTCAAGTCCTCGGCCACACACCAAAAAATATTTTGTGCTTCGTGGATTTGTGCAAGTTTCAGATCAGAGAACTTTCCTAAAAGCTCGCCCTCACCATCCACGACAATCACTTTATTTTTCTTATCAATAGTTGGATGACGAATATTCAAAGAGGGGTCGTCGAACTCGATAGTACCCTTACCCACTAAAATGCCGTCATAACAAGAGCGGATATAATGAACAAATTCACGGGACTCGGGACCAGTAATCCACTGGCTTTCTCCGGACTTCAAAGCAACTTGTCCATCCAGACTGCTGGCCATTTTCAAAGCCACGAAAACTTTCTTCTGACGGAAGTTCCACAAAAAGGCCTCGCAAACTTCTTCAAGATGAACTTTGATTTTTTGTTCACGCACTTTGTCTTTTGAAGCGAAAACTTCTGCAGCAATACCCGCGTTTTTTAGAATCTCAGCGCCTTGGCCTGCCACCAGAGGATTCGGATCAATCAAACCGAAGGTCACTTTTTTAACTGGAAGTTTGGCGATCATCTTCGCGCAGGAAGGAGTTTTTCCTTCATGGGCACAGGGTTCTAAGGTCACGATGACGTGGGCATCTTTAAGTTCTTCATTGGAAAGATTCTTAAGTGCATTCACCTCTGCATGGGGGCCGCCATAAAATTCATGGTGCCCACAAGACAAAAATTTTCCCGCATGATCAAGCACGACGGAACCCACAAGAGGATTCGGGCTGACACGGGGGCCGCCTTTGTAAGCCTCGCTAATTGCAAGTTCCATAGCTTCTTCGATTGTTAACAAGGTTCCACGAGCTGGAATGGGCAAAGACTTTACTTGCTCCATCTTTTTTCCTTTTTAAAAAATCTGGATCGAAATCTCAAAGTCCAAATCGCCTAACCCAATTGGGTGACAGATAAAGACTGCCCCACTTTGCCTCCAGATAAAATCAAGTAAGTGGAAGTAATCATTAAGAATCTCGACAACAAAACGCTATCCCTATTTAACTGTGAATTCAAGCCCGAAGAAGAGGTGCCGTCGGAGCCCACTCGTGGGCCTGTTTGAATCTAGAACGCATGTAAGATTGGAAACAAAAAAATAAAAAAAGGACCTAAATATAATGATGTTTTTTCATAATGTCGCCGAACAGTATTTGGAGGAGGTCCCTTGGAGCAAAAACAAAAAAATCCGCCATGGTTCTATTTTGTCTTAGTTCTTCAATCCTTCTTCATTCTGTTGGTCATCGGCATGCTGGGCGAATTTATGTGGATTTTTTAGAGCGGCCTCGCTCTCGCTTGGAAAAACTGGCCGCTTTGCAACTCATGGCTTTAGCCACTTCGTCGATTTCTTAATCTAGAAAATATTAAAGACCATCGCATTGGACTGGGATCGCTTGGCTGCCTTCAAATTGAACCGTCGCCTGAGCTCCCGTTTTCAATACAAGTGCGGTGCTGCTAGATGCTGCGAAGTATTTGATATATTGAACTCCACCTTTGAACTCCATGTAGGTGCCTGTAATTTGAAGTTTGGCGTGATCCTGCCCTGAAGTTACATCCAAAGTTCTATCAGCATTTACAACAACCTGAATGTTCTGGCCGACACACGTCAATGGACCGCTGTTAGCATTGGCAATAGATCCCGCAAGCAAAGCAACAAAAGAAAACAAAACCATTTTCATGAAAGCCTCCTGTAAAAGTTGACGGACCCTATCCCAGAAATTTTCCAAGAACAAACGACTTAGCTGTTACCTTTGCCCATTAGAGAACACTATCTCCGCAACTACAAATAAAGTAGAAACCGCAGATTACAAAACTGTGATCATTTATAAATTATATATTGAATTAATGTCGCAAATTCAGAGCAGAGTAAAAGCTCTGCTTGTTCTTTAGTAAGCCACGTTTGATGAGAACATCACACCAATACTATCTGACGGTGATGAAGAAGAAACCTTCGGATTGTTCTTCTGGAAATAAGCCCCCAGCACCAATTCATTTCTTCTTTGCATCATGGAAAGACCTGCGGTTGCGAGATAACTTTCACTAGTATTTAAATCACTATATGAAAAGCCCGCTAACGGTTGCCATTTTTCACTCGTACTATTCTTCCAACCAAAATTGTAGCTCCAAGATTCCGGTGACTTCTGCTCTTCGCCATCAGAACCCTTCTGTGTCGATTTTCCTGAATAGTTCACATCCAAATAAAGATGATTATTCCCCAGAGTGAGCTGCTGCCCCAAAGTTAAACCGTATGAAAAACTCGGAGATGGATCGTACGTCAAAGATGACTGTGTTACCTGTGTCGGATTCGCCGAATTCGTTTGGGATTGCAATTGGCTCGCCGTGGAGTTGATATTCCAAGGCAGAATTTGGCCAGAGAAACCCAAGGTCCAAAAATCAGCAGCTCGCAACATTATTCCCGGAGTTAAAATAAGCTTCGTGGATTTAGCTCTGCTTTCTGAATAGCTGGTCTGCGCCGAAACACCACTTTGCACGATACTGTAGTAGTTGTGAATCTCTTGAGTAGTATAATAAAGACCTGCTCCAATTCCCCAGCTAAAATCTTTATTGATCAACGCGCCATATGCGACGCCACCCGTAATTACATCAAATTGAATATCCAAAGCCACGCGAGAGTTCACAGCGCCCACGGTCACATTTTGACCTTGGATGATTTTTATTGAGACCGGGTTTGCTATATACACGCTGGCAAATCCATCACCCATTGAATACACACCCGCCGCCAGCAAGGGGCGCATTTTTAAATCCGACGTTTCATCTTCCAAACCATTTAACTGAAATCTTTGCTGTCCTAAAGCATTTCCACTGACTGTTAAATTAAGATCCTTGGAAGTACGAAAGCCTAATCCCGCAGGATTATAAATCACATTCCCCGGAGAGTCTTCTAAAGCGGCACCTGTGTTGGCCATAAAGGATTCCTGATGTCCCACAGGCAATGGATATCCAACGGCAAAAGACTTTGAAGAGATGAAACTTAAAGCAGAAATCAGAACTAACAAAACTAAGTTGTTCATTTTGCTTCTCTTATTTTTCAAGCTTTTTATAAAAATCTAAAACTTTCGGGTCGACAATAATCGAACGAGGATTCCAACCAATCAGATGCAAACCTTCGGCACTTCTGAGGCGACTCAAAGCCACATAAGCATGACCTGGCTCCCACAAATGGCTTAAGTCACACCACAAATCATCCAGCGTCGCGCCCTGACTTTTATGAATCGTTGTGGCGTAAGCTAATGTCAGAGGAAACTGAATGACTGACGCCATAACATTTCCTTCAGCGTCTTGAAGAGCAAAAGAAGATTTGTCCACCTGCACTTCACGTCCACCATCTTTTTTAACCATGATCTTGTCGTCAGCAATATCAGTGACAACGCCGCGGGTGCCATTCACCCACCGTTTCTGTGGATCATTCTGCAAGAACATCACGCGACAACCCAGCTTTAACACCAATTTTACAGGGACCGGAGCTGTCTTCATCAAAATCTCGATGTGCTTTTCTGATCCGAAGTAAATCGAATCAATCGTCACTTCTTCTTCGTGCAATTCCTTTAGCTTCATTTGATTGAAGTTTTCTGCATTGATCTTACGCGGGAACAAGCGAGTCCCTGGATGATCAGGATCGTGATGTTGAATATGCTCGTTCAAGAAATCACGCACGCGTGGAGTTGAAAGTCCGTGGCGCACATCACTTAAAACATCCAAGAAAAGATTGTCAGAGACTCTTTGATTATGTGAAAGCATGACCGTTTGGAATCCAGTGTTTTTCCAAACCTCATTGAGGAAACACCAATCACGCGCCCCGGTCTGAGTCACAGGAGGCAACTGCGCAAAATCCCCTACGGCGATAATACGCAAACCACCCCAGGGAAGTTTTGATTCCCGTGCTTTTTGCGACAAGGCTTCAGCGATCATCAAAGCTTGGCCGGGAATCATCGAAATTTCATCAATGATCACACCTTCCACTTTGCGCAGACGGGCCATGAGTTTATTATCGCGGGAAGCTCGTTCGTAGGCTGCATCGGCTCCGCCTTCCATAATTCCTAAACCAAAGAAGCTATGGAAAGTCCGGCCGCCTAAAAGAACAGCAGCGGCACCGGTACTGGCCAAGATTGGAAACTCTTTCGCGTCCAGCTCACGCATGAATTGGCGCACCAAAAAACTTTTCCCACTGCCCGCGCCGCCGGTTAGAAAAACGTTCTCTCCAGATCTTAAAAGATCCAGGGCTGCGGCTTGTTCTGGGGAAAGGTCTACGGGGGCTTTTGTCATGGGTGCGTTTGATCATGCCATCCACCTAGACCATTAGCAAGGCGGCTATTGCAATTCGCATTATTCAGGAATGGAATAAGAGGGTCTTTCGAAAGGATTCGACACAATGAACCAATCTTTGAACCGCGCTGTGATTTCAGCACTGCTGATTTCCGCATCTGTATTCTCTCTTTCTGCATCTGCTAAAGCACCTTCATCTGAAATTCCAGAAAAACGTGAATTTCCACTAAATACGACAGTCAACCCTTGTGAAGATTTTCATAAATATGTTTGTTCTGAAGCAGAATCTTCATTCAAACTTCGCCCGGATCGCAGCCATCATTTGTTTGCGTTCAGTGATTCACGCGAACGCCTGCTTGAAGTCAAAAAGAAGTTCATGGCTGAGCTTCCTGAAAAAAAAGGTTTGAGCGAACGCAGTGAGCAATTGCGCGACATGTATTTGTCTTGCATGGATCCAAAAGCCCGCGCTAACTCTGAAAAAGCTGAAGTTAAAAAATTCCAAAAAGATTTAAAAGACATCGAGACGACTGAAGACCTTGTCACTTACGTGAACACTCATGCTTCAAAAGGATTGTTTGGTCCGTTCTTGTGGATGGGCAATACTCCGGATCTAGACAATCCAAAAAAGTTGAACATCATTCTGGGTGGCAGTTTGATGAATCTTCCCGATCATAAATATTATGAAGATGCGAAATTGATGGCGGATTACCAAAAACTTTTAGTTTCTTTCTTTAAAGCCATTGATCCTAAAGTCAAAACGGCTGACGCAGAAAAACGCGCCACCGACTTGGTGAATCTTGAAAAAGACTTTATTAAAGTTTATCCGGTGGCTGCGGTTCGCCGTCAGCGCTGGAGTGAAAGATTCCTTTCTTCTCAAGAGGACACCGTAAAAAAATATCCAAATTTGAAATTGGATATTTTGTTCAAAAAAACTCCCAAAGATGCTTTGGTCAGTCAGCCTATCGCGGAAACTGCGGTATTCTTAAATGAAGAACTTCCTAAGCGTCCAGTGGCTGTTTGGAAAGATTATTTACTAGTTAAAAATCTTTCGGATCTTATGGACGACGCTTATCCAAAATTCTTCCAACAGAACTTTGATTTCGAGAAAAAATACTTCGGCGGCCCTGACACTCGCTCTGTGCGTGCCGAGCGCTGTACTGACATGGTCACTGACTATTTTATGAAAGAACTTGATGCGGCCTTGGTGGATCAAGTGTTCCCGAACTTCGATGAGAAGAAAGTTCAAGATGTCGCAGAAAGTATTCGCGCTAGCATCTTGGAAGGCCTAAAAAATAATAAATGGCTTTCTTCTGAGGGTAAAAAAGGCGCCATCGCAAAAATTAAAGTGGCGCGTTTGCAGCTTGTGAAACCTCACACGGATAAAGAGTGGGACTTCATGCCGATTCGTAAATACACGAAGACGGACTTGATGGTGAATAAACATCTTTACCGCGATGCTTCTTACAGCAAAATGATGAAAGAGCTGCACGAACCTGCGAACCAAGACGCTTGGGGCATGGGGCCTTTGACAGTGAATGCTTACTATAGCGAAAATGAAAATAAGTTCGTTCTGCCAATCGGTATTTTGCAATATCCATTCTATAACAAAGATGGCTCTTTGATCGAAAACCTGGGCGCTGTCGGAGCCGTGGTTGGACATGAGCTGGGTCACAGCATCGATGACAATGGAGCGAAGTACGACTCTGAAGGGCGTCTGAAGCAGTGGATGAGTCAGAAAGATGTCTTCGACTTTGCGGCTCGCCAAAACAAACTGGTCGATCAATTCAATAAAGCTGATCACGATGGTCGTTTAACTTTGGGTGAAAACACAGCGGATCTTGTCGGCATGACCTTCGCTTACAATGCGGCTTTCCCAGAGGGCAAAGGCAGTGTTGAAGATAAAAAGAAATTCTTTATCGCCTACGGCCGCTTATGGTGTTCTGTCACTCGTCCTGACTATGACAAGTTGATGAGAAAAACAGACCCGCATGCTAATGGTACCGCTCGCATCAATGAACAAGTGAAGCAGCAGCCTGCCTTTGCGGAAGTGTTCCAGTGTAAAGCCGGTGACAAGATGACTTTGCCGGAAAATGAGCGAGTTCAAATCTGGTAGATTTGAGCGCGGACATGGTGCTACGCCCCTCGTCGAAAACAGCTGAAAACGGCTGGGAATTGTGAATACGAGGGGCTCTATATTGAAGAGAAAATCCAAGTCTGGTATTCTTACCGTCTGGCTCCATTGTAAGGAGGGCTTATGACAGTAAAGACAGTTGAATTCGAGTCGAAAACTGAGAACCCAAACTATGAGGGTGTTTTCGATATTGCTCCTACTGAACTTCAACAAAAAATGAATCAAGTGAAAATGATCGACGTTCGTCAACCTGACGAATTCACTGGCGAGCTTGGCCATGTGGGCGGATCTGAATTGATCGTACTTGATACTTTACCAAGTCAGATAGCCAATCTTCCAAAGGACCAAACCATTGTGTTTATCTGTCGCAGCGGAGGCCGCTCGGCCAACGCCACTGCTTATGCGCTGATGAACGGTTTTACGAACGTTTATAACATGCACGGCGGAATGCTTTATTGGAATCAATTGCAACTGCCTGTTGAAAGATAAGAAAATTATGTCTGGAAAAGTTTTTGTTAACAGAACTCTAAATATGAAAAAAATCCGCTATGTCGGCGTCGATATGGACCATACGCTCGTTCGCTATAACAGCGAAAACTTCGAGCGTTTGTCGCACACGACGATGATCGACAAGTTGGTTAAGCGCGGCTACCCTGAAACTTTGCGCAAGCTTACCTTCGACTACAACTTCGCGATTCGCGGACTTGTGATCGACCGTAAGATGGGAAATCTTTTGAAGTTGAACCGCTACACGGCGATTCGCGCAAGCTACCATGGTTTGAAACCATTGGATTTCAAGAGCCATCAGAAATTGTATAAATCTACTTACATCGATCTTAGTAACAATGATTACTTGGCGGTGGATACTTCATTCTCAATCTCTTCTGCGAACTTGATCGCTCAAATCGTAGAATTAAAAGATACCGACACTGCGAACAAGTACCCTGAGTACGTGCAAATCGCCGACGACGTCATGGACGCTGTCGACGAAGCTCATCGCGACGGATCTTTGAAAGAAGAAGTAAAAAAGAACTTGGAACATTATATTATTAAAGATCCAGGTTTGGTTGCTGGTCTTGAGAAATTCCGCCGCCATGGAAAAAAGATCTTCGTTCTAACGAATTCTGATTTCCATTACACGAAATTGCTTTTGGATTATGCGATTCAGCCGTTCTTGAAAGACCACAAGTCTTGGCAGGATCTATTTGAAATCGTCATCACTTTCGCCTCTAAGCCAAAGTTCTTCTATGAAAGCCAAAGATATCTTCGCGTGAATCCTGAAGATGGCTCGATGACGAACATGGAAGGCAAGTTGACTCCGGGAATCTATCAAGGCGGAAACGCGAAGAAATTCACGGCAGACTTGGACCTTCAAGGTGATGACATCCTTTACATCGGTGACCATATCTACGGCGACATCCTTCGTTTGAAAAAGGATTGTAACTGGAGAACAGCAATGGTGATCGAAGAGCTTGATGTTGAAGTTGAAAACAACAAGAAAGCGGAGCCCATCAATCAAGAGATCGAAGTTCTGATGAAGAAAAAAGAACCTCTTGAAGATGAACTCACAGAGATCATGACCAAGAAGATTGAAAAATCCGGCGATATTAACGAATCGCAAATCGAAGTTCTGCAAAAGACCATTTCAGAAATCGATGGACAGATCAGTCAGCTCATCAAAAAACAACAGTCCATGTACAATGCAAACTGGGGTCAATTGATGAGAGCCGGTAACGAAGAAAGTTACTTCGCCTACCAACTTGATCGCTATGCGTGCGTCTATATGGAAAAGCTAGCTGGCCTCTTGGAACTTTCTCCAAGAACCTACTTCCGCGCTCCACGCCGCCCCCTCGCCCACGAAATCTACTAAAAAGGAAAAAGGTGCCTGCCATCTTTTCGGAAAAGATGACAGGCACCTTTTGGGTCTACATTGCGTCAAACCCTCTGGCAACAGAGGGTTTTTCTTTTTTGCCCTCACCAATTTCTGATAGCCTTAACATATGAAAAATACGACAGCGTTGGTTGTGGGTTTAATTCTTTTGATCGGTGTGGGTTTTGCGTCTTACAAAGCCGGGCAGCATTCGATTCCAGTCTCGCCATCTGAAGCCAGTGTTGAAGAGAAAATTAAAACAGATCTGATCAATCTGACTCAGAAAGATTTCGAAGAATATCAGAACTTAAAGACCATGGAGGATCGCTACAAGAAGGCCGATGAAATCCTTGGCAAGATTGTCACTGTATTCTTGGCGGATCTGGGATTGAAGCTTGCGTATAAGGCTTCGAACCCAGCCCTTCTTGAAGGATCCTGTGCGATTCCAGGACTTGCTCCGACGGTGACTCCGGTTCCATCGGCAACACCTCAGCAAAGCAATATGTCAGCGGCTCCGTCACCTACTCCCTCGGGGACTCCGACAAAGCCTGCTTGGATTTTAAATGAAAAGCGCTTGGCGAATTTAAGCAATGAAGAAGACGTTCTAAATAGTCTCAAGAAAAATCCAATTGATGATCTGTTCACGACCTTGAAGTCCTCTGCAGATATTTCTCACGATGACGCCTTGTCTATTGAAGGCCGCTTCCAAGGTGAAATTCAATTCTTCAATCGTAAGAAACACAATACCGATTGGATTCTTTATTGGGAGATCAGCTTGGCAGCTCAAAATAAAGCTTCCGCTTCTTCTTTGATCACCTTAACGAAAAAATCCACTGGCGAGACCTTCAGTCGTTCGCGTGGCAATCAGATTTTGAAAAACTTTGTTCGCGTGGATGGCAGCAAGGCTTTGATTGTGAATGTTTATGGCGACGATGGATATGTTCAAATCTATCCCGTGGGTGGCAACGACCACTGGGTCGGGAACTATTATGAGAAAGGAAAAATTGGCGAGTATTTATTTACTGGCCAAGTCGTCCTAAATCGTCTTCAGTAGTGAAGACTGTTCATCTTTGGATGAGTTTTCAAAAACTTGCATAATGTCTAAATAATTGATCCCTAGAATGACCCCTGTCAGCGACTTTAAGTCAGACAGGAGTCCTAGAGTGAAACACATTTCTGCCTCTCTCATACTTCTAACGGTCTCTTTGTCTATTCTTGATTGCACTGGCAAACGCGCCAGTACAGAGACCTCCAGTGCTGAGGCGGCCACTGCGGCCTCAGCCAAGGTTCAAACTTCTAGTACCTCTGTTGACGACAAGCAAATGGCTCAAGCCATCGCGCAATTGATGTCAGCGGATAAACACTCCTTACTTGCTTTGCAAAGCGGAAGCTGTGTGAAAATAGATTATGGCTTTAGCACTGACCAACAAAGCGATCAAATCTATCATGTCGACTGCAAACAGATCGAAGGCACGATCGAAATCATCGCCAACAAAAATGACGAAGGCCAAGCTTATGATATCACAACGGATCTTACATACTCAGATGACGCTGACACAAGCCGAGTCGACAATTCTTTTTATGCCATCAAAGTAGCCCAAGACAAAACTGAACACATTAATAAAGACTTTTCAGAAACTTTCAAATCAAAGACTTCTTCCTTTGAGCTGAGTGGCACATCAGATTTAACCTTCACTCCGGATAAAAAGTCAGATGATGGGCTTTCGGGTAAGGTGGACGTCGAAAGCACTGTTTATGTTTCTAAAAATGAAGCCAGTCTGAAATATTTCGATGTCACATCGTTTGGCTTACACAAATCTAGCTGCGGCTTTGATAGCGGCGTCTTGTCTTTCTCCAACGCAGATGTCACATATCAAATTACTTACTCCAGCTGTGGAAATTTAAAAATTTTAGAAACGAAGCCCACAGAGACTGCGAGCTTTTACTAGATTTATGACACAAATCTTCACCAAAAGTAAGGCCGTACCTCACCGGGGGGTTACCAGGGGATGGGTTCGCCGTCGCGGAAGAAGCCGCCAGTAGGACCGTTCTTCGGAAGGGTTGCGGCCCATAGAATGCCTTTGATGCCTTGGTTGATATCACGATTGGCGCCGGCGCCGCCCATGTCGGTGCGGACCCAGCCTGGGCAAATTGAATTCACTAAAACGTCGCTGCCTTTTCCTTCGGCTGCAAATATTTGAGTGACTACGTTCAGTGAAGTTTTGGAAATGCGATAGGCGGCGTAGGCGCCATCCATATCGCTCAGTTGGCCCATTCCTGAAGAGACATTCACCACGCGGCCACTGCCCTCTTGTTGCATCAAGTGAAATAATTTCTGCGTTAGCAGAAACGGGCCTAGGGTATTCGTCGCAAAAGTTTTTTGAATGGTCGATGACTTAGTTTTGAAAACAGATTTATCGCCGCCATCTTCATTATCAATGAAGATCCCCGCATTGTTCACAAGGACATCGAGATAACCGTATTCGCGACGAAAAGCCTCTGCAAAATCAAGGATGCTTTTTTCTTGAGAGACATCCAATTTCATCGCAACAACGTCGAGCTCTTTCATTTTTAAAGCGTTGATTTGCTTTTGCGATTTCTCTGGGTCTCGCATCGCCATGACAACCTTAAAACCCCGTTGAGCCAAGGCTTCGCTTGTTGCATATCCAAGACCACGACTGGCTCCGGTGACGATGGCAAGTTTCTTCATGGCAGATCCTTATTTTTTTGAAGAAGAAAGTGGTTGCGGATTACCGCTTACTGGAATCAACAAAGCCGTTGTCCAATTTCGTTGATCAATCACACATTCGGAAGAAATCACTTTCCAGCGTTCGATCGGGAAATAGTAACCTGTTTCAATCCATCCCCAACCTGTCCAATCAACACGGCGACCGTATTGGAATCCACCGTTTCCATCGCGTACAGAGCGAGTTTCACGGTGATATGTCAGAAGCGGATGGTGAACTTTCAAGTTTCCTTGAGCATCTTTTTGTAGGAATGCTTTTTCGTCAAAGACACAGTTGTAGTAAGAGTCCAAACTGCGCACACGGCCCGTGATTGATTCCCCCACTCTGACATCGCGATCTGCCGGAAGAATGAATTCGAAGAACCAATTTACATCTTGTCCTGTTGAGTAGTAGCTCACGGTGTTCATCGTTAGAGAGCGATTGAACTGAAGCAAACGAACTTCTTTCGTGTTGTCTTCATTTCGGTAAAGACCTTCAAGGCTGCTTTGTGCAGAAGCCATCATCGGCGCAATCAACAAACCCGCAAGCACAGACAACAAGAACTTCATAAATCCCCCAACGGACTAATTTCTATTAAACAAGATCAGATAATCTTTAGCCCCGGTTTGCTCAAGCAGTCCAGAGTATTTATTAGCTTCCAACTTTTTACGATAGGTTTTGCGCGCGATCTCTCGCACCATGCAGCCAAGACCACTCGTCCCCGCTGGATCGACAGAACCCCCGGTGGCACATGCAGGGTCAAAAGAAGCTTCCTGATCCAAAGTGAGTGGGAACTTGCTAACTGACATACTTGTCACATCCAACTTATAATCCTCTTTCAATTTTGACACAGGATTGTCCTTGATCAACTGTGAAGAGTAGATATTGGGAACAATGACCGCGACACGCAGACCCTCGGCGCGGGCTTTATTGATGCCTTCAACCAAACGGGGCATATCTTCTTTAATTTGTAAATACATGCCGTTGTTAAAAATCTCTACATAAGGAAGCATCGACTCAACCACGATCACATCGTACTTCGAACCTTGTTCTTGGTTCGCCTCAAGAAAACCTCTCCAAAGTTCAAGGTCTTCAATCTTATTTGGCGTCACACCCAAGATCACGACGGGAGCGGCTTTCACCTCATTGCGAAGCTTTTCAAAAATAGCTTTTCCTAAATCCTCCGGTACGGAGACCTGAGTAAACTCAATCTTTGAAAGTGGTCCAAAAGAGCCCTGTGGCTTAACTGAAATTTGCGTGGAAAAATAAATACCTAGAGCGATAACCGCGATTGCGCCGAGCCAGTAAAAGTACTTCATAGGACTATCGACCTATCACCCCTGACCCATCATGGCAAGACTCATTGTAATCTGTTAAAATTGTGCTAGATTCCGAGCATTACAGAGGACTTGATCTAGCAACAGACAGGTACCGAAAAATATGATGGCGACGAATACACTTTCTTCTTATAGCTATTTAATCATTGGCTCTGGCCGCGTCGCCCGACACATCGGTCATTATTTTCATTTATTAAATTTAAAACATAAAAGCTGGGATCGATCCCAAGACCCTCATGCGTTAAAAAAATTGATTCATGAAAGCAGTCATATTCTTTTAGCGATCAGCGATGGAGCCATTGAAGGCTTTCATCGTTTGCATCTTGCTGGCCTCGATAAAACAGTGGTGCATTTTTCTGGTGCCCACAATTTCACTGACATCATCGCAGCCCACCCTTTAATGACCTTCGGGCCTGAGCTGTATGCTCTCGAGTTTTATAAAAAAATACATTTCACTATGACCGGCTCAACTCTGGCAGAAGCCCTTCCTGGATTGGAAAATCCATCCAGTGTTTTACCTGCGGAAGCCAAAGCTCTTTACCATGCTTATTGCGTTCTAGGCGGCAACTTCACGACTTTGTTGATTGCCAAAATGTTGGAGGGCTTTGCTGAGATGAAAATTCCCTCTGAAGCTGCAAAGCTTTATATTGAGAAGGTGATCGGCAACACTTTCGCAAATTCAAGCAAAGCTCTGACCGGACCTCTGATAAGAAAAGATACTGAAACAGTGAATGCGAACTTGCAGGCGCTGGGTTCTGATCCAGCCGCTGAAATTTATAAAGCATTTTTAAAAACATACTGGTCTGAATTCCCCAGAAAGTGAGGCCTTATGAAATCCATCCTCGATTTCCATGAGAAGAAAATTAAAAAGCAAAAATTCACCATGGTGACTTGCTATGACTACACCTTCGCAAAAATTCTTGCAGAAAGTGATGTCGACTGCCTTCTGGTCGGAGACTCTTTATCCAATACTATGCTGGGACACCAAACAACTTTAAGTGCGACTGTGAATATCATGGCCCTTTATACAGGAGCTGTGGCCCGCGGAGCTGGCGATAAAAAATTCGTTGTCGGCGACATGCCGTTCATGAGCTATCGCAAAGGTTTGACAGCTTCTATGACTGCCGCAGAGGAAATCATGCGCGCTGGGGCCCATGCCGTAAAGCTTGAAGGTGGCGAAGGCAACTACAAAATGGTTAAGCACATGGTGGGTTCGGGAGTGCCTGTGATGGGACATCTGGGACTCACTCCGCAGTCGGTGCATCAGCTTGGTGGATTTAAAGTTCAAGGCCGCGATGAAAAAGCCCAAGCACGCATTAAAGAAGAAGCTTTGCGCCTTCAGGATGCGGGTTCTTTCTGTATCGTCTTGGAATGTGTTCCCTCTCACCTTGCTGAAGAGATCACCGCCGCGTTGGACATCCCAACAATTGGTATTGGTGCGGGTCCTGCGACTGACGGACAAGTCTTAGTTCTGCAAGATTTGTTGGGTATGAATCAAGGCTTTAAACCTAAATTCTTAAAAACTTATTATGATGGTTTCAACAATCTTAAAGATGTCTTCAATACTTATCATAAAGAAGTGACCCACGGCGAATTTCCGACAGAGAAAGAGAGCTACTCATGACCATCGTGTTGCGTTCTCCTCACGAATTCAGACAATGGCGTAAGCAACAGAAAGGTTCTGTTGGCTTTGTGCCAACTATGGGCGCCTTACACTCAGGTCATGAGGAGTTGATCAAACGCGCGCGCAAAGAAAACGATGTAACGGTGCTTTCGATCTTCGTCAATCCCACTCAGTTCAATGATCCTAAGGATTTTGAAAAGTATCCTTTAACTTGGGATCGGGATCTTAAAATGGCCGAGACCAATAACGTCGACGCGATTTTTTATCCGCGCTATCCAGATATGTATCCAGATAACTATCGCTATAAGTTGACCGAAAACGAATATTCAAAACTTTTAGACGGAGCCCACCGCCCGGGACACTTTGACGGAGTTCTTTCCGTCGTGATGAAGCTTTTTAATATCGTTGCACCGACAAAGGCTTACTTTGGAGAAAAAGATTTCCAACAGATGACTTTGATCAAAGGCATGGTTGAAAGTTTCTTTATGGACTTGGAAGTTGTTCCTGTGCCGACAGTGCGTGAAACTGATGGCCTTGCAAAAAGCTCTCGGAACACACGCTTAAGCACTGACGAACGCGCCAAGGCTCCAGCGATCTATGCAGCGATTACCCAAAGTAGTTCTGCGACTGAGGCCGCGGCTTCTTTGCATGCACAAGGATTTAAAGTCGATTATGTCACCGACATCGACAACCGCCGTTACGTTGCGGCTTTCCTAGGTGAAGTAAGGTTGATCGACAATGTCCAAATCTAAAGTTCTTTTTATGATGACTGGATCGATTGCTTGTTACAAAGCTTGTCACGTCGTCTCTCGACTGGTTCAAGCTGGATGTGATGTTCAAGTTGTCGCCTCCTCGGCTGCTTTGAAATTTGTTGGAAATGCCACACTTGAGGGACTGACCGGCAAGTCTGTTGTCAGTGATATGTATGCTAACGGCAATGTGATGGATCATATTCATCTTATGCGTTGGGCAGACCTTATCTTGGTGGCTCCGGGAACTGCGAATTTTATCAATAAAGCTGCACAAGGAATTGGTGACGATCTGCTTTCGACATTGTTCTTGGCCCATGACTTCAAAAAGCCTTTTCTTATTGCCCCCGCGATGAACACCAGTATGTACATGCATCCGGTGACGCAAAAATCCTTAGAGAGTTTGAAGTCCTATGGCATTGAAATCTTAGACTCTGCCTCGGGAATTCTAGCTTGCGGGGAAGATGGCTACGGAAAACTTTTAGATCCCGATTTGATCTTAAAAATTGTTCTGGATAAGTTAAAACTTCAAACTTCAGAGGCCAGAGTTTCTGCGGTGTCTCCGCTAGTGCCGTCTTTGTCGAGAATCAAAGTTCTGGTGACTGCAGGTGGCACGCAGGAACCGATTGATACCGTTCGTGTTATTTCAAATCTCAGCTCCGGCCGCACAGGCATTGCCCTGGCAGAGTTTCTAACGCAAATGGGATTTGATGTGACTCTGATTCAGGCCCATTCGTCCCCGAAAACTGAGCATGTCAGCCATCGCGACCTTTTTGTGACCTTCGAAAGTTTAGATGAAAAACTGAAGCATTACCTTTCCACCGAAAGCTTCTCTCACGTTATCCATGCTGCTGCGGTGAGTGATTACTCTGTCGCAGATATTGAAGTGGATGGTCAAAAACACCGTCCTTTGGAAGTGAAGAAAGTTTCCTCGGATGCTGACACGATGACAATTCACTTAAAGCGCAACCATAAGATCGTAGATCGCTTAAAAGACTATTCAAAAAATAAGAATTTGAAGGTGATTGCGTTTAAGTTGACCAGCCACGCAACTGAAGAGCAAAAGAAAGCCGCTGTGGATAAGCTTTTCAGTGGGTCCCATGCTGATTATGTTGTTCATAATGATTTGACGGATATTGATATTATTAATAAAACCCACAAATTCACTCTGTACAATCACGAGGGCTTTGTGGCCTGTGAAAGTTTAGACCGCTTGTCGAGCGAACTTGTTCGAGTTATCGCTAAAGATGATCACGATCAACTGAGTTCGAAAGCTTAAGGATAAGTTATGATTCTGTGCCTTGATGTTGGCAATACGCAAATTTTCGGCGGTCTTTTTGATAAAGACAAAATGGTCCTTTCATTTAGAAAGAATTCAAAAAGTGGAGCATCGTCCGATGAAACCGGTATTTTCTTAAGAACAGCAATTCGCGAAAATGGCTATGATCCCTCGAAGATTCGCCAGATTGCGATTTGCAGCGTCGTTCCTGAAGTGATCTATTCACTTCGCGGAGCTTGTATGAAGTACTTCAATATCAATCCGTTCATTCTGCAAGCCGGAGTGAAAACAGGTTTGAAAGTAAAGTATCGCAACCCGCTTGAAGTCGGAGCAGATCGCATTGCGAACTCCATCGCGGCGACTCACCTTTATCCGAATCAAAATCTTGTGATCGTCGATTTAGGCACGGCCACAACTTTCTGCGCTTTGACTAAAGAGAAAGAATACCTGGGCGGATCCATTGTGGCGGGCCTTCGTCTTTGCATGGAAGCCTTGGAAAGCAAAACTGCGAAGCTTCCCTCTGTGGAAATCGTGGCGATGCATGAAGCCCTGGGACGCTCGACCATTGAAAGCATTCAGTCAGGTCTGTATTACAGCCATCTGGGTGCCATGAAGGAAATCATCGAACGTATGACAAAAGAATGTTTCCACGGAGAAAAGCCTTTTGTTATCGGAACCGGTGGATTCTCGTCCCTGTTTGAAAAAGAAAAAGTTTTTGATGTGATCATACCTGACTTGGTTTTAAAAGGTATGTTGATCGCTCTCCAATATAATATTTGATTGCACAAGCAATACAACGCTAGAGGTAAGACTATGAATGTCTCAATGCTTAGAACTAAAATCCATCGCGCCACCGTAACGGGAGCTGATTTGAACTATGAAGGCTCTGTCAGCATCTGCCCAGATCTTATCAAAGCTTCAGGTCTGTTAATCAATGAGCGTGTCGATATTTACAACTGCAATAACGGAGCACGTTTTTCCACTTATGTAATTAAAGGGAACAAAGGCGAAATTTGCCTGAACGGCGCAGCTGCTCGCCATGTGCAAAAAGGTGATCTGGTGATCATCTGCTCATACTGTGGGTTGAGCTTCGAAGAAGCCCAGAAGCACAAACCTACAGTGGTTTTTGTGAATGATAAAAATCGCGCTAAAGAAAAGCGCGCGGAAAGCAGAAAAAATAATAAATAACAAAAAGCCGGGCTCTCCCGGCTTTTTTATTTTCTGGAATACAAAGATTACGGTCCCAACCACACCTGCCCCTCTTGGATTGAAGCAGCCCTCGCCCTAAAAGATTGACCAAATGATAGTTCTCTAGGAAAGTGCTCTTGCTATGGGAATCACTTTGTTACAAGTCCAAGGCGGTCATAAAGGCTTTGGCGCAAGAGTACTATTTGAAGATGCAACCTTCGCAATCAACGAAGGCGAACATGTCGGCGTCATCGGTCCTAACGGAGCCGGTAAAACGACTATGTTTAAAATACTTGTCGATCAAGAACATCTTGATCAGGGACTGGTAACAAAGTCCCAGCAATTGCGACTAGGCTACCTTGAACAAGAATCCGATTGGAATGTCGACGAAAAGGTTGAAGAGTACCTGGCGAAAAACTGCATTAAACCCCTGTGGGAGCTTAAACAGTTCGGGTTGAAGCTTGGCCTGACGGAACAACATTTTCAATCAGACTTAAAACAGCTCAGCGGTGGATACCGCATGCGTGTAAAACTCTTGTTCCTTATCGGCCAAGAGCCCAACTTGCTTTTACTGGATGAACCGACGAACTTCTTGGACTTAGAAACGCTTCTAGTTCTGGAAAGTTTCCTTCAAGAGTTTAAGGGCGCCTTCTTACTGATCTCCCATGATCGGGAATTTCTTCGCCGCGTGACAGATCACATTCTGGAAGTCGAAGCCGGCGACATTGTGAAGTTCGCGGGAAATCTAGATGATTACTTCGAACAAAAGGCGATGTTAGCAGAACTTCTGCAAAAACAAGCCCTCAGCCAACAAGCTAAGAAAAAATCCATTATGGATTTCGTCACACGATTTGGAGCGAAAGCTACAAAAGCGCGACAAGCACAAAGTCGTTTGAAAGCTTTAGAAAAAATGGAAATGATTGAGCTCAAGGCGGCTCCTACTCATTCCCATATTCAAATTCCCCAGGCCAGCCCCACGGGAAAAATGATTCTTGAGTTAGAAAATGGCCAGTGTGGATATGGCGACAAAGTCATTCTGAAAAATGTGAATGTTCGCCTTGAGCGTGGCAATCATCTGGGCATCGTGGGTCTGAATGGTGCTGGTAAGTCCACATTGTTGAAATCTTTAGGCGAACAAATTCCGCTGTTAAGTGGAACTATTAAATGGGGACATCAAGTCAGCCTGTCTTATTTTGCACAACACACCCCTGAATCATTGAATCCCGAACACACGGTTTTGCAGGCTATGGCCTCTGCCGCCCACAAGGAAGTGACTCAACAGGAAGTTTTGAATATCGCAGGCAGCCTGCTTTTCAGCGGAGAAAACGTTAACAAAAAAGTCAAAATTCTTTCTGGTGGTGAAAAATCCCGAGTGGCCCTAGGACAGATTCTTCTTCAGAAATCACCGTTGCTCTTGCTGGATGAGCCCACGAATCACTTGGATTTCGATACGGTGGAAGCCTTAACTACCGCTCTGGAAAAATACGAAGGAACGATTATCACCGTCAGCCATGACCGTGGTTTCATCGGACGTGTCGCAAATAAAATTCTTGAAGTGAACCACGGCCTGTTAACTTTATACCCGGGAACTTACGACGAGTACGTTTGGAGTTTGCAGAAAGGCTTCTTGGCGGAAAGAAATCTTGATCTGCCGGAAGTGAAGACAACGGTTGTTAACAGCTCGGTCAGTGATTCATCTAAATTTAATTATAAAGAAGAACGCAAACGCCTTGAGGGCTTGGTTAAAAAATCTCAAAAGTTGATTGAAGACTGCGATAAGAAGATTGCAGAACTAGGCAAAAAAAGAGACGCTTTAAATGAATCTCTGGCAACTGGAGGAGGCAGCAATGCAGCTTCCTTGGCGAAGGATCTGCACGAGACAAGCGCCTTGATCGAAGAGTTGGAACTTTCCATGCTTCAAGCCATGGAAGATCAGCACTCCCATGAGACCGAGTTAAAACAGCTTATTGGATAGAGGAACCATGAAACGACTTCTTGCACTTTCCACTTTCGTTACTATTTGTGCTTTCAATCTTATCGGCTGCTCAAGTTACTTCAAAAGACAAGAGTGCGAAAACATCAATTGGTTCGACTACGGTCAAAAAGTAGCCCTGCGTGGTGAATGGCTGAACTCTGATAAGAATTTGCAAGAATGCCGTAAAGCCGAAGCAAATATCAACGAGTCCCAATTAGATCAGGGTTTCAAAGCGGGAATGGAGCAATACTGCACTCCACAAAAAGCTTATCAAATCGGTAAAGCCGGGGATCTTTTCTTCCGTGGACTTTGTGAGGGGCCTTCAATTAACAGCATCTTAAACCAACATGTCCAAGGCCTTCGTGATTATTGCTCTAAGGCAAATTCAGTGGCTGCTGGATCTTCTGGAAAGAAATATCAAAATGTTTGTCCCGCAAACTTAGAGAAAGATTTCTTGCCAGGATATCGTCGTGGCAGAAAGAGATTCGTCGACTCGCAAATCAAAGACAGGGAAGACGAACGCCAGCAACTCAATGTCACTCTTCTAACTCAACAGGCGTCGCTGAACAATGCCTATGCAGAGCTTAACAATTTGCAAAGCCGTCGCAGCTTTCTGGAAATGCAAAGAAGCAATGCTTTAAGTGCACAGAATCCTGTGCAAGCTGGTTTCCTTGAAGGTCAGATTAATTCCTTGTCGACTGATATCAGTATGAAACAAGGCGATGTTAATGCAGCGAACAGAGAAGTGGATTCTCTTCGTAAGAAGCAAGATCAGCTCGGTATTGAGATTTCAAATTTCCGAGCTGAACTTCCTTCTTTAGAAGACTAAAGAGTCGGTACGCGGAACCATTCAATGGCGTCCACGTAGGCTTTGGGCTGATAAGCGTTTGCTTGTTGGCTCCAACGAACTTCGCGCCATCCTAAACTTTTGAAAGAGGGATTTTCAAGATCTCTCTTTTGAATGAACTCAAAGACATTCGCAACCTGCTCAAGCTCAGTTCTTTTCATCAACAGCGACGGCAAATGGAATTGCACGAAGGACAGACCTTTATTTTGAATTCCAAAACCTTCCGCACCCTCCGCCAAAAACTTTTCGTACTGAACTTGTTTTTTTAGATCACAGCGATCCACGACCAATAGTTTCTCGGTCACGTCGGCATAGTCCATCACATAGCTGAAATTATAGCCGCCACATTTTTCAACGATAGTGCGATTGGCTTTGATTTGCCCGAATGAAGCCAGCGGAATTGGATACCGCGATGGCAGCATCCAAAGGTTTTGCCCATCACGTAAAGCGATCTGCAATTTTGGTTGTGACTTCGAGATCTTCTCAAACTCTTGGAAAATCTTTGAAGAATCCGACAAAGTTTCCTGACTTACAAAGAGCACATCGAAAGAGGCCTCTGCAAAGGCATCTTGAAAACCGCTGGTACGCAGTTCATTCGTAAGATTTGCGACAAAGCTGCGATGTGCATTGGACTCTTTGTTCACGCGAGAACTTGAAACAAAAAGATTTACGTTCTTGATAGCCTCTGCAGCTTTGACCAAAGTTGTATCTGGGATGACTCCCAAAGTCTCACTGACCATGGGAAGATGAAGACTGTGATCTGAGCGAAGGAACTGAGTTAAGTTGTTCACAAACTCAAAGCGTTCTTTCATTCCCAAATGCTTATAAGAACGAATCCAACTTGAAGCCAACAAGGGACGAAGACTCATATCTGTCACTTGGCCTCTTAAGTCGGTTTCCGCTTCGTGATGATTCTGACAGATAGCAAAATGCTCTGATTTCTTCCAAGCCGAATCACAATAGGCTGTGACTGACTTCAAGATATAAGGCCACTTCACTTTGCGAATCGCCGTCGTCAAATGTGTGCCGGGGTCACCGATATCCAAATCACCTGACTGCAGATAAACTAAGAAGTCCGTCACGACTTCTTCCATGAGGTCTTGCTGCGCAAACAGGGTCTCATTGCGCTCTCGGTACCATATCTTTGCTAAGGCTTTTTCTAGATGTCCCGGGGCCTCTAAAAGCTTGCTGCCAATAAAAATTTGATGGCCTTGAATGCGGTAAAGATACGGATGATCTTCCATGATAGTGACTTGAACCCTCTTATAGAAGGGCTCAAGACTTTCTAGGACCTTGGTAGTCTGCTCAATGCGTGCACCCAGGTCGCGGCTTTGGCGACCAAAGTATTCGCTATAAGCAGTTTCCTTATTCAAGGCACAACGATAAATCGACTCGCTGGTTTGCCCAGCAAGTCTGTCAATTCTTTCGACAACTTTGGAATCGATACAGAGCGGTCTCTTCGTCATCTGAAGAACAACCAGGCTAAGTAAGCCAAAACACACGAAACTAAGATATGTGAGCCAACGTGAAATCATACTGAGGGCTTAGATTGCAAAACATAGACCTCCTCAATCCCAATATTTTTCAGGAAAACCTCATCATGGGAGACCACAAGAAGGGCGCCCTGAAATACTTGCAAAGCAGCCTCAAGAATCTCCAGGCTGGCTATATCCATATTATTCGTCGGCTCATCTAAAATCAAAAATTGAGGCGACGGAGAAGCCAACAGAATCTTCGCCAACGAAGCCTTGAGACGCTCTCCTCCACTTAATGATTCAACTTTTTGGTGCACTTTATCCCCGAGGAATTGAAATCGCGCCAACTCATTGCGAACTTCAATGACCGTCCGCTTTGAAGAGTCTAAGACATTCTCTAAAACGGACTTTTCACTCTGTAAAATCGAATACTGTTGATCTAAGTAGGCCACTGGCAAATCTCCACGCTTCACAGATCCAATCGTTTTGCCTGGTGGCTTTAAGCCATCACTCAAAAGCAAATTGATCAGTGTCGACTTGCCCGCGCCATTTTCACCAGCAAGGGCCCATCGTGCTGGACCTCGCATCACCAAATTCATCGGCTCTGACCACAAAGTCTGGTCCACGAACAAAAAATTAAATTCTTCAATGGCAAAGACGAGCTTGCCAGAAGGAATCGCCGTCTCTGGCAAATCAGTCCCAGAGCGCTTTCCGATTTCATCCCAGCATAAAATTGATTGAACTCATCCCGCGCGTTTTCCACACGTTTTTCCTCATGACTGTGGATACGTCCATGTGTTTCTTGAGCTTGTCTTTTTAATCCACCGGCTATAATTCGCGGTATGCCTCCCTTCTCTGCAACAGCCGCGCCCTTGCGCATGCGCTTTTCCTGCGAAGATACTTTTTGAAGATGCTCTCGTTCTAGCTTTTTCTTTTCTCTGCGCAGTCGATCTAAAGTTTCATTTTGCAAAGTTCGTTCGGCCGATTTTTCTTTTTGATAGAAAGAGAAATTTCCTCCATAGGTTGAAAGACCTTTGTTTGACAACTCCAATATACTATCAACTTCTTCTAAGAGATCTCTATCATGGCTGATGATAAGAAGCGGCCCTCGATAAGATCGCACAAAGTCGAGAATATGTTCCCGTGCATTTCTATCCAGATTGTTGGTCGGTTCATCCAAAATCAGAAGCCCCGATCCACATGACACCGCGTGCGCAATTCGCGCGCGGGTCCATTCTCCGCCGCTAAGCACGGCCAAAGGTTTTTCTAAATCAAGGCCATCCAGCAAAGGCCCCCACACCTGGGGATCTGCAAACGAGCTCCCCCAAAGGTCGGCCAAGTATTCAGCTACTGTCATAAAAGGACGTTCACTGTCTTGCCGCAAATACACCACTTGGTGAGAAACACGAAGCTCTCCGCCACTTAACAACAAATCACCAGCTAGTATCTTCGCCAAGGTTGATTTACCAACTCCATTAGGTCCCACCAATCCATAGCGTGAAGAGTTCAGTGAGAATGAAATATTTGAAAAGAGCTTTCTTCCCTGTGGAAGATCAAAGCTCAAGGACCTTGCGGTCGCCTGAAATAAATTTTGTGACATAAAGAATATCCGTTATGATCCAGAATTGGATCTGCTAGCACTTCAGCTGACTGAAGTGACGTCTGAGTGTTCTTAGAATAAGAAGGAGAACAGAATTATTTTCTCATAGACGTCTGGTTTAGCACCGGACCTTTTTAGTATACTTGAAGTCCACCACCATTTACAAGACACTTAAATTATCTATGAAATATTCAGCACTTATTGTCTTTTTCATGTGTCTTCCCGTCTTTGCCAATGTTGAAACCCTGATCTTGGGTGACTCCCATGTCGTGGGCGCATTCGGTGAAAATATGCACAAAATTTTCCGCGAAAAAACCAAGGAAGACACACGCACAGTTGGTTTGGCCGGAGCCTCGCCAAGTAATTTCGTTGCGACCACGGAAAAACAAAGGACTTTAAGTTACGGTTTTGCGGATCGCAATAATGAAAATGAACGGCTCGTCAAAGGGGGAAATCCTGGCACCCTGCCAGAGTTGGGACCTTTGCTTGAAAAAGAAAATCCGAATCGCATCATCATCGAGTTGGGTGATAATTTTGCTGATTACAAAAGTCCTTCTGCGAACTCCGATGCCACTGCCAAGAAACAGGTACAGATGCTTCTGGCTGCCATCGACAAACACAACCCGAAGACGCCTTGTTACTGGGTGACTCCCACTTGGACAGACAAGTCTGGCAGCAAGCCTTATCAAAAAACCAATGAACGTCTTTTGAGTTTAATTAGCATCATTAAAAAAACAGCTGCTCCTCGATGCACAGTTATCGACAGTGCTGAAGGAATTGGTATTTCAAAAACTGATATTAAAACCGGAAGTGATGGTCTTCATTTCGATGGCGTCAATGGAAAGAAATGGGCCGAGGCTGCGGCTAAGAAGATTTTTGAAATCGAAAAAGCCAAGTCATCGGAAATTAAAACAGCCCCAACAAGCAAAGCTGCACCAGCAATTAACTAGCGCCGCGAATTCAAGGCAGCGCTGTCGGAGTCATTTCTCAAAATGGATGGTCCTATTTCCGACCTAACCGTCCTTTTGACCTACGTCTTGTAAAATCAGAGAGTAAAACGCACAATCAAAAGAAACTCTCGGCATTTATCAAGCACCTTACCAAGGTCGAATTCTTAAAACAGATGGAACGCCCTTAAGTTATAATAACGTTGCCTTCATTTTTCAGATCAAGGGTGGAACAAACGGACAGTGTTTGATCTATCAAGAAACAGTTTCTGGGATCGACTTAAGTGGTTCGGGTGGTGTTTTTGATGTGCCTATTGGAACAGGCACTGTGACCTATCCAAACACGGGCTCTTTCACTGTTTTGGATTCTTTTAATAATTCCACAAGTTTCACCTGTGGAACTTGTTCTTCGAATGGAACCACTATCACCTGCGCTCCGGCAAGCAGTACTTTTACTCCAAATTCTGATGATCAGCGTATTCTTAAAGTTCAATTCTTTGATGGCAATAGATGGAAGACCATCTCACCTGACTCAATCATCCGCTCTATTCCATTTGCCGGTTATTCTGTATCAGCACAAAAACTAGGTAACAATGTTGCTGACGATTTTCTTTTAAAAAACCAAGTGAACAGCAACTCAACTTGTGACAGTGGAAATTTCCTTACTTGGAATGCCACAACAAAAACGTTTGGCTGTTCCGGCGTGAGCGGCGCCAGCGGAGGTACTGTTACTAATGTCACTTCTGCAAACTCGTACCTCACTGTGGCCAACGGTATGGCAAGTCCCGTTCTTACAGTGAATGTGGGCTCTACTGCTGGAACAGTTGCAGCGGGAGATGACTCACGCTTCACAAACGCGCGCACACCAATAGGGGCTGCGGGTGGTTCTTTAAGTGGAACTTATCCAAATCCTTCGCTTGCAGACAACGCTGTGGTTACTGCAAAAATCAATGATGCTGCCGTCACAACGCCAAAGCTTTTCGCAAACCCTGGGGTCAACCGTCTTGTTGCCACAGACTCAGCGACGGGATCTACCTTAGCACCTATGTCCTGCTCAGCTGGACAAACGCTGACTTGGAATGTGGCGACAGGTTGGCAATGTACATCGTTAGGTTTGGCTGACGTTCACTCCAAAGTAAGCCCATTTGGTGGCGTCTTTGCGAATTCTGCGTGCGGAGTGAATCAAAGTTTATTCTATCAGGCTTCCACTGACACCTTCGTCTGTCAGAATATTGGAATTGATGCTTCGCAAATTACAGCAGGAACTATTTCTGCTGCACGCCTTCCGGCAGGAGCATCTTTCTGGTCTGCCGCAACTGGTGGAATTAACTATGCCGGTGGCAATGTCGGTATAGGCACCACTTCGCCGCAAGCACCTTTGCACGTCGCAAGTACATCGGGAAATTCAATACTCATCGAAAATAGCAGCACCAGCAGTTCATCACCTCGCATCTGTCTCTAGAATATCAACAGCAACCAGCAATGCCACTTCAATTATCGGTTCAACCTCCCAAGGCTGGATTGCCAATGGAGCAACTGGCACACCTCTGCCTTTGGGTCAAAGTCTCAAGTACAAAATCTTTCCACTGGCGCAATCACTTCGGGCTACGGAAGCCATATCATGGCACCATTAAATTCTGGCGGCGGAAGCATCGGAACTTTTTTTGGTCTGTATATATCCCAACCAACAGCAGCGACGACCAACTATGCTTTATATTCTGAAGGTGGAACAAATTACTTTGGTGGAAACGTTGGTGTCGGAACCGCAACTCCCAGCGTCGCTCTTGACGTAAATGGAACGGCTCGCGCAGTCACTACAAATATCGTGATCGGCGCAGGATCTGGAACAAATCCTACACCGGTCTATGTAATGCAAAGAGCCCGCAACACAATTGCCTCTCCTCAAGCGGTGCAGAGTGGTGACCTTTTGGGTTCAGTCAAAACCGGTGGCTACGATGGATCCACTTAGACTGCGGGATCTGACGGTGGAACTCAAATTCTTTCAACAGCTGCCGAAAATTGGACTTCATCTGCCCATGGAGCTGATTTGCAATTCTTCACTACAAACACTGGCGCGGTGAATCCAACTGTGAAAGCAGTTATTACCGGTAATGGAAATGTTGGCATAGGTACAACCAATCCTACAGCTCCACTTGAGGTTGCAGCCAACACAACAGGAAATGCCAGCGTCATCTTTAACACTGGCTATGGTCCTGGAACAAATGGTGGGTGGGTCATGAACCGACAAGCTCGCGGTACTCCGCTTGCCCCTTCAGCTGTTCAATCAGGAGATCAAATTTCAGTCTATGGAGCTCGTGGCTATGGCGCCACTGGCTTCTCAACAACATCCCGAGCATCAATGCGAGCAGTAGCCTCTGAAAATTGGAGTGACACTTCTCAAGGAGCTTATTTAGCTTTTGATACGACCACCAATGGCTCTGCAGGTTATGCAGAAAGAATGCGCATCGATCAAAATGGGAATGTCGGCATTGGAACTACGACCCCAACACAGCGTCTAGATCTCGGTGGTGGAAATATATCCATGGGTTATGAGCGCAAAACAAACTCCTGCAGTGGTTCAAACATAACGTGCTCTGTGAGTTGCTCTGCTGGAAAACAAGTTCTAGGAGGTGGTTGTGACGTTCAAACAACTGATGGTTCAATTTGGCCGCAAAATAATTCGCCAAATGCAACAGGCTGGAATTGCTTCTTCGGGGGATCTTACACTTCTGCGACTGTTAAGGCCTATGAGATCTGTGCGAATATTAATTAATAGTTTTTGAATTCAAGGATGGCTTGAGGATTTCAATTGTTCAAATCCAGAAAGCCGTCGCTTGTACGAAACAAGCTATAGCGACAAGTTCTCATGTAATCACATAAGGGGAGCTACTACTTAACTTTCCCAAGCGGTTTCAGCTTTCCAACCTTGCCAACTTTTGAAGGAAGGACGTGCTGAATCTTTTCAGCCATCCACGGATTGATATCGAGAAGTTTGTCCAAATTAAGACCCGTCTTCACGCCCATGCCATGGAACATGTAAACGACGTCTTCCGTCGCGACATTACCCGTAGCACCTGGAGCATAAGGACAGCCACCCAGGCCACCAAGGCTTGCATCAAACACTGTGATACCCAAATCGTAAGCGGCAAGAATATTTGCAAGTGCTTGTCCACGAGTATCATGGAAGTGGCCCGCTAGCTTATTAGCCGGCACTACTTTTTTTAATTTTTTAAATAGAGACCGAACTTGTCCGACATCTGCTACACCGATAGTGTCGCCGATGGAAAGTTCATAGACGCCAAGCTTATGCATTCGCTGTGCAAGCTTTACTACCTTAGCTTCAGAAACCTTTCCTTCGAAGGGACAGCCGAAGCAAGTCGATAAATATCCGCGTACTTTAATCTTATGCTTCTTCGCCAAAGCCATCACGGGTTCAAAACGCTTGAAGCTTTCCTCGATCGTGCAGTTGATATTCTTTTTAGAGAACGATTCAGAGCAAGCCGCAAAGATCGCAACTTCCTTCACGCCACTTTGGATAGCATCTTGCATTCCGCGTTCGTTAGGAACTAAAACCGAAAACTCTGTCTTTTTTGAAATGACCCCGGCTTTTTGCAAAGCGAAAGTCTTCGCTAAAACATCCGCCGTTCCCGCCATTTGCGGTACCCATGTTGGAGAAACGAAAGATCCGATCTCTACACGTTTTGTTCCTGCCTCAATCAATCGTTTTGCGAACTCAACACGTGTGTCAGCATCCAAAACGGTTTTCTCGTTTTGAAGTCCATCACGAAGTCCCATTTCTACAATAACGACAGAGTTCTTTTTCATAACTTTACTTTTCGGCAGAAGGTTTGATTTTCACAAGCGCTTTACCCAAAGCCACTTGATCGCCAACCGCGCAAGAAACTGAATCAATTGTACCATCAATTTCGCACTTCAAGGTGTATTCCATCTTCATGGCTTCCATCACAAGAACAGCCTGTCCTGCCTTCACCACAGATCCAGCTTGAACCAAAATTTTAGTTACTTTCCCAGGCATTGGAGCGGCCACTGTATCTGAAGAGCCACCAGCCCCTGCTTTCTTACGAGACTTTTGTCCAGAGCCAGCATCCATTGTGAAGGTTCGACCATTCACATGAACCCATAAAGTGCCTTTAAGAAGTTGTGCCTGCGCTTTGTGATCAACGCCGTCGATTTTAACTTTCACTTCCATTAGATACCTCTCCAGAAAGAAGACCACGGTGATGCTGCAGCAGTTGTTTCAGCTGTTCCACCGCCACGAAGTTGCAATAAGGCACCTTCTGCAATTTTCTTTTCTGCTTCAGTCAAAGCAGGTTCTTTCAAAGAATCCGCGAAGTAAGTTTCAATAAATCGCGTGGTCATCGTGCCCATGACAAATTCCTTGTGAGAAAGAATTTCGATCAAATACGGAATGTTTGTGTGCACACCAAAGACAATAGAGTCTTTCAGCACGCGAATCATTTTTTGAATGGCGCGTGAACGGTTTTCATCCCACACAATTACTTTCGCAATCATTGGATCATAGAACGGCGTAATAATATCGCCTTGATCAAAGCCATATTCATAGCGACGACCAGGTCCCTCAGGCCATTCAACCTGACCAAGTAATCCCGTCGAAGGCACACCACCCATAAATGGATTCTCAGCGTATATACGACACTCGATAGAATGACCACGAGGAACACGCACTTGTTTTGCATCATGCAGGAAATCACCTTGCGCCGTAAGGATTTGCATTTTCACCAAATCCACACCCATCACTTCTTCAGTGACAGGATGCTCAACTTGCAAACGGGTATTCACTTCCAAAAGATAGAACTCTCCATCTTGAAGAAGGAACTCAACCGTTCCAGCCCCATTGTATTTTCCAATGGCCGCAATCGCACAGGCAGCTTCGCCCATGCGGCGGCGCAAATCATCAGTCAATGAAGGCGATGTAGCCTCTTCGATAATTTTTTGATGACGACGTTGTACAGAGCACTCACGGTCAAAGAAGTGAATCACTTGTCCTGAGCTATCGCCGAAAACTTGGAATTCAATGTGTTTTGCGCGGTCTAAATATTTTTCGAGGAAAACTTTTGGTGAACCAAATGCCGACTGAGCTTCACGTTGAGCTGATTCAATCAACTCTGCTGCATCAGCAGAATTCGTGATCAACTTCATACCACGGCCGCCGCCACCCGCTGCGGCTTTAACGATCACTGGATAACCGATTTTTTCTGCTTGTTGAATTAAATGAGGTACATCTTGATGTTCACCTTGATAACCAGGCACCAAAGGAAGACCTGCTTTTTTCGCAAGTTCTTTACAATGAACCTTGTCACCCAAAGAACGAATGGATTCCGCAGAAGGTCCGATGAAAGTCATTCCTGCTTTTTCAACAGCTTCAGCAAAATCGGCGTTCTCTGATAAGAAACCAAAGCCCGGATGAATCGCTTGCGCACCACCGGCCAAAGCTCCATTGATATTTGCCGGAATGCTAAGATAACTTTCCGCAGTTGCTGCAGGACCGATGCATATAGTTTTTGTCGCCATTCTGAAGGCGCGGGAATTAATGTCGGCCTCAGAGTGAAGAAGAACTGTTTCGATCCCCAACTCTTCGCAGGCTTTAATGATACGAACCGCAACTTCTCCGCGGTTCGCAATGGCAATACGCTGAAATTTAACAGGCATTTTTGTCATGGTGCAAAAGCTCCAATTTTAAAAGCTTTATCTATAAACTCGATTCCCTGTTAAGGCAACGAAAAGGAGCTCGAATTCAGGCCAAATCCCTAAGCAGATTGAGGCTTTGGCACTTGTACGATGGAGCTAAAAACCTTCTCCTCTAAGCCTTTGAAGTTAAAGGGCTTTAAAACATTTTACGGCTTCAAGAACACTGGGAAACTCGATGAAAAATCCATCTCTCAAAGTCTTAATTTCACGACCGCCATAAGTTGGAAAAATCTCGCGCAAGATATTGCACTTCTGTCGCAGTAAGCGCATTGCCAAATTTTCGTCACGATGAAAGATCGCGCTGTAGACAATGTCCGTAAACATCAGCGCAGCCAATCGACGACGATCTAAAGCTGGGCTAAATTTTATGAATGACCTAGTGGATATTGGCATGCCGGGGACACAGCGGACACCACTTCACTTTCCTAAGATTGTGTTGGGTGAGCCTCTCGCGACGTGAGAGAACTTCCAGATGATGCCACCATAACGCATACAATAGCGAGCAATTGAATTCGCGAAAGATTCTCGTTTAAAAATAAAAATCCCATCAAGGCAGCAAAGGCTGGCTCAAGACTCATCAACACCCCGAAAGTTTTCTCTGGAATACTTCGAAGAGCCATCATCTCTAATGAATAAGGAAGTGCGCTGGATAGAATCGCCACAAAAATGGCCATCAACCAAATGCTTCCATCCATAGCTACGAAATGCACATGACTTAAAGCGGTGGGCGTGACTGTCAAGGCCGCAACAAACATTCCCAATGCCGTCGCTTTGCCTCCGATTATATGATTACCCACTTTTTTCGCGAAGATAATATAAAGGCCCCAGCAAACCCCAGCACCCAAAGCAAATAGCACACCGATGACATCGATGTTTGAAGAAAAATCTGAATGTGGCAAAAACAGAACGATACCGACTGCTGCCAATATAGCCCAGATGAAATCACTGGGTTTCCTAGAGGAAAACAAGGCCACTGACAGCGGACCCGTAAACTCCACGGCAACTGCGACTCCTAACGGAATGCGCTCTAAGGACAAATAGAAAAGCAAATTCATTACGCCTAAAGAGATCCCGTAAAGAATAACTGTAGAGATCGCTTTCTTAGAAAGCTTATGCTTCCAAGGCTGATAAATGGCCAACAACAAAAGAGCAGAAATCCAAACACGTAGAAATGTCGTGGCTTGAGGGCCAATTAAGGGAAAAAGTCTTTTAGCGAAAGTCGCGCCACCTTGAACCGAAACGATAGAAATCAAAACCCAAATGATGGACTTTATTTTCTCCACGAAGGTTCACGCTTTTCCAGAAAAGCTTTGAGGCCTTCTTGACCTTCAGAGCTTGCACGACGTTCCGCAATCAAAGTCGACGTGCGATCGCGAAGTTGTTCCCAAGACATATGATCAACGTCATTTAGAAGTTTTTTTGTCTCACGAACCGCTTCAAAGCCACACTGCTTGTAGTTATGAATGATTTTTTGAATCGCCGTATGACCTTCGCCAACGGGAACAACTTCATTAATAAGTCCCGCTTGTTGAGCAATATGAGGATTAAATACCACTGCCGACAACATCAAAGGACGAACTTTTCCTGGGACTGTTTTGCGGGCGACAAAGGCGCTGATCACCGCTGGAGCGATGCCCAACTTCACTTCACTAAAGCAGAACTGAGTTCCCTCTTCAGCAACGACTTCATCGCAGGCCGCGATCAGACCCAAAGCTCCGCCGAAGGCAGCACCATGAACCATACCGATAACAGGCAAAGTGCATTTCGCAATGGATTCGAACATCATAAATAGTTTCAAAGAGTCTTCACGGTTTTGATGAAAGGTAAAATTCACCATCTCTTTCATCCAATTAAGATCAGCACCGGCGCAGAAGGATTTACCTTCGCCCTGTAAAACCACAACACGAAGATCATGACGATGATTGAATCCATGGAAAGCTTGAGTGATTTCGTGAATCATCTCTGGATTGAAGGCATTACGCACATCAGGCCTGTTGAGCTTTACATAAGCAACTTGATCTAATTCAGTCACAGTTAAAAAATTCATACGCAATCCAATCTCACAAACTTTAAAATCCAAAACTACTCTCACGGAGTGGAAGTGTAGAACCTACTCCTGCGAAGTAGGAGTGCAAGCCAGTTACTCCTGCTTCGCAGGAGTGTAGACCAGCCAAGCCAGCTTACATTCTGAACACGCCCTGGGCTTTATCTCCCCAAGACTTATTCAAACTTGCTGCAATTCCCAATGCCAAAACACGACGAGTGTCTGCAGGATCAATGATACCATCATCCCAAAGGCGCGCTGAAGAATAATAAGCCGAGCTTTCATGCTCGTACTTCTCTAGTGTTGGACGTTTGAATTCCGCTTGTGCAGCGGCATCCATGCTTTGTCCCTTGGCAGCCATCTGATCCATCTTCACTGTCAAAAGAACGTTGGCAGCTTGCTCGCCGCCCATCACGCTGATCTTTGCGTTCGGCCACATCCACATTTGACGAGGCTGATACGCGCGACCACACATGCCGTAATTACCTGCTCCATAGGAACCACCGATAACCACAGTGAATTTTGGAACATGGGCATTCGAAACGGCCATCACCATTTTAGCGCCGTGTTTCGCAATACCTTCTGTTTCATATTTTTTACCAACCATAAAACCTGTGATGTTTTGCAAGAAAATCAAAGGAACTTCGCGCTGCTCGCAAAGCTCGATGAAGTGTGCGGCCTTCTGGGCGCTTTCGCTGAACAAAACACCGTTGTTCGCGATGATACCAACAGGCATTCCCCAAATATGGGCAAAACCCGTCACCAAAGTTTTTCCGTACAAAGCTTTGAACTCATGAAATCTAGATCCATCCACCAAGCGCGCGATGATTTCACGAACGTCGAAGGGAACCCGGCTGTCTTTTGAAATCACGCCATAGATTTCTTTTGAATCAAACAACGGCTCTTCAACAGGAAGCATTTTTAGTTGAACCACTTTTTTGTGATTCAAGTGCGCGACGATAGAGCGAGTGATTTCCACCGCATGTTGATCGTCTTCCGCAAAATGGTCGGTCACACCGGATTGCTCACAATGTACAGCCGCGCCACCCAACTCTTGCGCATCAACCACTTCGCCAGTGGCCGCTTTTACCAAAGGAGGTCCACCTAAGAAGATAGTTCCGTTTTCTTTTACGATCACGTTTTCGTCACTCATCGCTGGCACATAAGCGCCACCAGCAGTGCAAGAACCCATCACCACAGAGATTTGTGGAATGTTCGCAGCCGACATACGAGCTTGGTTATAGAAAATTCTTCCGAAATGATCACGGTCAGGGAAAACATCCGCTTGCATTGGCAAGAAGGCGCCACCGGAGTCGACCAAGTAAATACATGGCAAACCGTTTTCAAAGGCAATTTCTTGAGCACGCAAATGCTTCTTCACTGTCATCGGGAAATAAGTTCCCCCTTTCACAGTGGCATCATTCGCGACAATCACGCATTCTGTACCGTGAATCACCCCGATCCCGGTTACCACACCTGCTCCAGGAGCTTGTCCTTCGTACATGTCCCACGCTGCCAGCGTAGAAAACTCCAAGAATGCTGTTCCGCCATCAACTAAGGCTTCGATGCGCTCACGAGCTGTCATCTTGCCACGGGCTTTGTGTTTCTTAGTTGCATCTGCTCCGCCACCTTGTTTTACAAGGTCAACTCGCTCGCGCCACTCTTTGACAACTGCAAGCATGGCCTCTTGATTGGCTTTAAAATCTGCGGAACCTGTATCGATAGAACTTTCTAGAATTTCCATAAAACCTTTTCTACTAAACTTTACAAAACTTACGTTAGCGCCGGAGTGTGCTTCAACTTCAATTGAAAAATAATTCCGCCAACTGCTTGATCATTTGCATCAAAAACTTTCACTTCTGCTTCTGCGGAAGTTTCACGTTGATCACGAAGTTCCGCCAAAACAACCTCACGAGTAGTTTCAGGAAGCTCCATGCGCAGGCGACATTCACTGCTTTGCACTTTGAAAAAATCTGCCTCAATACGAGTCACTGCAATTTCAAAATTTCCCAAAGGAGCATGGCGCATCCACAACAACTTCGCAGCTTCAATGGCCGCCGTGGTGAGCGCGCCTTCATGCATGGTGTTCGCATCGCTCAAGTTGCGAGTGCGAGCTGGCACGACCATTTCAACCTGAGTGTCTGAGAGGCGAGAAATTCTCAGCCCCATGCCCGCCGAAAAAGGACGAACAACATCAAGTGCATAACTCAAGGCAGCATGGGAAGCCTTTGGAGAAACCTCTTCCAACAGGGCCGCCAAGTCCGCTGCACTCAAACGAATGCCGCGTTCTTCAAGTTGCGTCTTCAGACCATCTTTCGCGTGCTGTAACTGCTGACGCAGATTTTGCTCCAGCTCAATCCCCTTTGACATTAAGATTGTCAGCCATTGTTGGTTCATGAGATATCTCCTCAGTATTGAAAAAAACCAAATATCATGCTCGGATAAAGATGTCAGTTTTATCACACTGAGTAAATAGAGAGAGGACTCTTCGAATGAAGAAAATTGTAAGCCTTGTTGTTTTCATCGCTGCTTTGATTTGGACTTGGAACGTTGTTCATACAACTGAGGCTATTGGCTTCGAGACGCACTCCGGCATTCAAATGAAATTGGCTGATTTGATTAAGGAAACTTTGGCTTCCAAAAAACCTCACGCAAAAGATCTGACGATTCAAAGACTTTGGACAGAGACTCTAACAGACAACAAAGTTCGCGCTGTGTTCTCTTACAAATTCGTCGACATCTCTGAAGGTGGCGAAGCTCTTGAACAAGTGATTGAAGGCGAAGCCGTTCTTCACCGTGAACCTTCTGAAGATTCAAAAATTGATAAATGGACTTTGCAATCTGTGAAAACAACGAATGACTTTGTTACTTTCACTGAGGGCTCTGTCGTGACTCCAGGTTCTGAAACGGAAGTTCCTGCAACAACTCCTGCGGCTCCAGCTCCCTCTTCGGCTCCTGCGGAATCCCACGGAACTGAACACCACTAATGGCTATTCCCACTCAATTCGTTCAAATTGATGAAGAGGGTTATGGAGTCAGCCGCGAGCTGAGAATCCAAGACTCTCGAGTGGGATCTGAACTTCTTAAAAATCTACAAGTCCATGCCGGAGGCACGTTACTAAGCACTTTCGGCGGAACTCCAGTCATCGTCGAAGCTTTTGACGAGCCACTTGTTGCTCAGCAAATCTATCTTGAAGAAAAAATCTGGCAGATTCATGGCCTTTACGGCACTGAATTTAATTTCAAGTTAGAATCCCTTTCTTTAGACGAGTGGGACCGCTTTCACGGCTATACAGAAAAAAATGTTCCCTTTGTGATGTCACGCAAAGCCCAAGCCGAGTTCTTCAACCTCCTAGAAGAGTTCGATGACGAGAGCATCACTTTTGATAGCAAGGTTTATCAAATTCCTCCTTACTGGGACGACAAACCTGAAATCGAAAAAGAAACTTTCTGGAGCAAGTCCTATGAAAACGACAACAATCCAGGATGGAATTTAGGTGAACCTGCCGAAGCTTTGAAAGACATGATGCCGCGACTGAAGATCTCTCGCTCACGCATTCTTGTTTTAGGATGTGGCGAAGGCCATGATGCAGCGATGTTTGCAGCCGCTGGCCACGTGGTCACAGCAGTTGATATCTCTCCGCTGGCTTTAGAGCGCGCAAAAAAACTTTACGGCCACATGGAAAACCTCACTTTCCTAGAGGCCGACCTGTTCGATCTTCCTCGCAGTTTCGATAAATCCTTCGACGTTGTTTTTGAGCACACATGCTATTGCGCCATCAACCCCAGCCTGCGCGCTGATTTGGTCAAAGTTTGGAACCGCGTCCTTGCAGAAGGCGGACACCTCATGGGAGTCTTCTTCACTTTCGAAAAACGCCAAGGCCCCCCTTTCGGTGGCACCGAGTGGGAACTGCGCCAACGTCTAAAAAACAATTACCAACCCATTTTTTGGGGCCGCTGGCAAAAATCAGTTCGCAACCGCCAAGGCAAAGAGTTATTCATCTACTGCAACAAAAAATAAAAAGGGTGCCTGCTTCTTTTTTGGGTCTACGGTGCGACATTTGTTGAGAGGTTGATATGCATATTGAATTTACACAAGCTGATGATTCCCATGTGGATGCCATCGTAAAATTGGTGAACTCCGCTTACCGCGGCGACAGCTCTAAAAAAGGCTGGACGACCGAAGCTGATTTACTGGGCGGACAACGTATCGACTCTGAAAGCATTATCTCGGCCCTCAACAAAGACAACTCGACAATTTTAATTGCTGAAGACGAGGACGACGACGATAAACTTGTTGGCTGCGTTCACCTGGAACAGCACGAACAGAAATGTTATCTTGGTATGCTGACTGTGGATCCGACTCTGCAAAAAAAAGGCATTGGCCGCATGCTGGTCCAAGAAAGCGAAGCCTTCGCACAGTTCTGGGACTGTACACATATCTATATGACTGTGATCTCTGCCCGCACGGAATTGATTGCTTGGTACGAAAAGTTGGGCTTCCGCAATACCGGCGAAAAGCGCCCTTTCCCCTATGGAGATGAACGATTCGGCCGTCCGAAAGTCGAAAATCTTGAATTCGTAATTCTAGAGAAAAAGATCTAATTACAAGCCACTTCCAGCTCTTGGGTCCTTACTTCAACGCGGTGTAGACCCAAAAAAGAAGCAGGCACCTTTTTCTCTTTTTATGTGAGACGTGCATATTAATTTCTTGGGTATGTATTAAAAGAAATTTTGTTTTGGGGCTATGGTCATTGGTAAGAGGTCTTACTATGAGCATGAAATTCTTTGCAGCAGTGGTTTTGAGCATTTTTATGTCGCCTTTTGCAATGGCTGATAAAATGGGTTCTCAAGGGGATAAGTTTTATGAAGAGGCTGCTCACTTTACGAACGCTTGCGCTGAAGAGCCTTGCAAAGCTCCTTACTCAGCTGCAGTTTTGTTCAATCAAAAAAATAAACTTAATAAACTAGTGGCACCTCTTAAAGAACAGCTGAAACAAATTGCTTTCGAACAAGCGCAAATTTGGGGCGACACTATTCTTGGCGGCGATTACGCTTCTTCAGGTTCCACTCGTTTGGATCTGGTCACTGGTTTTTATAAAAATCAAAAACTTGTCGGCTACACAATTCAGTACTCTGAAAAAGCTTGGTACACTGGCGACTGCTCTTATGACGGCAAACGCGAATCTTTGAAAAAGTGCAAAGAAGGTCGTATCACTGAAGTGAGTTATGTATCTTCCGATCTTAAAACTTACTTCACTGACGAAGAAAGACATGCTGACTTCGGCCCTGAAGATCTCTTGGTAAATTAGAATCTTATAATGATTTGGCGCTTGTCAGAAAGCGCCATACAAAACACTAGGCCTTTCCTAGAACTCCGTTATACTCCCCCCATGTCCTTCGTAATCGAAACCAAAGATCTATCTCGCGTCTATCAGACTTATCAAAAGCCTGAAGGCTTCGTGAATTCTCTGCGCGGATTCTTCAACAGAAAATACGTCAACAAAATAGCCCTCGATAAAACAACCTTGGCCATCGAGCCAGGACAAATCATCGGCCTTGTCGGAGCCAACGGCGCCGGCAAAACTACTTTGTTGAAGATGCTCTCTGGATTGGTCACTCCTACCAGTGGTGATGCCACTGTTCTAGGTTACAAGCCCTGGGAACGTAAGAATGAATTCCTCAGCCAGATCAGCATTCTTCTAGGACAAAAAAATCAATTGTGGTGGGACATCTCCCCCGCTGATTCCTATGCCTTGCTTGCGCGCATTTATGATCTTGAACCCGAGGCCGCAAGAAAACGCGTGGCCTATCTTGCGGATATGCTTCAATGCTCTCATGTGTTGCACACGCAACTTCGTCGTCTTAGCCTTGGCGAGCGCATGAAGATGGAAATCATTGGTGCACTTTTGCACGAACCAAAAGTTCTGTTCCTTGATGAGCCAACTATTGGCTTAGACATCGTTGCACAACAAACCATCCGCGAGTTCCTTGATCAATACGTCAAAGACAAGGGCCCCACCGTTATTCTGACCAGTCACTACATGGATGATATTGCGAAGCTAGCAGACAAGCTCTTGCTGATCTCTAAGGGCAATATCGTTTATCAAGGCACTGTGAAAGAGTTTGTTAAGAAAGCCAATACCGGCATGGCTGAAAATGAAGAGGTCGATTTTGAAGAGGTCATTCACCGTTTTTTGGAAACGGAATCTCGCGTTCGCTAAGCTCGCGATTGTTTCCAATCTCGAGTACAGACTGAATTACTTCGTCGACGCAATTTTGCAGCCGACGTTGACCACGGGAATTGAAGTCCTTCTGTGGTTCGCTGTCTTCCGTGGCGCTCAAACAACAGAGATCGCAGGATTCACCAGAGAATATTACCTATCCTATGCTTTATGGGGCGCCTTCTTCGCTCGCATCTGCACCAGTTGGATGTATGAATTCCGTATGATTCAAGAAATTGACTCTGGAACCATCAACAGTCTGCTAACCAGACCGATGAGCTACTATGAATATTATTTCTCGCAACTGATGGGATATAAATTCATCACCACGATCGTTTCGATGATCATCCCTGTGATCGCGATCGGGATCTTCGAACTGCCCACGAAGTTCACGCGTCTGCCCATGGCATTCGCTCTTGAGTTCTATTATTTGATTCTCGTGCACTCCATCAGCTTTGTGATTGCATCTTGTGCATTTTATTTAAATAAAGTCTATTCCTTCACAGGAGCTAAAAACCTAGCACTGTGGCTTCTAACCGGCGAACTTTTCCCCTTGGATTTAATGCCTGAGCCATTCAAGTCCTTTGTGATCGCACTTCCATTCAGCGCTGGCGTTTATGTTCCTGTGGGCTATCTAACGGGACGTTTAGAAATATCTTCGATCTATCAATCATTCATTTCAGTGACGATTGGTATTGTTGTCGTGAATCTCATTGGCGCCTGGATGTGGAAAAAAGGTTTGAATGTTTACACAGGAACGGGGGCTTAGGATGAGTACGATCATCAAGTATCTTCGTTTGTATCAAGCCATGTTCCGCGCAAGTTTCATTGCGGATCTTGAGTATCGCGCTAACTTCGCGACTCGCGTGATGACGGATATTTTTTGGTATATCGCGCAGGTTGTGACCTTCGAGGTTCTCTTTACTCACACTCAGCTTATCGGTGGGTGGAATCTTCCTCAGATGCGTGTTTTCTTAGGGGTCGTCTTCATGGTCGACGCTCTTTACATGATTATTCTTTCAGAAAATCTGGATCAGTTTTCGGAAAAAGTGCGCAAGGGAGATCTAGATCTGTTACTTGCAAAACCTGTGAACTCACAATTCATGCTCAGTCTGCAAAAGGCCTCCACACCTGCCATCGGAAATCTTTGCATCGCCGTCGGATGGTTTATCTATAGCATTTTACAATTGCCAAACTTTGAATGGATTCGTCTGCTGTGGCTGATTATTTTAGTTCCTTGCGGTCTTGTCGCTCTGTACGCCATGCGTTTTGTCATGGCTTCTACGGCGGTGATTTTTGCTCGCTCTGAAAATTTGCAGTTTATCTGGTATCAGATCTATCGTTTGGGTATGCGACCTGACTCGATTTATGTTCCTTGGTTGAAGTGGACTTTGCTGACAGCACTTCCCGTCGGAGTCATCGCCAGCGTTCCCGCACGGGCCCTTCTTGAACCTCCGCAATGGGGATTGATTGCTTGGGTGATGGTCCTTGCTTGGATTTTACTATTCCTCACCAATAAATTTTGGCGTTTTGCCCTTCGTTTTTACTCGAGCGCCAGCTCATAATCTTCGGTAAGGCCCCCTATCGCGGTGACATTTAAAGCCTTTCTGTCAAAGGTATGATCACTCTATTCACCTTAAATATCAGATAGTTGTCCCATAATATGGAGCAGATTTTGTATAAGCCTAGATAATGCTTAAATCGCTTCAAATATTATGTATTTTTGCTTTCACCTTCATTGGCAACCTGAGCCTGGCGGCTGACCATCCTGCCTACTCTAAAGCCCATGACTGCAGAAATCAAAAACTTGAAAAAGAAGCGATTGATCTTTGGAACAACGGCGCCCGTTCTCAACTTGAAGACTTAATCAACAAACGATTGCTGAAAGAGGGAGATGTTTATGCCCTCTATGACGTGCAGATTTTTTTGCAAAGCTTCTTAACGATGACGGCTCGTTGTCACGATACGCACAGCTTGAATCAGATCGTGAATCTTCTAAAGCCCACAGCGAAAGCTCTTACTTTAGACACTGAAGACCAACGAAAAAAATGGATTTGCAAAGGTGGCAACATCTGTCGCAACAACAACCTTCTTAACCAAGAAGTATTTTTGGTCTCTGTTCAATTCGCAGGCTTACTTGCCAATACAATAAATATCATTGCCTCCTTGCCAAGCTCTGAAATCACACCCGACATGCTCAGCTTCCTTGAAACCTTCATGCCGATTATTTTCGAGGATCATTTGAACGCTTGGATTGAGATGTATTCCGATCGCTGGGAAGAACTAGCAGATATGCCTCGCAAAGATGTTCCAGCGAGTTTCCTCAATGCCTTTGATGATAAAGACATGTGGTTATTGACGATTCTGTCCGAGATGAAAACTGCCAATGCTAAAATGGGTTTTGCGTCCCCTTACCGCCCCGGCTTCGTCATGAATCTGAAATATTTGAATATGTACAATAAAGGAATCAACTTCCTGCGCGCACGTATTGATAAATCAACCTCTGCAGGAAAAACATTGGCCTTCTTCGATCTTGGAGCTTGGAGTCGCTACGAGGACATGATCTTTGCGGGCTACACGTCTTTGGAAAAGCCTCTTATCTGCGAAGCCAATGGAAAGAAAACTTATCGCGTGCCTAAAGCCAGTATTCCAATTATTCCAACTGTGAATATGGATATCAGTCATGCACGCCGCCTGGTTCCGATGTTCGAAAGCTTAGCGCGAAATGAACATTGGCTGAAATTAGCCGGAGGCAAAGACGTCGATCCTACTCAAAATGCGGGTGAGCTGCTGACCGCCATTGCCGACGGCTTCGCAGAAAAAGTCATGAGCGCAGATCAACCCTTATTTCACACCTACATGGATGGAACAAACGGCTGGTACCGTGTTGACTACAACTCGCCGGGCGCATGCCGCGAGGGAGATGGCCCTTACAGCAGTAGCTACGCCGGCCCCACCGGAGGCTTCGCATTTTGGGCTGATCAAAATCCAAAGATCGGCCAAAAGATGCTACAGATCTACAAAATATTATCTTCGAATAATCCCGAGGATCAAAAAATCGTGAATCAATACTACGACAGCATTAAGAAGAACTCTCTACAAAGATTCATGTTCATTCCCTCTCTCGTAAATATCTTGGAGTAAAATCCAAAAACGTACCTGCTTCTTTTTCGGAAAAAAGAACTATTAGAACCAAGCCTCAAACTGATAGCCGAATGTCATGCCTGAACTTTTATCTGCAAAAGTGGGCGCGCTAACTCCAATATATTTCACATCTTCATTGGCGCTATTCCAGAATGAATAAGATACGTATGCGCGCAATACAGGGCGCCCCCAAATACTTTTACTCATTGATAATTGCGGAGCCACAGTCACACGAGCTAATTCGCGGTCCCCTGCGGGTTGTCCGTTGGTCAAAGTCTCAGATTCATCTTTGTAGTGTGAGTAACCTGTTTCAAAAACCCATTGGAAGCGATCAGTAACATAGTAAATCGGGCGAATACCAACTTCTTGCCATTGCACCACATGATTGTCGTCTTTGCCGTTACTTCCGTAGTTCGCAGCAAACCCTAACATCACCGCCCATTTTTCTGTGACATCGCGATTCCAATCTTCGACGAAGCGAAGATTCCATGCGTGATTTTGTGAAGTGTCCGTCGCCGGAACCGCACTGTTGCCGTAGATGTTGAAGTCCTTCATAGCACCTTGACCGAACATCAAGGTTGTATTGTTGTGACCCGTAAGAACAGGACCTTCCATACGGCTCGCCAAAACATATCCGTTGGTGGGTTTGTATTCCACGGCAGCTTCAGAACTGCCAGGTGCCCAAGCGTAAACTCCCCAGAAATTTAATTTCTGATCGCCGATCTGAATAGAAGTGTAGCGAATATCCAAAGCATTCAACACCGGTCGGCCTACTGATGTTGTGTTGAGGTCTTCGTTCGATTGAATCATATGAGCAATAGCTAAACTACCAGGGCCCACTGATAATGCCTCGATACCAGCACCCACACCACTCATGTCAGCATAATAGTACCAATCGAAAATATGCAAATCGACGTCACGGTAGAAACGTTTTCCGACCCAAAACTCTCCGGGCACTTCAGAAAATCCGCCGGCTTTTACGAAGGCTTCGATTTCATTATTGGGAATTTTTACTATGTTTTTCGTGTTATTTACATTGGCCACCGTTGATTCCCATTGACGCAAGCCTTTAGAACTATAGGCGAAGCGCAATTGCGTTTTAAAAAATACTGGATCGTCATCAGTTGCCTTCTTGTGATTGAAGACTAAGGCCAACTCTGTATAAAAATCGCATTCGTTTCCTAAACGTAAGAAATTACCTGGCAATCCTTGATTGTAAAAACACTCCTTTTGTCCTCCTTGGAGATTCAGTCCTGTTCCACCACGCAAGTAGCCTAAAAAGTCCGCATCCAACGCGAAACTAGACTGCACATACAGAGTCACCAATAGAGTCCAAAATATACTTTTCATTATCGTCCCTTGAAAAATACGAGCCTTACCCATAAAGTCCCCGCCTGACTACAACTTATGCATAGAGCTAGAACTCAAATCGAGGGGGAGTACTTGCTAGAACAGTGCTGGGGACGTGCTTTCGGGACAATGCTGATCTTATTGTTTTCACTTTTTTTGAGTGGGATCGCACAAGGTGGTGGTGGGCCCGCGCGCGCACAATGGCTGAATTCGCAGCAACTTCTTTTAAAACTTCCTCAAGGTCTGCGCACTTCCGACAATACAAGTTTTATTCTAGCGACTAGCGATGTAGATCTTAAAAAAAATCCCAATCGCATTGCCCTTCCCTTAGTTGAGATCAGAAATAATTCTGCACTATTAAGCACAGCTTCCGTGGGATCTGTGATGATTCAAGAATTGATTCATCATCCACTAAAGATCTTTATCACCGACAACAAGGAGCAAATCCTCGATGCAACTGCGATCCAATATGCCGGCTTGCTTGACGAGCTCTATACCTATAGTGGTGATGATCTGGGTGTGACAGTTAAAGGATCACAGTTTCAATTAAAGCTGTGGGCTCCTACAGCTTTGGCAGTTCGTGTCTTTATTTACTCATCAAGTTCTTCGGATCCTCGCCAACCTTCCCAAATCATTCCTATGAATTGGCAAGAAGGAACCTGGGCGACTTCTTTGTCACAACAATATCAAAATGATTTTTATCTTTACGAAGTCACGGTTTACCAACCACTGACAGATCAAGTGGAAGTATCATTGGTCACTGATCCTTACAGCTTCAGTCTTTCCATGAATGGCAAGATGTCACAATTAGTTGATTTGCAAAGTTCCACTTTAAAGCCTACGGGCTGGGACAACTTGCAAAAACCCGCTCTGAATTCTTTCAAAGACATGATCATCTATGAGCTGCACATTCGTGATTTCAGCGCCAGTGATGAAACAGTCCCATTCCCTTATCGTGGCACTTACGATGCTTTCTCTTTCTCAGAGAGCAATGGCAATCGTCATCTCCGCTCTTTGAGCCAAGCTGGTCTCACTCACGTTCATCTTTTACCTTTCAATGATTTTGGCTCTGTGGATGAGAATAAAGCTACCTGGCAGTCCATCAATCCTCATTTGGGGAATTTGCAAGAGGCCCAAGAGGCCTTGTCGAAAATTCGCAGAACTGACGCTTTCAACTGGGGTTATGATCCTGTTCATTACTTAGTTCCCGACGGTAGTTATTCGATTGAACCAGACGGCTCTTCACGAGTTCGAGAAGTGCGCAACATGGTACAAAATTTAAATTCCATGGATCTTCGTGTAATTCAAGACGTGGTTTTCAATCACACCTACACGATGGGTTTGGATTCATTCTCGGTCTTCGATAAGATCGTTCCCCTTTATTACTATCGCTTGGATGACGAAGGCACGGCGTACAACACTTCATGCTGCTACGACACCGCCAGCGAACATCACATGATGGAAAAGCTCATGATTGATGGAGTAAGACATTGGGCGCGCACTTATAAAATCGACGGCTTCCGATTTGATCTTATGTCTTTCCACTCCCGCGATACGCTCTTGAAAATTAAAGATGCCGTTCGCTCTTTGACACTAGCTAATGACGGCATAGATGGTTCGAAAATTTATTTGTACGGCGAAGGCTGGCCTTTTGGTTCTTACTATGAACGAAATCCAAAATCTGCCATGACCCAAATAAATTCCTATGGCGCGGGCATTGGCCTTTTCAATGATCGTTTAAGAGATGCTGTTCGCGGTGGCACCACGAACTCTGTTGAAAAATCAGATCAAGGTTATGCCACGGGACTATATTTTGATTTCAACAAAGAACCTGCGAATCGCAACACTCCGACAAATCTTAATGATCAACGAGACAAACTTCTTCATCTGGGTGATGTGATCAAAGTCGGTCTTGCTGGCAATTTGCGTGACTTCACTTTCCGCGAACATCTTGGTACTGTCATTCACGGTAGCGACTTACTTTATCGATCAAATCCAGTGGCAACCTCTGCCCAAGCCATTGAAACCATCAATTATGTTTCTGCTCACGATGGTTATTCTTTGTGGGATTCAGTTCAGGCAAAAGCTCCTTTCTATACGGAAGGCCGCTCCCCTGCATTAGCTTCTGTAGAAAATCGCCAACGCATGCATCAATTAGCATTAGCGATTCCTTTGCTCAGCCAGGGCATTCCATTTGTGGAGGCTGGCTCTGAAATCTTGCGCTCTAAAAATGGAGATCAAGATAGCTATGATTCCGGAGACTTCTTTAATCGCGTAGATTGGTCAGGCACGACAAACCATTGGGGCGAGGGCCTTCCTCCCGCTTGGAGAAATATTGATGATTGGTCCTTCTGGCAACCTCGTTTGCAGACTTCTGCTTTACAAGCGTCCCCAGCTTTGATCGCGCAAACCAATAATTATTTCAAGGCTTTGCTTCGTTTACGCCAAAGTTCTTCTTTGTTTAAGATGAACTCCTTAGATGAAATCATGAATCAACTGACTTTCATTGATAATGAAAATCGCAGCGAGCCTGGTTTGATCGCGATGATCTTGCACAATGAACAAGAAGCATTGTTGGTATTCTTCAATAGTTCACGTGATTCACGAATCTTTTCTGACAAAGTCATGGGCTATGCTTGGGAAGTTCATCCTTTATTTGACGCTAAAGTTGATTCAGTTCTGTCACAAGTAGTCCTCATGCCGAAACAATCACAAATTCAACTACCGGGATTGTCGACGGTGGTCTTAAGAATGTCTCTGACTTCTAAGACTCAATCTGAAACCAGAGGTGTTCGATAATGCGTGCATCTTTATTGCTTTTGATCTTGTTTTCATCTTTGATGGTCCACGCAAATCCAGTGCGTTTGAATATCTGGCATCAGATGATTTACGGCCATCGCCAAGTTTTGGCTGAAGCCCTACAAAAATTTGAAAAAGCAAATCCTGATATCAAAGTTCTGGCGACCTATCGCGAAACTGAAGAGTTGCGCAGCAGTTATCAGTCTGCAGCCATGGGCGGTGGCGGTCCCGAATTGGTTTATGGACCTAGCGATCAAATCGGTCCCTTCGCTACTATGGGAATCATTCGTCCTTTAGATACAGTTTTAGATAAGGACTTCTTTGCCGCGCTTGATCCCTTATCCACTCCGGCCTTTATGAATCATCACTATATGATTGGCGACGGTGTCGGCAATCACTTGATGTTAATTTACAATAAGAAACTAATCAAAATCCCGCCAAAAAATTCTGACGAATTGATTGAGATGGGGCGTCGGCTGACTGTAGATGAAAATGGCGATGGCAAGATTGACCAATGGGGACTTGTCTTCAATTACACAGAACCCTTCTTCTTTGCTCCCTTCATTTCAAGCTTTGGGGATGATTTTATTAAGAACGATTCTGTTCCTAATCTAAATACCTCAGCATTGCGCAATACTTTCCAATTCATCTTAGATCTTCGTGATAAATACAAAATCATCCCTAAAGAATGCGATTATGAAACAGCCAATGCGCTCTTCAAAGGGAATAAAGCTGCGATGTTAATCAATGGAGACTGGTCTTGGGGCGACTATAAAGAGGCTAAAGTAGACTTCGGAATTGCTCGCATCCCAATGATTTCTTCAACAGGCCGCTGGCCAAGCCCTCTAGTGGGAACTAAAGGCTATTCTTTAAACGTAAATATGAAGTCACCGAAGCATTTAGAAGCTGCGATCAAGCTTCTAAAATACCTCACTTCTGAGTCTACGCAGTTGATGTTTGCGGAAAAAGTGGGAACTCTTCCTTCCAATTTAAATGCTCGCAATTCTGATATTGTTAAAAATAATCCTTTATTGAAAATTTCTTCTGACGCGATGGACGTAGGCCACCCTATGCCTATCGCTCCTGAAATTCGCGCAATCTGGGATAGTTTGCGCACGCAATACCAAAAGGTTCTTGCGGGAAGCGCGGCTCCGGAAGTAGCGGCGAAAAATGCTCAGGAGATCGCAGAAAAACAAATCCATGAGATGAATGAAGTTTTAGAGCCCACGGCCGGCGCCCTGGTTCTAAAAATTCTTTTTGCAATTATCTTGATCGCCGTCGCTTGGGTTTTCAGAAAGTCTTTTACAGCCTTTGTGAACGGCTTCCAGGGGCCTCAAAAGTTTGCTTACTATATGATGTTACCGGCGTTCCTAGGGATCTTTGCCGTCATCGTTTATCCCTTCTTCTATAATATCGCGATTTCTTTTTCTAACTTCAGCCTGCGCACTTTCCAAGACTGGTCCATCGTAGGCTTCCAGCACTATATAGAAGCATTAACCGATCCACGTTTCTATTCTCTATTCCTGAAAACAGTGATCTGGACCCTCGTGAATGTGGTCTTCCATGTTTCCATCGGTGTATTCTTAGCCATCGTGATCAATCAAGTGATGCCTGCTAAAGGATTCTGGAGAGCCTTGCTCATTATTCCTTGGGCGGTTCCTCAATATATCACCGCTCTTACTTGGCGCGCCTTATTCAATCAAGAGTACGGACCAATCAACATCTTCCTTCAGCAGTTCTTGCATCTTTCACCAGTTCAGTGGCTCAGTCAGCCGCTGACAGCCTTTACAGCCTGTGTAATCACCAACGTATGGTTGGGCTTCCCTTTCATGATGATCGTGGCTCTTGGTGGGTTGCAATCCATTCCGCACTCCTTGTATGAAGCCGCCGTTCTTGATGGCGCGAATGCGTGGCAAAGATTCCGTCACATCACTTGGCCTTTACTTTTGCCAGTGATGGTTCCGGCCGCACTCTTGGGATCGATTTGGACTTTCAATAATTTGAATGTGATCTGGCTAGTGTCGAACTCGGGTGAGCCAGGAGATCAAACTCATATCTTAGTGAGCTATGTGTATAAAGCAGCCTTCAATTTATATCGCTACGGTTACGCCGCTGCAGTTTCTGTTTTGATATTCTTGATCTTAATCGTCTGGGGCCTAAGTTCACTGAAAGCTCAATACAGAAAGGAGACTAAATAATGATAAAAAAAGTTTTTGCTTGGATTAGTATCCTGCTTTTTTCAGTCTTTTCATTGTATCCGATTCTTTATGTGATCTCGGTGTCTTTACGGTCTGACAATGCTTTTCAGACTCAGTCTTTGGAGATCATCAGCGCGAATTCGAACCTTAAAAATTTCTCTGCTTTGTTTCTTGAGACGGATTTCTTGTTGTGGCTGCGTAACTCATTATTGATCAGTGCTGTTACAACGTTTGCGGGTGTGGTCTTAGCTTCAACAAGTGCTTATGCCTTGTCTCGCTATCGCTTCCGTGGTCGTAACACGATGCTGTTCTCCTTGTTAGTTTCACAAATGTTTCCTGCGACGATGTTGATGCTTCCCTTCTACATTATTCTTTCGAAGCTTCATTTGATCGACAGTTTCTTAGGACTCTTCGTGATTTACTCTTCGACGGCATTGCCATTCTGTATTTGGCAAATGAAGGCTTATTACGACACAATTCCTCGGGAGCTTGAAGAGGCCGCTTTACTTGATGGCTGTTCGAAATGGATGATCTTTACTAAAATTATTCTTCCGGTTTCTTCTCCGGCCTTAGTGATCACAGCTCTTTTTAGTTTTATGAATAGCTGGAGTGAATACGTTATCGCAGCGGTGGTCTTGCAAGATCCCGCTCTTTACACTCTACCATTGGGTCTTCGCTCTTTCCAAGCAAGCTTGGCGACGCAATGGGGACTTTATGCTGCTGGTGCCTTGATCGTCAGCGTTCCTGCTTTGATTTTATTTATTAGTATCTCTCGCTATCTTGTTTCGGGATTAACTATGGGAAGCGTGAAGGGTTAAGTATGGCGACTATTGATTTTGTTAAATGTGAAAAAAGCTTTGGCAGCGCAAAAATCCTTAAAGGCATCGATTTGCAAATCGCGTCGGGCGAATTCTTAGTTCTAGTTGGTCCCTCAGGTTGTGGAAAATCGACTTTGCTAAGAAGCCTGGCTGGTTTGGAAAAATTAGATGCTGGTACCATCAGTATTGGCGGCAAAGTCATCAATGATGTAGAACCTCAGAATCGTGACATCGCGATGGTTTTCCAGAATTACGCTCTTTATCCTCATATGAGTGTTGAAGAAAACATGGGCTTTAGCTTGAAGCTGCAACGTCTTTCTGAAAACGAGATTGCTCGTCGTGTAAAAGAGATTTCAGATCTTCTACAAATTTCTCAATTACTTGAACGTAAACCAAAAGAACTTTCCGGTGGTCAACGTCAGCGCGTGGCTTTGGGGCGTGCATTAAGCCGTCAAACTCCAGTGATCTTATTCGACGAACCTCTATCAAACTTGGATGCGCATTTAAGATCACAAATGCGTGTCGAGATTAAACGTCTTCATCAAAATTTGAAAAGCACAATGATCTACGTGACCCATGACCAAATGGAAGCCACCACCATGGGCGATCGTATCGCTGTTCTTCGCGATGGTCAGGTGGAACAAATTGGTACACCGACCGAAATTTATCACCGTCCTAAAAATATGTTCATCGCAAGTTTCATTGGATCCCCTGAAATGAACTTCTTGGAAGGCTCTGTTTTGCAAAAAGCTCCTTGGCCTGAGGCTCAAAAGCCTGGTCAAGTTTTAGGAGTTCGTCCAGAGGCAATTAAAGTGTCGAATGGCTCTTTAGAGGCCCATGAGGTCGCTATAGGTGAATATCAGATCGAACTTTCAGAAAACCTTGGGGGCCAACAAATGCTTCACGGTCAGCTTGCTGGGCAATCAGTGAGAATGCTCGTTGATTCCATGGATAATTTTTCCATAGGCCAACGAATTCCTCTGAAGATCGACCTGACAAAGGCACACCTTTTTGATAAGTCCACAGGTCTGAATCAACATTTGTAGGAGCCCGCCCTTGAATAAAATCAACATTCGTCTTTTGATTTTATGTTTTTCCCTGATGGGACTGTCTGCGCAAGCGGCTCCACGGACTGTGTTTGTACAGCTTTTCGAGTGGCCATGGAAAGACATTGCTCGTGAATGTGAAATCTATTTGGGCCCTGCTGGCTTTTCTGCCGCGCAAGTTTCCCCTCCCCATGAGCATATTCATTGGAAAAATAATCCTTGGTGGGAACGCTATCAAGTTGTGAGTTATAAAATTGAATCTCGCAGTGGCAACGAAGCCGAATTCGCGGATATGGTCCATCGCTGTCATCAGGCCGGTGTGGATATTTATGCTGACGCTGTTTTAAATCACATGACAGGCATTCCAAATGGCACCGGTTCCGCGGGAACTGAATTCACCCATTACAACTATCCTGGTCTTTACGGCTACAATGATTTCCATCACTGCGGTCGTAATGGCAATGATCATATCGTTAACTATCGCGATCTTTATGAATTGCAAAATTGCGAATTAGTCGGTCTTGCTGATTTAGATACTGCTTCTACTTACGTTCAGAGTCGCATGGCTGATTACCTCAATCACCTTCTTGATTTGGGTGTTGCGGGTTTTCGCCTAGACGCCGCTAAACACATTCCCGCTAAAGATATTAAAGACATCCTGAGCCGTCTTAAAAGATCAGCTTATATCTACCAAGAAGTGATCTATGACTCGGAGGGGCCGATCAGGTACGGCGACTATACTCCGAATGGAGATGTAACCGCTTACGATTATCCTCACCGTCTTGGTGGAGGCATTAAGTCTGGCAATCTGAACACACTTTTCCACATAGATCAGAATTTGCCCGCTAGCACTGATTCCATTGTGTTTGCGACCAATCACGATCTTGAACGCACCGGCGACTATGACATTCTAAAGTTCTCTAGCGATGATCAAAAGCTTTATCGTCTTGGTCAGATCTTTATGCTGGCGTGGCCCTATGGCTATCCGCAAGTTTACTCGGGCTTTAACTTTGCTTCCTATGACGACGGCCCCCCTTTAGACGGCAACTTGCGCACTCTAGGTATTTTGAATGCACAGGACAAATGCCAAGCGCCTTGGACATGTGAGCATCGTCTTTCTGAAGTGGCTGCCATGGTTGATTTCCGCAACCAAACGGACCGCGCATTTTCAGTAAATAATTTATGGAGCAACAACCAAAACCAAGTATCGTTCAATCGCGGCAACATAGGCTTTGTGGCGATCAATTTCTCTACTAACTCCTGGGTCACAGACTTCCAAACAAATCTTCCTGCAGGCAACTACTGCAACATCGTAGGAGCTTCTTACAATTGGATGACTCACACATGTACACAAAGTCTTATTGTTGATGGCAGCGGTGTTTTGCATGGTACTTTACAACCACAATCAGCTTTGGTCCTCATAAATCGCAATCTGTCCTCTAGAGGAACCGCATTATGAAAAAGAACACCTACACAATTGGCTTTGATCTTGGCGGAACTAAACTCGCAGCGGCCCTTCTTGCAAATGACGGGACAATGCTTGATTTCGTAAAAGTTCCTGTGGATATGAAACGCGAAAACTCTGCAACTAAAACACAAACACGTGTTATCCAGTTGATCGCAGATATTGCCATGGATTTTAAACAAAGATTTCCAAAAGAAACTTCTCCAGCTGTATTTAAAGGTGTCGGCTTGGCTAGTGCCGGTCCATTAAATGCAGCGGAAGGTAAATTGATTCATCCAGTGAACTATCCCGGATGGAAAATCGTACCGATTCGTGATCTTGTGCAAAAAGAGATCTCCAAACGAGGCTTCCGTACGAAAGTTCATTTCCAACATGATGCTACAGCCGCAGCTCTGGCTGAGGGTTGGGTTGGTGGTGGAAAGAATATGTCTTCCTACGCCTTGGTCAGCGTCGGTACTGGGGTGGGTTCTGGAATCATCTTCAATTCACTTCCTTGCCAAACTAAAGGCATGGGATCTGAATACGGCCATACCATTGTTGATTTCCAAAAATTGAAAGTGGAACCCAATAAACTTCATCATTGCACGGTTGAGGGCCTCGCCTCTGGAACAGGACTTCTCCGTCGCGCTCAAGAGTTGGGCTTCCAAGGAAACTCTGTGGAAGAACTTGTCGACAGCAAAGATCCTAAATATCGGGTGTTGTATCAAGATATGGCCTTGGCCTTAGCTTGCCTCTGTTACAATCTTTCGATTGGATACAATCTTGAACAGATTTTCATTAGCGGTGGCTTGATCAAAATCAAACATCTTTATTTCAAAGAGATGAAAGTCCACTATCAGAAGATGATTCGTCAAATGAATCCCACGTTTGAATGCAAAATTGAAATCGCAAAAACAAAAAATCATGCCGGTGTTTTAGGTGCGGGCTATTTGCCGTACCTTTATAAATAAGCCCCATCTCGACATAAAAGGTAATCATCATGAGCGCAAACAAAGTCTGGTGGAAAGAAACCGTTGTATATCAAGTTTATCCTCGCAGCTTTATGGACTCCAATGGCGACGGTGTTGGCGATCTCGAAGGGCTTACTTCTAAACTCGACTATCTGAAACATTTGGGCATTAATGTGATCTGGATCTGCCCGATGTATAAATCTCCACAAGATGATAATGGTTACGATATCAGTGATTATCAGGACATCCACCATGAGTTCGGCACCATGCAGGATTTCGACACTCTTCTTTCAGAAGTGCACAAGCGTGGCATGAAGTTGTTGATTGATCTTGTGGTCAACCACACTAGCGATGAACATCCGTGGTTTATTGAATCAAAAATCTCCAAGGATAGCGCTAAGCGTGATTGGTATATCTGGCGCGATGGCAAGAATGGCAAAGAGCCCAATAACTGGGAAAGTATCTTTGGCGGCTCTGCTTGGAAATATGACGAGCAGACGAAGCAGTACTTCATGCATGTATTCTCTGCTCGCCAGCCTGATTTAAATTGGGAAAACTTAGAGATGCGCCAGCACGTCTATCAAATGATTTGCTGGTGGCTAGATAAAGGTATCGACGGCTTCCGCATCGATGCCATCAGTCATATGATGAAGGAACCTGGCTTAGCTGATATGCCAAATCCAAAGGGCCTTGAGTACGTCCCTTCCTACGATAAGCATATGAACGTACCGGGCATTCAAAACTACATTTCTGATCTTTGCAAAAATACCTTCGTTCACTACGACATCATGACGGTGGGCGAAGCCAATGGTGTGTCCGCTGAAAATGCAGAAGAATGGGTTGGCGAGAAACAAAAGAAATTTAATATGCTCATTCAGTTTGAGCACGTAGGTCTTTGGGATGCCAATCCTGAGAAACGCATTGATCTTCTTAAAGTAAAAGAAGTTTTCGGGCGTTGGCAAAAAGGTCTCGAGCACAAAGGCTGGAATGCCTTATTCGTCGAAAACCATGACATTCCAAGAATCATCTCAAAATGGGGTGATACTAAAAACTATTGGCGAGAAAGTGCGACTTCTATTGCCGCTATGTATTTCATGATGCAAGGAACACCGTTCATCTATCAAGGTCAAGAGATCGGTATGACTAATACAGTGTTCTCGGGCCCTGAAGACTTCAATGATATCTCTGCAAAAAATTATTTCACTTTTCGCAGAAAGCAAGGCGCTACGGATGCAGAGATCACCGCCGAGCTCGCAAACTCAAGTCGAGATAATGCTCGCACTCCGATGCAGTGGAGCTCAGCTCCTCATGCTGGCTTCACGACCGGCAAGCCTTGGCTGAAGGTGAATCCAAACTACAAAGACATCAACGTTGAATTGCAGCTAGATCAATCGGACTCGATTTTCAATTTCTATCGTTCGTTGATCCAACTTCGTCACTCAGAACCTGTTTTTGTCTATGGAGCTTATGATCTTTTGATGGCTCAAGACACGCAAGTCTATGCTTACTCAAGGACCTTAGATAACACGAAAATGGTAGTGCTTTGCAATCTAACTGGAAAATCGGCGAAGTTCGATGTTCCGGGAATGAGCCTTCATCACAAGAATCTTCTTCTTGGAAATTATGAAATAGCTTCACACAGCGAAGGCTCAAGCTTTGATCTTCTTCCATATGAAAGTCGTATTTACCGCATGAATTAATTCTGAAGCAGAGCGGTTTTAGGGCTGCTCGTGCGGAGGTCCCCCGAGGGGGGAGACTTAAGAAGGTGGGAAATCGGTTATGCTATAAGCCGGATTCTGTCCAAATCACCAGGTCCCATGAGTTTCCCGATAATAATGGATGATCATTCCTCTGGGAGTGGCATTACTGACACCCTCAAGCGATCTTACCCGGAGACTACGGACTGGCCGTCCTACTAATGTCCCCCTATTTGATCTTGCTCCGCGCAGAGTTTGGCTGTTTTCACTCCAGCGGCTCCCCTGACCCTCCCGTTCCCGGTGTCAGGCTCATAGCCCCGGACATTCTCTCTGTTCCACTGTTCCTTACATTACTGTAGAAGGGCGTTACCCTTTGCGCTGCCATTTGGAGTCCGGACTTTCCTCCCTGATATCAATAATTTACAATATTATCAGAGCGATCATCCACATAACCGACGCATTTTCTAACACCCTCCAGCATATTACGCAAAGGGTTTTCTTCGAAGATGTTTTATTTTACTTTGGTAGCACTGACTTAAAAAGGACTTATCTATGAAGATCTTGGTATCTGTACTCGCTATTGCTCTTACTTTCGTTCTAACAAGCAAATCACTCGCTTCTGAAGAAGCTCACGGTGAAGGCCATGGCGGTCATGAGCAATTGGCTGAAAAAATGAATTCTTTGTTCCCACCAAAACAAGCAAATCCTGAAGACGCAAAAATTCCAGCTAAACCTGAACTTTCTAGCCCAGCTTACTTCGCTGCGGTTAAAGCAGATTCTGTAAAGCTTGAATGGAAAGCAGCTGAAGGCGCGCAAGAATATCATGTTCAAGTTGCAACTGATGCGAATTTCAAATGGTTGGTTGCTGAAGACCACTCTCACAAAGAAACTTCTTTTGAAGTTACTAAACTTGAGCCAGGTAAACATTACTTCTGGCGTGTAGCTTCTGTAAGACCTGACAACTGGAAGACTTTCCGTAAGTCTTATTTTGCTGCTTCTATGTTCGAAACACCGGCTGCAAAATAACATAAAAGACAGTTTCAAATTATATCAATTCAAAAGCCCTCTTATACTTGTGTAAGAGGGCTTTTTTTATGGAAGAAAAAATCGAGTTCGAAAGCTTCGAGAACAGCGAAGTCGAAAAGTACTTCAAGTGTCCCTACTGCCATCAAAAAATTTCTATGCTGTTAGATATCTCAGAGCCTGGAAGACAGTTCTATGTGGAAGACTGTGAGGTCTGCTGCAAACCCATCCAAATTAGTTATTCATCAGACCAAGGCAAGCTGGTCGACTTCTTTGCCCAAAGTATTTAAAGGCCGCCAAACGTAAACTCCAGCGAAGTGAATCGAGAATGCCATGTCATTTGAGATCTTCTTGGGAATAGATCAAACCAACTCTCCTCCGGGAAAGGGATTCCCCGATCCGCTCCCTACGGCGACCATCTATAGATCCGGCTCTACCTGGATCTTCGAAAGCGATCTTTCAGTTCCTGATCTAACGCAAAGAAGTTTAGATTCATTGATTAAGGATCTTAATCCACGATACAAACTAGCATCGACCATCATTCTGATAGATAGCGTCTTGGGGTTGCCGAAAGACATTTTCCCAAAGAACAAAAATATTTTTGATCTTATGCAAAGAGCTCATCGCTTCAGTCACGATGGAAAAAACCTCGGAGCGAAAACAGCCCATGCGTTCTTTGCTCAATTCCTAGAGAAAGCTTCGGATCCTCGACCTTTGCGAGAATGTGAAAAAGTTGCCGCGACCGGATCGATATTCCAAACATATCCTCTGCAAAAAAATATCAGCAATGGCACTTTCAGAGTGTGGAGCGAGCTGGGATCTTCAAAAGAAAAATGGTTTTCACTCTGGCCCATGGATCATTTGCCCCATCAAAATCATCATCAGGGGCCTTGGATTTTCGAAGCTTTGCCGAGCTTCTTATGGAAAAAGGTCATTAAGTCAGCCCATCGCGACCCCGAAATTTTGAAAGATTTTTTAATAAACCAAAAATTGGTTAAACTGCACCCATCTGTCCTCAGATCTTTAAGCAACGAAAATTTTTGCGATGCTGTTGTTCTTGCCTATAGTGGATTCCTATTTCACAAGCGAAAGCAGCTCTTTAGAACTCCCAAAGTTCCATCGCTCAAGAAAGAAGGCTGGATCATTGGTGTGTAGATTACAGAATCTTAATTCCTAGGAGATTTTGTAATTTTATTTATTAAGAAAACTTTAGATACACTACAAGACATGAATGATTCAGTTTATGAAGCATTGTTAAGTTCCCACGCCCTCGTCGAATTTTCTGTCGACGGACACATACTATGGGCAAATCAGAATTTTCTAAATCTGATGGGATACGAGTTCGACGAAATTGTCGGGCGTCATCACTCTATCTTTCTGCCTGAGTTCGAACATCATGAAAAAGAATACTTAGAAGTTTGGGAACATCTTGCCGCTGGCTTCGCACAAACTGGTGAATTCAAACGTATCAGGAAAAATAAAACCAGAGTTTGGGTGCATGGTTCTTACAGTCCGGTGCGCGATGCAGACCAAAACATTATAAAGATTCTAAAAATTGTCATCGATATCACCGAGAAAAAAAATCTTTCAGAAAATCTTGAAAGAAAAAATCGCGAACTTCAAATGGTAGCTACAAAGGCCCGCGCCGCCACCTATGCGAAGTCTTCTTTCTTGGCGAACATGAGCCATGAAATTCGCACGCCCTTGAATTCAATCATCGGCATCACCGACACCTTGGCAGAGACTCAACTGAATGATCAACAGGCTTCCTTTGTTGAGATTCTACAAAGAGCCAATCATCAGCTCATGACAATCATTAATGACATTCTTGACCTGACCAAAGTTGAATCTGGGGAAATCCAACTGAATCTTTTGCCTTTCGATTTACAGAAGGTCATTGATGATGTGATCTCGGTCCTAGGATTTCGGGCCAAGGAAAAAGGTCTGCAGCTGAATGTTTCGGTAGAGCCTGGCATTGAATCCTACTTTATCGGAGACTGTGATCGTCTTCGTCAGATTCTTATTAATCTTTTAAGCAACTCTATCAAATTCACCCATCATGGCTCTGTGACTTTAAAGATTTCCAAGAACACAACAACGCGTCCTGGAAATCTTTTATTCCGCATTTCTGACTCTGGTATCGGAATTCCGAAGCATATGTATAAAGATATCTTCCGTGCTTTCACTCAAGCTGACACCGCGACAACACGTCGCTATGGTGGCACAGGTTTGGGACTTTCAATCTCACAAAAAATGGTAGAGATGATGAACGGTCAGATCTGGCTTGAAAGCGAAATTGGCAATGGCAGTGTGTTCTCATTCACCGCGACTATGCCGGCCACGACAGAGCGTACGACTTCGATCCACAATCCAATGCAAGGCCGCTTCCAATTGACCGACGTCAATCACACCTTTATTGGCAGTAACATGAAAATCCTGGTGGTCGACGACGTGGATGACAATCGCAATCTGTTCGGAATCTACTTACAAAAAACTGAACATGAACTTCACTATGCGGAAAGTGGTTTGGATGCCCTTCGCCAGGTTGAGCAATCTCACTTCGATATTATCTTTATGGATATTCAGATGCCGGGTATGGATGGTCACGAAACGACGCGCTTGATTCGTGAAATGGAAAAAGCTCAGCAGCGCCAACCAGCAAAAATTCTGGCTTGTACTGCCAATGCCTTCACTGAAGACGTCACTAAAAGTTTGGAAGCGGGTTGTGATATGCATTTATCCAAACCAATTCGCAAAGACACTCTTTTGAAGGCGATCAATTCTTATCTGCCACCATTGGATATTGAAAATCGCCCAGCTGCTTATTAAGAGCCAATCGATCTAGAACTGTTTGACGGGATAGAGCGCCTGTCTCTTCGATGCCATAAAACACTTGGACGTGGTTCAGGTCATCACACCAATCATGGATCATACCTGCGCACATCTTGCAGGGTTTATGGGTGCTGTAAAGGACAGCGCCTGCAGGAATACGTCTACCGCCGTTTTTATAAAGTCGCTGCAATAGGTTGACCTCGGCATGCAAGGTTTTATTTTTAGAGTTTGAATTCAAGCCATAACTAAGGACCTGGCCGTCCTTATCAACTAAAATGGCAGCAATGCTTCGATCATAGTCATGCAAAACGTCTCCGCGGGGAACTCGGCCGGAAAGACCTTGAGCTATTTTTAGGTACTGCAACTCATCTGCGGGATTTTGCTTTCGCACCCAATCTGCTACGTCCTTCAGTTCTGCCTTATTTTCTTCATTCAGATGAGTCACGTTAATCAGGACCTCGTGGGCCGATCCAACTTCTTGAAATCTGACCTTGAGGTCTAATGAATGATCGGTGGGCTGAATGGTCTCCGTAGCTCTTTTGGCCACCACCTTGATCATGCCCCGGCACATCTCACTTAACTGTGCGGTGGTATAGATACGCTGGCGCAGGATGAAGAAACTATGATCGATGTATTGATCAAAAAGACCCTGCAGAAGCTTCACAACAGCAGACGAGGGAGCTGTGACGTCCTTAGGAAAGCGCGCATAATAAACAACGTCCTTGTGCTCGACAAAGGCGATCTCCCCTTCTTGCTTCGATGGGGCGAGTAAAAATGCTATGTGCTCGACTCTTTTTTCTTCTGACATCTAAGATTTAGTACCATATCACGGGCTTTTTGTCTAAAACCCCTCGGTATGGATATGATCAAAAATCGCCTCGAAAAAAATCTTAAAAAGTTAAAACCGTGGGCTGAACGCCTTAAAATCGAGGCCTACCGTCTTTATGATCGCGATATCCCTGAATATCCATTTATCGTCGATGTTTATAAGGACCACTACGTCATCTATGACAAGAGCGACTACTATGTCGACATGGATAAACAGCATCTTCCTCATGTTTTCGAAGCCGTGATGTTTATCTTTAAATGCAGCGATGAAAAAATCGTCATCAAAAAACGTGAACGCCAAGAGGGACTGAATCAGTACGAAAAGCTCACGGCAAAAAATGAAACCATGACGATTCGCGAGTCCCAGGCTCTTTTGAAAGTAAATCTTTATGACTATTTAGATACCGGTCTGTTCTTAGATCATCGCCCGATGCGCCAAAAAGTTTTCAAAACAGCTCAAGATAAAAAATTTTTGAACCTCTTTTGTTATACCGGTTCGGTCAGTGTGTTTGCGGCCTTGGCAGGCGCACGCACCACTAGCATTGATATGTCACAAACCTACCTGCGTTGGGCCCAAGATAACTTTGAGCTCAATCAAATTGATGTAAATTCGCACAGCTTTATCAATGAAAACGTCATCGAGTGGCTGCGTCGAAATGAGGGTGCACCTGCTTTCGATATCATCTTTTTAGATCCTCCGACATTCTCAAACTCTAAGAAAATGAGCGATAGTTTCGATGTGGAAAGAGATCAGGATTTTCTTGTGGAAAGCTGCATGAGTATGCTCAATCCTAATGGAGTTCTGTATTTCTCCAATAATAAACGCAAGTTTAAAATCAGCGCCAATATCCAAGCGAAATTCAAAGTGAAAGACATCACTGAAGAAAGCATTCCCCAGGATTTCCACGATAAAAAAATCCATACCTGCTTTGAGATTAAAAATACGTAAGAGAGATATCCCTCACGTAAGGTGAACATCCAGCAAGACACTGATTCACTCTAGAAAACTTTCTCCGCCAAAATAGCGGAGGCCAGACAAATAGGGGTGAATCGTGAAACGCGCACGTTCTAAAATATTTCTAAGCCTTGCCTTGGCATTCTCAAGCTCAATGGGAGTCGCCGGTCCACTTGCCAAACCGCCAGCTAAGCCACCGGCTAAACCTGCACCACCAGCGAAATTGGCTCGTCCTGCTCAGTATGTGATGGTCGGTTTTGACGGCGGCTTGAACGTCGAGCAATGGCAAAAAATGAGAGACTTCGCTAGCTCTATGAAAAAAGCGAAGAAGCCACTGAACTTCACTTACTTTGTGAGTGGTGTTTATTTCCTCTCTGATAATAACAGACACATGTACATTCCACCAAAACATTCTGTTGGTTACTCTATGATTGGCTTTGCGGAAGATAAAGCTCAGTTCATCGCAAATCGCGTGGATGAGATGAATGCGGCTATCAAAGACGGTCAAGAGGTTGCTTCACATGCCAATGGCCATTTTGATGCGGAAGCGGACAAGTGGACTCTTGACGATTGGAATTCTGAGTTCAAACAGTATGACGATCTTCTTTTTGGAGCTTTCTTCAATAATAAAGCGCAACCCAATCCTACGAACAAATATCCTCACGGATATGCTTTTGATAAAAAGGAAATCGTAGGATTCCGGGCTCCATATCTTGGAGTCACACCGGATCTTTTCACTGCGTTGAAAACCTTTGGCTACACTTACGATGTTTCAACCACTGGCGAAACAACAGATTGGCCAAAAAAAGATCCAGTAACTGGAATCTGGAAATTTGCAGTTCCAATGATCCCAGTGGCAGGCACTGGCAAAAAGATTGTGAACATGGATTACAATTTCTATTTTGCGCAGTCTAAAGCTGCTGACGATCTCGCCAACCGTGAAGCGTATCGCAAGCAAATGGTGGATTCATACTTGAACTACTTCAATGGCAACTATTACGGGCACAGAGCACCGGTTTACATCGGTCATCACTTTGCGCTTTATAATGGTGGAGCTTATTGGGATGCACTTCAAGACTTCACAAAAGCTGTCTGTGGTTTACCTGAGGTAAAATGTATCAACTACAAGCAGTATGCAACATGGGTTGAATCGCTCAAAGAGGACACTCTCAAAGCATATCGCGCCGGCGAATTTGATGTTATGCCTCGCCCAAAACAATTGGCATATGAACCGCCTGCAGCTTTGGACGTGAGCTTGGCACTAGTTCAAAACGGAGAAAAGCTTGAAATCGTTACGGGAGGAGCTGATTACACTGAGGAGTTGATGAAGCTTGTTGTAAAAATCAACGGCAAGACTACTCCAACGAAGGCTCTTACAATGCCTTTGTTGCGTCAGAGTTTCCCAGCTGGTTCTGATGTGGAAGTTTCAATTTCCTTACTCAACAAAAAAGGGTTGGAAATTCAACGCGACACTCACGTGATCAAGGGATTGGGAACGACTCAAGAGCAGTTTGTGACGACGCCGCTAGAGGCTCGCATGCTTCTGGGAGATCTTCCAGAAGCCCACGAATGGCATGAATAGCAGACGAAAAGGGGCACAAATGTGCTCCTTCAACGCTCACTCAGTCGCTCTCGCGAAGTCTGACTAAGTTGTTGATAAGACAATTTTTTAAAGAATTTATTTGAGGACAAAATATTCCTTGTCAGGGGGGGCAAAAGGTCCTAGAACCCCCCCATTCTTAATCGACACAATTAAATCGTTTTGCACTTTGGAGGGCATGGAATTGAAAGCTTTAGGTCGCCATATTTTGGTTGAGTTTAGTGGTTGTAACGCGGAAGTTTTGAACGACGTTTCTATCATCGAAAGAAGTATGATTGAAGCTGCACAGATTGCTGGCGCGACAGTTATTAACTCTACATTCCACCATTTTTCTCCGTGGGGTGTGAGCGGCGTAGTAGTTATTCAAGAAAGCCATTTGGCGATCCATACTTGGCCAGAATACAGATATGCGGCTGTGGATCTTTTCACTTGCGGCGATTCTGTGGACCCTTGGGTTTCTTTCGAACATTTGAAAAAAGCTTTCCAAGCAAATTACTCTGCATTGGAATTGAATCGTGGATCTTTGCACGTTATTCAAAAATCTGATTTCCAACCTAAAATCATGCGCGAAAAACCTTCTTTCGATTTGTCTAAAGGCGTACAAATCGAGCGCAACGTTTGGTTCACTGACAAAGATGAAAACCAAGCTCTTTCTTTGCGCTACACGGGCGAAGTTTTGTTCGATGAAACAAATCCGTTCCAACGTGTTCGCGTTTTGGATTCTTACTCCCATGGAAAATTCTTGGCGATCAACAACATGGTTATGTGCACAGAGCGTGATGAATTCCATTATCACGAAATGATCACTCACCCTGTGATGCAAACCCATGGGAATGCAAAGAACGTTCTTGTTATCGGTGGCGGTGATGGCGGAACTATTCGCGAACTTTTCAAATACGACGTTGAAAATGTCACGATGGTGGAAATTGACGAAGCCGTTATTCGTGCTTCAAAGGCTCACTTGCCTGGAATCGCTTCAGAATTTAACAATCCGAAATTGAATCTCGTTATCGGCGATGGCATTCAGTTCGTGAAAGATGCAGCACCTGGATCTTATGACGTTATCATCGTCGACGGTTCTGACCCTGTTGGACCTGCTCAAGGTCTTTTCACTGCTGAGTTTTATGCGAACTGCAAAAATGCACTTAAAGAAGGTGGCCTTGTTGTTACTCAAGGTGAATCTCCAATGTTCCATGAAGGCACCTTCGTTGAGCTTAATCAGTGCCTAAAAGGTATTTTCGGAAAGAAAAGCGTCCATACGATGCTTTTCCACGCGACAACTTACCCTTCAGGCATGTGGAGTTTGCAAGTCGGCGTAAAAGGTCCTAGCCATCCTGCAAAAGACTTCAATAAAGACAAAGCGCGCCAATTCTCTCAGGCCAAAGGTCTTAAGTACTACAATGAAGACCTGCATACGGCGGCTTTCAGCTTGCCTACTTTCGTCAGAACGATGCTTGGCGATAACGCTTAAATCATAGACCGCCTCCTGTTTTCAATATAGTTTCATTTAGGAACTATAACTACCCCGACTTCGTCGGAGTGTAAGAAACCTACTCCAACGAAGTTGGAGTGCTACAGGAGGCGTACAATGTTCAAACTTCCACAGCTACCATACGCAAAAACGGATTTGGCTCCTTTGTTCAATGAAGAACAAATGACTTATCACTACGACAAACATCACAAAGCGTATATCGACAATCTTAACAAGTTCATGGAAACAGATGCTTCTTTGAAGGGTAAATCTCTTGAAGAAATCACTCTGTCTTCTTCTGGCGGCATTTTCAACAATGCGGCTCAAGCTTGGAATCACACTTTCTTCTGGTTCGGTATGGGACCTGCGGGAAAAGGTGGCCAGCCTTCTCAAGATTTGATGACGGCAATCACTCGTGACTTCGGTTCAATGGATGAGTTGAAAGCAAAGTTCGTTGACGGTGGCGTAAAAACTTTCGGTTCTGGCTGGATCTGGCTGTGCACAGATGCTTCTGGCAAATTGAGCTTGGTGTCTACTTCAAACGCTGCAGTTCCATTCACTAACAACGGCCCAACTCCATTATTGGTTGCTGACGTTTGGGAACATGCTTACTATGTTGACTACAGAAATCTTCGTCAAAAGTATCTTGAAACTATGTGGTCACAAGTTAACTGGAACTTCGTTTCAGAAAACTTTGCGACTAAAAAAGTTCGCGATTTGACAAAGACAATGGTCTAAACCACTTCGTTCTTTTCGAGTCAAAATAGAATAAAAAAAGGAGCTTCTGGCTCCTTTTTTTATTTGTTAACACATGACTTTATCAATACACATTCAACAACGAATCGAGGACTGACCCCTCGTCCAGCCTCTTTCCTAATATGTTTTCATCTGCACTTGAATTGAAGAGAAGCATTCTCAATCTCAACCTAGGTTGCTAGCCTTTTTGAAAGCTCGAACAGGGCTTCCTTCAAAAGGAGTTCACGATGATTCTCACTAGAATTGTTTCCAATGATGAATACGCGCATCTCCAAGTCACTTCTGAATTGCTCAGAAAATTTCAAGTTCTGTTATGGCAAGATCCTGCGACCAACGACATTTTGAAAGCATTCTCCCATGAGGGAAAAATTTGTCCAGTTGTCGAAGCATGGAGAAAGCTTCTTAAACGTTAACAAGGACTTCGCTCCCCTTATTATCTTAACCATTTTCTGCGTGGATCTTTTTTGTCGACGGGCCAAGTGGTCCACGCGACGTTAAGTTCACAAGCCTTCAATAGGTTTTCAAGAATAAGTTCTGCATCCTCTTTTTGCCAAAAATCTTTGGCGTGAGTGCTTTTGCCTTTTAAAGCAATATCACTCACTAGCGAATAAACCATTCCACTCATTGGTGGAATTAAAAATCCCATTGTTGAAAGAACACCTTGAAGCCGCGATAGCACGGACTTCCCGCCTACGGAATGCATCAACACAAAGACTGCGCAGGGTTTGCCCATGATTGCGGGCGATGCTTCAAGCTCCGTCATCTGTTCCAAAAGTTTTTGCATGGGACTGCCCCACGAGTCCCAGTAAGTACCGCTAACAAAGACAACTCCAGAAGCTTTCTCGATTTTCTTTTTCAGTCCTGCCCCATAGGAATTCTTAGCCAAATGCACCACTTCCATCGAAGCACTTTTCCCAATAATTTTCTGAAGATTTTTAATCAAAACCGCGCAATTACCCTGCTCGCCAGAGGGACTTCCGTTCAATACCAATAGATTTTTTTTAGAATCAGTCATCTTCATCAAATCCTAACCAATAAAGGTTTGTAGCCCTAGAATCCCTATGTTAGCCCATACCTTCAAACTTCTGAAGGGATCCAGAATGAAATACTTCTTGTTGTTCGTATTATTGACCGCTTCTACAGCCCACGCCAAGAACATCCAACCACTTTTTGAAGCTTTAAGAGATTCCGGCGAAAAATACTTCATCGTCGGCACAGTTTGCGAACAAGTTGCAAAACTAGAAATGGAAGAAACCTACAAAACCCCTCAGTACACAGTCATTACTGGAGTTCAGTACGGCACCAAGAAGCGTGTCGTTGGTGAGCTTGATGTTATCGTCTTTGAAAACTCCAGCAAAAAGGCAATCCTGGTTGGCGAAGTAAAATGCTACAACAAACCTAGCGTTGGATTGGCAAAAGCAAAAGAACAAAGAGCTCGACTCCTTGCTGCCTTGAAAAGCAATACATCTTTACAAATGGCTTGCACAGGTAAGCCTTGCAATGTCGGCGAAAGAAACTTCAAAGGTCTTCAGCAGTTTATCACGATCGCTCAAGAAGGTACAAAAGCTCACGGCTTCGATATGGAATTGGAGTACTCCCTCGATGAGTTGATGGAGCTCAGAGCGCAACTGATGCAATGCCAAGAAAAAGGCGAATGCGCGAGACCGAACTAAAAGCTCAGCATAAATTTAAAAATAAAAAAAGGCTTTCCCAAAGGAAGCCTTTTTTTATTTTTCTTAACAGCAGAAAATAACGCAGATGCGACACCAAAAGTGTGTCCGTACCTGAAGGGAAGGGCACCTCGGAGGGTGCCCTTTTTTCTTATGGAGGGATAAATAGGAAAGGACCGCACTATATTTGGGAAAGGTCTGCCATCAAGAAACCTCCTTAGAAGGTGTTGGTAGCTTCGAGTCCGTCATTGTCTTTTCTATCTATAAAAAAGACTGCCTCGAATTCGTTGTTCATAAAAAGGGGAACTCGGTGAGGCGGCTCCATAATCGCGATGAGATTAAGGACGTCCCTCACTCCCGAGAGTTCCCACGCCGAGGCCACAGCCATCGCTTTAAGACGAGGGCGGAAAACTTCACCTCGTAAGGTCACTACTGAATCGATCACCTCGACTTCAATGTGTTCTCCTCCGATTTTGATAATTTCTGCCACTTGTTTCTCAAGGATGTTTTTGATTTCTTCGTCGCTTCGGAAATAATCCGCGGGGACCACAATGCGATCCTCGATGGACCATACGCCTTCCGTATCAGAGACCACCTCTATCGCGGCATTTTTCTTGTAAGCCGTGTCGACAAAGCCAGAGACTATGACAGCACTGCCTCTTACGACGATATCAATATCAGCCGGACTGACTCTCTTGTCCCATTTCAGGCGATTGCGAATCTTGCGTGCAAGCTCGCTGTCGATTTGGTTTTTTAAAAGTAGAGTGTTCGTCATTAGCTGCTCCTGTCCTCGACTAATAATATGTTATTAATTGGTCTTTCTTAAGATTAAGAGATTAAGCCGGTACGACGCTGAGCAACTCATCCTCCTCAAGCCACTCAGGTACCAGGTTCAACATCGGATCCGTTCTGTGATGTTGATTTTTTCTAGAAGATCTGCGACGCAAAACTGTTTTCAACGATGCCACCGTCAGCGCGACAGCTCGTTTAAAGCTTAGATCTGATTTTCTGATTTTGATAACGCCACGAGATTTAGTGGGTTTCAAAATCACCTCACAGGTATAACTAGGTTTACGACTATGAGTTCTATGTCTGTCAGTCTCTACTCTCACTGTGAGATGAGCGTCACTATCGTATTTGAAGAAGTCACCACAGGCGGCTTCAAGTCTTTCCATCAAGAAAGATTCTAAATTTTCAGTACGACTGACGTCTCTGTAGTAGATGTCTGTTTGCATATCTACCTCCTTGTGCTTTCATTATCGCCGCAGGCAACACTTTTCTAAAATATATAATTTAAATGACATAATTAGGTTAAAGTTATATATTAAAAGAGTCCTGTTAGAGATAAGCTAATGCTCTTCTGCACTTACAAGCTTGCAGCATGGGCCTGGTTCCAAATGGGAGCCGAAAAATGCATGTTAACCGGGGGTCTAGTTTTAATGTTTAACTACAACCACTTGTATTACTTTTATGTAACGGCGAAGTTAGGCGGCGTAAGTAACGCAGCTTCTTATCTTCACATCAGTCAACCTTCACTCAGTTCACAGTTGAAAGTTCTTGAATCTTCATTGGGAAAAAAGCTTTTCAAGAAGGAAGGCAGAAAACTTCAGCTCACTGGCGAAGGAGAAAAAGCTTTTGCCTATGCCCGCAAGATGTTCGACATCGCCGCAGACTTTGCGGATTCTTTGAAGTCTCCATCGGAAAAACTAAGTCAAAGAATTCGCATCGGAATCAGCGATCAAGTTGAACGTCCCTTTGTGGCGGATCTTCTAAGCCCCCTGGTGCAACAAAAGAAAAAAGGCCAAGAAAGAATCTTCTCAGTCAGTTCTTCCTCTGATGAGCAACTCGTTAAAGCTTTGCGCAGCCAAGAAATTGATCTCTTGCTGACCAATCGAACTATTTACTCCGAGGACTTGCAAGAGCTTGCTGCTGTCGCGATGCCCGTGAAGTTGATTGTTTCGTCGCAAAGTCTGAAGAACTTTAAAATGCGTTTATCTAAGAACACCTCCGCTGCGGACTTCATCGCCGCCGCCCCCTGGGGCTTGGTCATGCCTTCCAGCAAACTAAAACTTCGCCACGAAGTGGACGTTTACATGCAAGAAATTAAGATGCGCAAAAAAATTGTTTTAGAGTCAGACATCATGTCTGTCGTAGGACGAGCAATTGTCGATGGCGCGGGTTTCGGCTTTCTTCCCGTGCCTTATTTGCTCGAAGAGATTCGCGCAGGACAAGTTGCAACTGTGGGCCCAAAAAAAGGATATTGGGAACATATGCTTTATCTGATCGCGCGCAAGGAATCGCATTATGACGAGGCCATTGGTGACGTTAGGAATGCCGTTCAAGCCATGGAAAAATGGGTTTAGACAAAACAAAAAGGGCGCACACTAGTACGCCCTTTTCATAGAAAACTTAAAATAAATCTACACTAGTAAGGCTGACGAGCGGTACTGTTCGCCAAATCCATCGCAAACAACAAAGCAATTTTAGTGTAAGCCACAGAGTGATTGAAGTTTGAATCCTTCGTCACCAAATCGCGAGCTGAATGAATGCTCTGGTTTGAATCATGCATTTTTGATTCAAACGGCATGATCGCTGGGTAGCCTTGACGGTGCCATGAAGCATGGTCACTGCATCCGTAACCGCACTGATCTTCCACGATACGAGCACCAATGTAAGTGTCATTAGCAGCTTTCAAATAATCACGCAGCCAAGCACTTGTGAAATCTGTCATGCTACCAATCACCAATTCGCCTGAACCAGGGAACAACGTCATGTCCAGCTGAAGAACACCAACGACGTCAGCTTTTTGTGCCTTATATTGTTTAGCAATTTCAGCAGAACCCAATAAACCCGACTCTTCACCCGCGTACCAGAAGAAATCAACTGTGCGCTTTGGTTGAGCTTTAGAACTTACAATGCGCAAAGCTTCCAACAAGTTTGCAGACCCTGAGGCATTGTCGTCAGCGCCCGGAGCTTTATTACCACCGCCCCAAGACATATTGATTGAATCCAAGTGACCGCCAAGAACAACGATCTCATTTGGCTTTTCAGATCCCGTCAAGCGAACGCGCACTGATTTTTGTTTCGTGCTTGTGTGATCAATCAAAGTCACTTCATAGGGAATGTTAGAACCAGCCAACATTGCTTCCAATTTTTTCTTCATGTCATCAACATGCACATTGGGTTGAGCAGAGCGGTTATTGCGATCTGGGTAAGAAGACAACCACTGTACAGTGGCTTTCATGTTATCCACATTGATCTCAGAGATCGCAGATGCCAAAGCTTCATTTTTTTCAACTGCCAAAGCTCTGAAAGGGGCTCTGTCATAAAGAGCATTCTTTTCCTTCAATACAGCCAGATTTCCGAGAAGGGCTTGGAATCCACCTGTCAAACTTTGAGCTTCCTGACTTAAATCTTCAAAACCGCCACATTTGCCATTGGCGTGGGCGTACTCTTGAATTCTTTGCTGCATCTTCGGAGTCACAACCGCATAGCCAACCTCTGCGAATTCGTCTTTAGCCATCACAGGGATGTTTAAAGCGCGAAGATCCTTCAAATCTGCCAAAATCGGTTTTGTGTTGAAGCTTTCCAGAGCAGGAACATGGGCTTGAGCAAACGATGCGACGAATAAAAGAGCCATCATGGCAGTTTTCATATTTCAGTCCTTTGAAAATTAGATTGCTACGGCTTAATGCTATCTAAAATGTCCGCATGTTGGCAAAGAGAATTCGCTTATTTTTTCAACATGCATTAGGATGCGAACACCATGAATACCGATATCCTTCTTGTCACATTGAATTCGTCGTACGCCCACTCCTCCTTTGGATTGCGCTATCTGTATGCCAATCTCAAAGACCTTCAAGAGCGAGCTCAAATCGTGGAGTACACCACGGCTCGCTCCCCGCGCGACATCGTCGAATCATTGCTAAGCAAGAAGCCGAAGATTATAGGTCTAGGTGTTTATATTTGGAATGCAGACGAATCTTTGGAAGTCGTATCACTTCTTAAGAAAGTCAGCCCTGAAACCATCGTTGTATTAGGTGGCTCTGAAGTCAGTCACGAATCAGAAACGCAAAAAATTTGTCAAACAGCGGATGTCACCATCAAAGGGGAAGCTGACTTCTTGTTCTATGAGTTTTGCCACGGATATTTGAACTTAGGTATCTTGCCAGAAAGAAAATTCATCTCTGGTGCACTTCCCGATATTAAGACCATCGCTTCCCCGTACGCTTATTATACTGATGAAGACATCAAGAACCGCGTGATTTATGTTGAGGTCTCTAGAGGCTGCCCGTATCGCTGCGAGTACTGTCTTTCTTCACTAGATAAATCCGTAAGAAACTTCGACGTGACAACTTTTTTAGCGGATATGGAGCATCTTCTTGAGCGCGGAACACGTCAGTTCAAGTTCATCGATCGCACCTTCAACCTCAGCCCGACAACTTGCACGCAAATCCTGCAGTTCTTCTTGGATCGAATTCATCTTGGTTTGTTCTTGCATTTTGAAATGGTACCAGATCGTTTGCCCACAGAGATTCGCGATTTGATTAAACAATTCCCCGCAGGCTCTTTGCAGTTCGAAATTGGTATTCAAACTTGGAATACCGAAGTAGCAAAACTTGTAAGTCGCCGTAATGACTTCGAAAAAGTAAAGGACAACTTCCGATTCCTGTCCACAGAAACAGGCGTACACACCCACGCGGATCTAATCGTAGGACTTCCTGGCGAAGACCTGCCCAGCTTCGCTCGAGGTTTTGATATTCTTTCCGAGGTTGGCCCCGATGAAATTCAAGTGGGTATCTTGAAGCGTCTTAAAGGCGCACCGATTGCTCGTCATGATAAAGAGTGGGAAATGGTTTATGCCGATCAACCGCCGTTCCAAATCTTGCGCACAAAATCCATGAACTTTGAAACTTTGCAGAAAATGAATCGCTTTGCCAAGTTCTGGGATCTTTATGCGAACAGTGGGAACTTCAAAACTTTAGTGAACACTTTGAAAGAACGCTCGCAACAGCGTGAAGACAAATCTTTCTTCTGGGAGTTCTTTGCATTCACTGAATACTTATCAGCCCGCCACTCTCAGTATTTCGGAATTTCATTAATGAGTTTGTTTGAATCAGCCATGGCTTATTTGACCGAAGGATTGCAATGGCCGGCCGAGCAAGCTCGAGATCTCATCCTTGTCGACTACCGCGCCACGGGTAAGATTGATTTACCTAAATTCTTAAGATTGGGTGATGAAGACGTGAAAAGAAAAGTCACTTCAGAGGCCGACGCACAACGCTCAAGTTTGCCTAAAAGGCAGCAGCGACATCTTGGGAAAGCGGAGACTCAGACTTCGTAGAAAATACGGAGACAAGCAAAAGACCAAACCCAACTAGCAACAGAGCACAGCGCCAGTATACAAAATACAACCACTGTGTTCTGATCTCCACCCAACCTGCGGGCGCATTTTGCAGGCTCCAGTTCTGCGCTATCTGATTAATGGGATAGCTTCCTGTCCAGGTCATAAAAAGTTCATCTAAGATACAAACCAGCGCAAATAAAATAAGGAAGAACTGCATTTCTTTCCAATGCTTACGAAGGGTCACTAAGAGTGAACTCAGAGCTAAGATCAAAAAGATGCAGCAGATAGGGGTCCACGACAAAGACCTTTGCACGGACTCATGGAAATCAATATAGGAAGATGCCGAAAGCTTCTCAATCGAAGATCTCGTCCATAGAGTGAATGCAAAAGAGTTCCCCGCAAGGAGCCCCACCAACAGCAAGCTGGTGTACTTCATTAGTAAATTAAATTTCATTGATCTGCTTATAAGCGGCAACCGTGATGAACAACAAATTTCAAGTATGTTATGTCTGAAATTTAATGATCACTGTTCTCTCAATTTTTTTGCGTATCCGATATATGAGATCAAATGATTCTTCGTCCAACGAAAGCGAAAGCCCGGTGGAACCTGCCTGCTCCACATGAGCTTCAGTAAAGAAGGCTGTAACAAGACTGGAGCAATTCCTCGAGTCATTTTTAAGTCCATGCCCGCATTGTCGATCCATTCCTCTACCTCGGCAGGCTTTCGAAACAATTTATAGACGTGCAGGCTTGGTGGTGTGTTTCTCACAAACCATTTTATTCCTTTGACCACCAATAAATAAGACAACGGATTTCTGTTAAATGTGTGGAAGAAAAAAAGCCCCCCGGGGCGCAGAACCCGCGAAGCCTCGAAAAGAACCTTTTGCGGATCAGATACATGTTCCAGAAGATCCATGGCCATCACAACGTCAAAGGTCTCTCGCGGAAATGGAATGGAATAGGCATCTCCATAAACATAGCGTACCGAATTTGTTTTATCGCGAAGTTGAGCCACACGAAGTTGTGTCGTAGAAATGTCGATCCCCGTCACTTTGTGGCCGACCTTGACGGCCTCATTCGAGAAAAATCCCGGGCCACAGCCAATATCTAAGATCTCTGCATGATAGCCGATGTGTTTGCGGATTTCCGAGAGCATCCACGGGTTGGACAATCGATGTTGTTGGCGAAGCAATGCCATCGGGTCATCGCCGGACTCGTACCATTTCTTGGCAAGCTGTTGATACAGTTCTTTATTAGCTGTTTCGTTTTCAATCTTCGAAATTTCGCTATCCATCCAAACCACCTAATCCCACGCTATCAAGATTAGGAAAGGCATTTAAAGCTGGGCGAAGTCCAGTGATAAGAATCAGTGACCAACGCGAAGAAATAGGTTTAGACTTTAAGACATGTTGGATTACATCGAGATTATTTGCCGTTGGGCTTTCGGTTTACAAATGGCTTTTTGGGGCCTCAATGGCTTCTTTCATTGGCTAGCTATTCCACCTTCAAGCCCCGGAGTGACAAAGTTTGCAGAAGCTTGCATTGAAACACGCTTCATCATGCCTACCGTGAAAATCATTGAAATAGTTTGTGGGATTTTTTTGCTGTGTAAATTTGCGGTGCTTTTAAATATCTTAATTTTTGCACCGATTATCTTTGTCATCACACTGCTTCATTTGATTCACAATCCGAAGCCATGGCCCGTGGTTCTGCCGATCACTTTGCCGTTCTTGATTCTTTTTGTTTGGCACTTGCAACCACTTGTCAGTTCGTCTTTATAAAAAAAGCGCCCGATCGGGGCGCTAAGAATTGACCTCTGAAATTTGACTGTTCAAAGTCCAAAAGTCGTAAAGATATCCCAAGGTCAAGAGCCCCCCGGTCAAAAACCAAATAATGCCAGAAACCCATTTTCCCATATAAAATCTATGGATTCCGAAAAGCCCCAAGAAGGTCAGCAAAATCCAGCAAAGATTGTAGTCGATCTTTCCAGCTTTAAATCTGCGATCCGCAGCCCGCTCCATTCCAGGAATTAAGAAAAGATCGACGATCCAGCCAACTCCCAAGAGTCCCAAAGTGCAAAACCAAATTGTTCCCGTGACAGGCTTCCCATAGTAAAAACGATGAGAACCCATAAAACCAAAAATCCACAGAACATAGCCAATGACGACCGAATGAGTAGAGCCTTGGTTCACTGAAACATTTTGATTTTCCATCTATTGACCCTTTAAGAACATACGTCCCGTGATGACATAAAGGACATCGCCTTTACTATCATACCAAATTTCTTTGTAATCCAAATGACCACCAGAAACTTGAATTGAATTTTTAATGATCACAGTGGCACTGTATTGCTCTCTCCATTGATAAAGATCGCCTTGAACGCTTCCAATGACTTCGCCATTCAGCAGAAGTGAATCACCTTGGCGCTCAAATTCTTGCGCGGGAAGATCTAAAGCCACGATTCCGCAATCGAAATAACCTTTATCTCTGGATAGCTTTGTTGCCGATTCAGAAAACTTGATATTCATAACATCACAACGAGTGCCTTGGCCGTCGTAAGTCCATTCACCCCAACCGGTCCACTCACCCTTTAGAGCAGCTTGAGAAACAGAAGCGGCAAATACCAAAGACATGCTTAATAAAACTTTTTTCAACATGATGATCCCCCACAGAGTTTAAGTAAACTATGGCTTATTCATCAGAGCAAGCTTTTACAAACCCGCCATGGATATCTGGTTGGCGATCTCATCCAGGCTTTGAACATCTAATAATGTTAACGCTGAATGCTTTTTCTCTTCTTGCTCAAGGCGATTCGCAAGGAACCACATCAAGTCTTCGGCGGTAACGATGCCGACCACTTCAGGACGATCATCACCGATTAACAGGCAGCTGATTTTTTTTTCGATCATCTTTTTAATCGCATCCCGCAAAAGCATGTTCTGACTGACCCACTCTACAGGAACAGACATGAAGGTTTCGACGTTATGCTTAGAAAGATCTTTCAGATGGGAATAATCTTTTCCCGTAAGAACGCCCACAATTTTTCCGACATTATCAACCACCGGTAAGTGGCGCACGCGAAGGTTCTTCATGATCTCAACGGCGTCAGCAAGACTTCTGCCCACCGGAATTGAGACCACTTTTCTTGTCATGACATCTTTAGCTTGCGCAGGATGGGCGACCATAAGTCCTCCTTCAGAGCGAGCTCCACTCTGAAGGAGAAGAACTCTTAGTAAACGATACCCATCGCCGACTTTACCTCAGAAAGAGTCTTAGCGGCTACCTCACGGGCTTGAGCTGTGCCATTTTGCAGGATCTCTTTCACATAGGCAGGATCTTTTTGGTATTGCTCACGACGCTGACGCATTGGTGCGATCATATTCTCTAAAATATCAATCAAACGCTTTTTCAAAACTCCGTCGCCAAGGCCACCGCGGCGGTAATGCGCTTTCAATTCTTCCACTTCCGTTTGATTAGAATCAAAAATATCCAGGAATGAGAACACCACGTGTCCTTCCACAGTTCCCGGATCTTCAACTTTCAAATGATTTGGATCTGTGTACATCAAGTTTACTTTTTTCTTAATGTCATTAGCGGAATCACCCAAGTAAATCGCATTCCCCAAGGACTTACTCATTTTCGTTTTGCCATCAATTCCGGGAAGACGTCCCACCGAGCCGATCAAAGATTTCACTTCTTTCAAGCACTCTGTTTTATAAATAAAATTGAAACGCTTCGCAATTTCGTTGGTCTGTTCAATCATCGGGTTTTGATCTTCACCCACAGGCACGAGATCCGCTTTGAATGCCAAAATATCCGCAGCCTGACTGACTGGGTAACAGAAAAAACCCGCTGGGATAGAGTCCTTCATATTCTTTTGACGTATTTCATCTTTAATTGTGGGATTGCGCTCAAGGCGCGCCACTGTGACTAGATTCATAAAGTAACAAGTCAGCTCATACAATTCAGGAATCTGAGACTGAATGAAGAATGTACTTTGCGCCGGATCCAATCCAACTGCTAAATAATCCAAAGCAACCTGCTCAACATTACTGCGCACCAAAGAAGGATTGTCATAGTAATCAGTCAAAGCCTGTGAGTCCGCGATGATCACAAACTGTTGATATTCTTTTTGAAGTTTCACGCGATTTTGCAACGAACCTACAAAGTGACCTAAATGAAGAGGTCCAGTAGGACGATCGCCCGTAAGAATGATTGGTTTCATAATGTCTCCCTCAAGCAAAATACTGGAAGGGTGCTGCTATTTCAAGGTCGACGAGGATTCTTTTGGAGATATCTTTTAAATTCCGTCATCACCCACAAATGAAACAAAGCCTGAGTCGAGGTATAAATATACCAAGGAAGTTTCGGTTTAAAGTCGTGGATAGCAGCTAAACAAGCTCTTCCGCCAAGCACCTCTCGAAATTCCAGCCGGCCACGTCCTGTCCTTTGCGAAAGAAGGCCGCCGCGTACGTAAAAAAGCTGACGATTAAGCCAACTTCGTTCTGGAGAATACTCTAACTCCAAAAGAGAAAATCTTGGGAAAAGGTTGATAAAATAAATCCAAGGAGCCTTCACAGTGACGCCGACAAACAAGGGACGAAGATTGGGCAAGAATTCCATATATGACTTCGCCACATCTTCCGCAGTCCACCCCGCAGGCAATGGAAGCCTCTGCACAGAGCGGGCTTCATGGGGAGGCACCTCAGGCGCCTTAAATGCGTGGGGTTTTTGATGGCTGTCATAACTTTGATTGGCTTCTATCAACGCCTGCTCGAGACTGAGCGGTGGATGCCCTGGAATTTTAAATTGATGATCTTCGCGTGCTACCAGTGAAAACCGCAACCCCTCAATCAAAGGTCTCACCAAACTTCGCGGGGCTCCGGTGACTCCACAAACCCACAACGTCGAAAGACGAGGCGTTACGTAAGGAAACGGAATGCATCGTCGACGAAGTCCCTTGAACGCCGCCACCTTCAGCATCATCTCGCGATAGCTCAAAATATCGCTGCCACCCAAGTCAAAAATTTGATTTTCAAATTCTTTTTTGCCAATCGCGTATTCAATACTGCGACAAACATCGGACAAGGCCACAGGCTGATTCAAAGTGCCGGTCCATGATGGGCATACCATCACAGGTAAACGCTCTACCAAGCGGGTCACAATATGAAACGAAGACCCTTCACCACCGATGATGACGGCCGCCCTAAAAACAGTGACTGGGACTTTGCTTTTTTCGAAAACTTCTTCAACTTCACGACGGCTTTCAAGGTGCTTTGACGGAGGACCTTGATTTTCCGGAATCAATCCACCCAAATAAATAATCTGGTTTACACCACAGCGTTCTGCTGCTTTGACAAAATTATCTGCGACAATCAGATCAAAATCTTCAAAGGACCCTTGTGACAAATGCGCTGAAGGCCGCATCGAGTGCACCAAATAAACGGCAACATTTGCGCCCTCCAGTCCCTTCTCGGCATCCAACAAGCTGAAAAGATCACAAGCACGCCACTCGATATTTTTAATTTCTGATTTCTTTTTAGAACGACTGAGACCAATGATCTCATGCTCTCGAGAAAGAGCCTTCACCAATGCCTTGCCAACAAACCCACTAGCCCCAGCAATAGCAACTCTCATAAAACCCCTCACTCTTGAATCCACCCTATCCTCGCCCTCCCCTGCGACAAAGTCGCCAAAAAAGAAGAAAGAATCCAGAAGGAGGACCTAGAAAAAGCCTATGAAATGTCAAATACAAGGCGTAAATGAAGAGACGTGCTCAAAGTACGTCGCCAACGCGGCATCGCCGTCAGTTGGCATTTCATTCGTTTTACGAGTGGCCCAGTTCAGCTAGCAAATCCCACCCGTATTTTTCGAGCTTCGACTCACCAATGCCATGAATATTTTTAAGAGCATCCAGACTGCTAGGATTGTGAACCGCCAGATGTCTTAAAGTTTGATCACTGAAAACGACAAAAGCCGGAGCGTCGATCTCTTTAGCTTTTTCTTTGCGCCAAGCTTTAAGAAGTTGGAAACGCTGTTCTTGAGATTGATCCAGAACAATAGATCCGACATCGCTCTTACCCTTCGAAGACTTTCTGGTCTTCGTTTTCATTTCTGCAGAAGCAGGAACTTTTGGGGCCTCAGGCACAGGAACACGACGAACAGATGTAGGGATACAAGTATCGCAGTGGCCACAACGTTCAATTCGTTGAGCATCTTTGTAATACGTCAGAATCTCTGCGTGACGGCACTCGCCACCTTCAGAGTAATTCACCAAGGCTTCCAGATTTCTCCAGCGAGCATTCTTAATTTCCTGCGGAGCTTCCGAGCTAGAAATAAAATAGCCCTGCAAACCTTTGTCTTTACGAGAGTAAAGCATCAAGCAAGTGGATTCGACACCGTCACGTCCCGCACGACCCATCTCTTGATAAAGAGCATCGATATTCGCTGGCATTTGATAATGCACAACCAGTCTAACATTCGGCTGATCGATCCCCATTCCAAAAGCATTCGTTGCAACCAAAATTCTAAGATCTCCACGACCATAGGACTCTTGGGTAGCAGTTCGTTCTTCGTTACTCATTCCTGCGTGATAATATCCCACGTTCGAAAAACGTTTCTGCAAAAAGCCAGCAAGACTTTCTGTCACCTTACGAGTTCCGCAGTAAACGATAATACGTCCTTCCGGAGTACGCTTGATCGCTTCAAGTAACATTAATGATTTGCCTTCGTCATCTGCACAGAATTCAACTTGGTAGTATAAATTCGGGCGATAGAATCCATGCACGTGGCGCTGTGGTGTTTTGAGCTGCAAATGTTTCGCGATATCCGCAAGCACAGTTGGTGTTGCAGATGCCGTTAAAGCTAAAATCGGAACATCCGGTCTGATGGTTTTTAAGATATTAAGCTGGGCATACTCCTCACGGAAGTCATGACCCCATTGGGAAACGCAGTGAGCTTCATCAATGGCAAACAAAGCGATGGGTCTTTTTAAAATCCAACGCTGAAAGCCTTCTTTCTGCGCCCTTTCCGGAGAAAGATACAAAATATAAGCGCCACCTTTTTCAATATCCGCAAAGACCTCGCGTTTATCAGAATCAGATTGCCCTGAATGAAGAGCTCCGGCTGGAATGCCTTTTCGGCGAAGAGCCGCCACCTGATCTTTCATAAGTGCGATCAAAGGCGAAATCACGATAACTAATTTTCCCTCTGTCACCGCAGGCAGTTGGAAACACAATGATTTACCTCCACCCGTTGGCAAAACCGCCAGAACATCTTTGCCCGAAAGAGCATCAGAAATAATTTCCTTTTGACCGATACGAAAGGCATCCAGTTTAAAAGATTCGTGGAGGGTTTTATCCAATTGGGCAGACGGAGAATTCATAGGCACCACTTTCGTTGCAAACCGTCTGACTTGCAATGAAGATTCTCAAGTTTTTTTAGATCCAATTAAAGCCAAGCCAGGAAGCACATTGGCATTCGGACAAGCGCTTAATAAGCGCTTGTCTTCGTCAAAAGATCGATATCCTGGGCGCTCAATTTCAACTCCGTAGCTTTAAACAAATCCTGGAGCTGCTCTACCGTGGTGGCACTCGCAATTGGTGCGGTAATGCTTTTACGATGAATCAGCCAAGCAATGGAAACCGCAGCAGGATTGCTTCTGTGCTGAGCAGAGACCTCATCCAAGGCTTTCAGAATGCGCAGCCCGCGGTCGGTCAGATAGCTCACTGCCTTTCCACCCCGTGCACTTTTATTTAGATCCGCCTGAGAGCGATACTTGCCAGTAAGGAAACCACTCGCCAAAGAGTAGTAATTGATCACGCCAATATTTTTCTCTAAGCACAATGGCTCTAGGTCTTTTTCAAAATCTTCGCGATCATACAAATTGTATTGGGGCTGCAAAGAAATGTAGGAAGGATATCCCCAACGACCACTGATTGTTAAAGCTTCAGCAAGACGTTTTGCAGAGAAATTAGAAGCCCCAATGGCGCGAATCTTTCCTTGATTCAAAAGCTTGTCGTAAGCTTCCAAGGTTTCTTCCTGAGGAATCGTTTCGTCATCGCGATGGGATTGATATAGATCAATATAATCGGTCTGCAAGCGCTTCAAAGAATCTTCCACCGCTTGAGCAATATAATGAGGAGCCAGTCCCTTGCGGCCTCCGCCCATATCACTTCCCACTTTCGTAGCGATCACAACTTTATCACGGTTGCCATGTAGCTTAAGCCATTTACCAATGATGGTCTCGGATTCTCCGCCTTTGTTGCCAGGGACCCACGTCGAATAAACGTCTGCGGTGTCTATCAGATTGAAGCCCGCACTGACAAAGGCATCTAACAGCTTGAAAGAGGTCGCCTCATCGACAGTCCAACCAAAGACATTGCCACCGAATGCTAGCGGGGCCACTTCAATTCCGGAATTTCCCAAATGACGTTTCTGCTGCATAGAACCTCCTGCAATAAAAACATCTTACTCTTCCAGGGGTTCCGGTCAAACAACACGATGATACTTTGTCCCGCTTATTGGTTACAAAGCAGAAGGGACCCATATAGATCCCCTCGAATAGAAACTAATTTTTCAAGATATTAAGATTTCCGCTGCCCGCTCTGAATATCACTTTGAATTTTGCTTTTTTACTTTCGCCAACTTCATTCGTCACTTTGCCAGAGCCAATTTTGTAATCGAGTTCAAACTTTGTGTCTGCGGGAAGTGTTAAGTCCGCACCACCAGATCCCGTTTTAATTTCGATTTCACCTTTGGCAGGAATTTTTGAATAAGTTAGTTTGTGAGATCCGCTGCCTGCAAAGAAATGAGCATCTCCTTGCATTCCTTTGACAGTCGTTGTGCCAGAACCAATCTTTCCATCAATTTTCAAGATATCAGAATCAATGGATACATCCCCAATTCCCACTTTATAATCAATGCTTCCCTTGGTGTTTATGATCGTCAAGTTGCCGTTCCCCTGCTTGATATCCAATTTTACATTCACAGGAAGACTGATGGTGAAATTAACTATGCAGTCTTTTCGCAAAAAACTTTTTTGATCCACTTTGACTTTTACTTCCGTGCCCTCTTGGAGGATTTCCATACGACAGTCTGCAGGGAATTTTTCTTGATCCGCTACAACAATAGCTTTGTCTGCAGTCACTCCAGTAATGTTGATCACGCCTTGCATGTTCTCAATCTCAAAAGACTTCACATACTTTGCGTCAAATTCTTTAGTTTCAGTCTTTGCAGCAAAGGCAGAAAATGCGGTCAAAGATACTACTGCTGCACAAACGACTAATTTCACTGAAGACTCCTTGGGTTGATCCCTTTACGATAGACAGAGTCCTTAGCAGGGGCAACTATTTCCTCAAGAATCGACGACATCCCAGGGCCTTCATCTCTGAAGACCCTGACTTGTTCAATTCTTACTACTTCATACTCCAAAGCCCGACGCGATTGCCTTCCGTATCCTCAAATTGCGCAATGAAGCCATGTTGGCCGATGCTCATTTTTGGGGTTAGGATTTTGCCACCGTTTGTCGTGACTCTTTTTAAAGTGGATTCAATATCGTCGACGGTAAGATAAACCGTACTTCCTTGATGAGAAGGAGTGTAGTCAGATCCTGAAACGAGAGCGCCACCAATACCTTCTTCTTTTTCCTTCCAAGGAAACATGGCCATTTTAACAGGACCCATCTCATCCGGTTTTAATTTGACGTCGAAACTTTTTTCATAGAACGCCGCGGACTTTGCGATGTCTTTGCTGGGAATTTCAAACCAGCAGCCAAGATTTGTTGTTGCCATAAAGGCCTCCTTGCCTCTTTTATTTTAGATCTAAATTTCTAAAACAGAGAGTCAAAGAAATGGCATGAACTAGTGACGAGTGTTAGCTAGCAAGGGCTTTATTGGCCTTCTTCAGACGCTGCGCCAAGGTCTTCACCAACGCCTTTGCCCACGAAGGTTTCGAAAAGATAACATTATCCAAAGAACTCATTGGAATCTCGATCAGCTCAACGTCTGTAAGCGCCTCGACAGTGGCCGAGCGGGGTTCATGATTGAAATGCCCCATCTCTCCGACAAATTCGCCAGAGTTAATATCTCCCAAATCAACGCGACTTCCCTCTGTATTATCAGCATAGGCGCGCAAAATACCATTTTTAACAATGTAAACGACGCGAGTATCTTCACCCTCCTTAAAGAGCACATCCCCCTTAGTCAGATGAATCAATCTATAGTCTGTAGCCTTCGAATTTGCAGACGATGAAGCCTGCTTAGGCGCAATCACTTTGGCGACGCACTCAACAATAGCGTCCTCGCTGTCAGGCTCTTTTAAAAACTGAATTCTGCCCGTCTGAACTTCGTGGGGATACAAACTGGGGTCAGCGGCATAGGTCATGATCACGATATGCGATTCGGCATTGTTTTTTTCTTTAAGAATTTTTGCGACAATCTCAAGACCTGAGCCCCGGGGAAGGAACTCATCTATAAAGATGATTCGAGGTCTGACATTTTCAACCTTGTATTTGACGTCAAACCAATCACACGCATGAAAAACGCTAGAGTTGGCGAAGTTTTTTCCAAGGGTTTCAGTAATATGTGCAATACGGCCTTGATCTCCGCTGACAATAAAGAATGTGTTTTTATCTGAATGACGAGCCATATTTAAAACCTTCCGTATTCTTAAATGTCTCTTCCTGCGAAACATTATCTCTACGTACTTTGTTCTATTATCGCTCTGTCTTGGGAAGTTCTCAAGATTGTGTCAAAGACTGCGACTGGAGTGTCTTAGCTTGATGCAACTATCAAAGCTTTATTTCAAATAACGACTCTGTTTGAGATGGCTTGAAGAAGTCTCACGGATTTTGGGACTGCACCAAGTCCCTGAGATGATTTAAACTTTTCTGCAATGTTTCGCCCATCAAAGGGTCCATGAGATATCCCATAACTTTATAAACAGGATTCGCTCCCATATCTCCGACAGCTTTCCAAACGACCTTTGTCCCTTCGGGATGTTTTTGCATGGTGATACTTCCGAAAATCACAAAGCCACCGTCCTCCATGGAGATTTCAAAATCAATACCACTGAGCGGGTCCGCCTTGGTAATTTTTTGAATTCCATTTCCCATTTTCTTGGAAACCCACGAACGACTTGCGCCATCGCCTGACTCGGGTCCTTGATACGTGAATTGAATATCGGGATCTTCTCTGTCAAAGACATTCCACTGTGGCCAGCCCGTTTTAAAACTCGCAATGTAGGGGTATATTTTCGACTCCTGGGCTTTAATCACCACGGATCTTTCAACCCGCCAGTGAGACGGAAGGAAAAATCCAATCCCTACTAAGATCAATATCGCTCCTAGAGCTGAACCAAGAATAAACTTGATGATCTTCATAAGGGTTCTCCTTCAAATTAAATCCTAAACCTCTGAATCAAGATGTCGACATTTTTCACGAGTGGCAAATATCAGGCGTGCGGGTCCACACAACCCAGCTCTTCTGTCCTGCCAAAGATCAACATATTTAAGATTATCTAAACCTCACTATGGTCCTAGAATTCAGGCAAAAGCGAAAGGATGTTGCAGATGAAAAGTCTAATCTTGATCATGGCAATTCTTAGCATATTGACGATCGCTCAAGCGGCAAAAGCTGAAGACACGATATCATCGAAGGTGAAAGAGACTGCAAATGACGTCAAACGATCCAGCAAAAAAGGCTTACATCGAGTTCAAGAAGCCACTTGCACTGAAGACAAGGTCGCCTGTGCGGCAAAAAAAGCCAATAACAGAGTTGAAGAAGGTAGAGACTATACCAAAGATAAAATAAACGAAGCTACTGAAAAAAATGATAAAAAATAATTCCTACGTCGACTGCGATTTCACTTGGGCTCTTTCTTCTTAACGGTTGAAAAGCGCAATCGAAATCGCGGTCGAATTCCCACACTTCAAAAGAAAAAGCCCACATACGTGGGCTTTAAACTACATAAACTTATTTAACGGATCAAACGGAAGCTTGATAATTTTATACCAAGGCTCTCTGTATTGATTCATGGCCACAGAGTTTTTTGCGATCACCCATTTGCCATTCACCTTATTTGCGGTGAAACCAATCATCATTTTATAATCGTTATTACGAATACCAATATCTGTCTTATACACGCAATTATTAGAAACATTGCCAATGATACGCACATTCAAGACATCACCTTTTTCAGATAACTTGTCCCAATGAACATTGTGAAATAACGAACCCGCGGGCTTTTTATTTAAAAGCTCAAGGTCTGGAAGGGGCAAAATAGGAATTGGAATAGTGATGGCATAGCACATCGCAGTTTCTTCGAACATGCGACTGATATCTATGACGTCGTCTCCGACGTTCAACAAAACTTCTGGGAAAGAAGAGACTAAGTTAGGATTAAATACGCTCGCGGAAATTTCTGAAGTCCAAGGGATCAACGGAGTTGAAATGAACTTCTGCTGAAGCATCATCGACGCACGTACGCCGATCAAATCCAATTCTTCATGGGTATAGTTTCCATAGTGATGACCCATCTCATGAACAAGAATTGCCACGGCTTCTGGAATAGACACCGGATCATAGGCGCCTGTTTCATTTTTGCTATAAAGAAGATCTGAATTAATATAGATCGGGCTACCAATTTCATGTCCCGTCTTTGCGACTCTGACTAAACCATCAATGATAAATGTTCCGGGTGATTTCTTTTCAGAAGCAAAGAACAACTGAGGACCGGCTTTTTCTTTAGGCATGTTTGAAAGGATTTGCACCAGAACGGTTTTTTGCTGGTCGTTCAGCTTACATGCCTCAGACTTCAAGCACAGCTGAATGTATTTATCGAGTTTCTCATAGGCATAAAGGACATTCTTTTCGGCAATGCCACCGCCGTTATTAACCATGTCTCCGCCGCGAGCAAAAACCGTTGAAACACCAAGGGACGTTATCGCTACCACACATACAGATAAGAAGAACTGATTGCACTTAATCATTTTTTATCCTCCGTTGAAGACTGAAGTTTCGTTATCGGGAAAAGCTGAAACGAAAGCGTATAGACCTCTGTTACGGCCCCGTCTTCTAGCAGATCAGCTATTTTTTTTCGAGTTTTAGTTAAAAGCTCTTTCGCCAGTGGCAGTTTTTCAGGGTTCACCGGCATTGTAATAGAACCAAATTCGCGGGTGTGGACGGGATCACGATGCAATGAAGCCTCTGCCAAATGCAAATTTTGACTGTGGTGCTTTCTAATTGCAGCTGAAGGTATATCCCGTGAAGTTCCAATAGGAGTCGTTGTTCTTACCATACGTCCCCGGGTTTTTTTTACAAGACTCAAACTGAGTAAACGCTCTAGCGCCTCTTCGGCTTCTGCTTTTTTGATTCCTAATCTTTCTGCAATCCAAGCAGGAGTCGCTTGATTATCTTTGATCTTCGCAAGATTCAAGGTCGCAATATAATGCCAATCCGCGATCAGACGAAATGTGATCTCGTCTAAATAAGTTCGGTCATCCACCTCTGCGCGGCTAACATGGTCTTTATAGTCAGACCAAAGTTTTTCTTTTTCTAGAGGAGAAACAAACAGACGTTCCATCACTTTCTGCAGATTTGTTTTCGAAAGAGAACGCTTATCCGCGAGAACATCTGACAACGTCGTCACACCAATATCCAGATCCCGCGCAAAGGCTCTTAATGAATAAGAAGAATTCCGCGTCTGTCTTTTGGCAAGTTCCGTCATAAGTAAATTTTTTACCGTGATTTCCATGCGTCTTATATATGGCAAGGGTCTTTGGAACGCAAGCATTCGGAACACTTTGTCCCGTTTTTAAAAATCGGGACACATTGTCCCGATTACCCCATAGACAGCTGAAACTTTCTAAAATACTTATAGCCCATCCCCGCATAGAGCGGAAAAAACTGAAATGTAAACACAAACTCTAAAGGAGTATGAAAATGAAAAAAGTATTCTTGGTAATCGCGATGGTTTTGGGCACAGCTTCTGCAAACGCTTTCGAAGCACCAGCTTGGGCTTGTAACTTGTCTTTCAAAGGTGAAGCTCACGGCTTCAAAGTAATCTTGGGCAACTATTCTTATGACGGCAAAGGTGATTTAAACTGCGTAAGTCTTTCTGGTCAAACAGCTCACTATCCAGTGAATGTTACTATGAAAGCTAAACCGCTTTCACCACAAGTATCATTTGGTCGTATGGAGTTGTCAGGCCAAGCAGCTGAAATCGCTTTGTTTGATACTCACCCATCTTCAATCTTGGGTACTTACTATGTAGCTCAAGCTCAAGGCGCAATCTTGGGTGGCGTTGGTATCATCACTGCAACTCGCGTTGATTTGCCAACTATGGCTCTTAAAGTTTCATTGCAATTCGCAAAAGGTTTCGGCGTGAACCTTGGCTTGAACAGAATGGACATCACTTTGGATCAAAATCGCAACTAATTTTTCCGCAATCCTCGGCCTTCGAGGATTGCGTTGCCGAATCCGCCAACGCGGATTTAAGCAATTCCTAAAAAAGCCAGGTGGTGTGGTGCTACCTGGCTTTTCCTTTTACAAATATTTCTTTTCGAAAAAGAAAGTTCCAAACGGAACAGATGATAGCAAAATTGCCATAAACAATTTCATCTTCTTCCAGTCATTTGAAACCGCTAAATTTATAGCCATCACGACATAAAGCAAAAACAGCATTCCATGGGTTTGGCCTACCATACGGACCATCTCTGGCTGCCCCATCACATACTTCATCGGCATCGCGATAAACAACAAAACCAAAAGCGAAATACCTTCTAACCAACCAAGAACTCTAAATCCCTTGATCATCTTTTCACCTCTAAGGACAAATGTGTTCGACACCAATACCCACATACCAAACCGCAGGCAAATGGCAATGCATGACCCAGCGTGACCAGCAACCATCCGTTGCGCCAATTTCTAACAACTGTAAAACGACCGTGCGCTGCTGTTAATCATCTACCTACAACACATCATTTCTGCTCTGCCACGAGAAGTCCTGTGAGCGATTGCAAAACGAAACCCGAATTTCATGTCACCCATCTTTCGAGGACCAGGAAAATAAAATTCTTTGTCCCCGCGGGCGTAAACTGATGACAAGAAAAACCCCTAACTCTTGAGGTGTGGCATGGAAACAAAGCATCAACTAGCATCTCTCGTTGTAGCATTACTCTTTTCGACAGCAATTTCCGTTAACTCACAGGCGAGTGCCAAGGTAAGCCCTAGTCACAGCGCAAACACAACAGCAAACACAACAAATGTCATTGAAGAACTAAATCCATTCGACCCAAACATTGAACAAACATTGCAACAACTCGATGAAATCTATGAACGCGAAACTGGCAAACCAGCTCACTTAGAAAGAAACTTCATGGATGATATCATTGGAATCTTCGGAGGATGTTCTCGAGATAATTGCGCTGTTTGGGCACAAGTCGTTAAGGCGACTCAAACCATGTATCTTTACGTGAACGGAAGTTTACGTGGGTCTTGGGCAGTTTCTACAGGCAAGTCAGGCTATACCACTCCCAACTTTGACAGACATCCAGATGGTCGTATCTACGACGCCTACAGCTCTGGCAGATTCCCAGGTGGAGACTATAACGGACTAGGCAATATGCCTTATGCTGTTTTCATTACGGGAGGCTTTGCTTTGCACGGTACACCACGAGGAAATTGGCCTAAACTTGGAACACCCGCATCTCACGGATGCATTCGCATGCTTCCAGATAATGGTTACATTTTCAATCGACTAGTAAGAGCGAACGGCATATCAAATGTCTGGATCACAGTGCAATGATTTGCACACTCTGATCTAGAGGGGTGGAGGTCCACGCTCTTCGGAAAACGCGGCCTCTGCCTTTTCTTCCGCGACGGCAAGCGCGATGACAGCTTCTACAAGTTCGCCTACAATCGTTGAATATGAATAACGACTTTAAAATTACCTGGGCTGAAGAGCAAGACATTCCAACAATCTTAAACTTCATCAAAGAATTGGCGAAGTATGAAAAGCTAGAACATGAAGCTGTTGCGACAGCGGAATCGATGAAGAAAAATCTTTTCGGTGAACGCAAATTTGCAGAGGTGATCTTTTTGGAGGAGTCTTCTAAGAAGGTCGGTTTTGCGCTTTTCTTCCACAGCTTCTCTACCTTTTTAGGAGTTCCCGGTCTTTATCTTGAGGATTTATTTGTTCTGCCAGAGTATCGAGGTAAAGGTTATGGAAAAAGACTTCTTTCTGAGCTTGCGAAGATCGCTGTCGATCGTGAATGCGGAAGACTTGAGTGGTCCGTCCTTGACTGGAACAAACCCGCCATCGAATTATATCTCTCCATGGGCTCAAAGCCCATGGATGAATGGACTGTTCATCGAGTCACAGGGGATACTCTTAAGAAGCTTGCAGGCAAAGTTTAACTTTGTAAGTTGATCACATCCTGCAATCCGGCCTTAAGAATTGTGACTCTTCCAGCGGGTGTTTTACCATTCACTGAAATTTCTTATTCTCTAAGACTTCTTTGAGCTTCTTTAGATCCTGCTCAACCCACTTAATATCTGCGGCAAACTTTTCTTTGGACATGTCTGGATAATGAAACAAAGTCAAAATGACTTCGCTGCCATCTCTATTCGGAACAGCTCGCAAGGGCACATAAATTTCCATCCCTGGCTTAATCATCACATGATGATCCGCGATTCCGAATTCGTTTTTCTCTGTAAATCTAACTTTAACCACGCCCTCTGGCGACTCCATCACCCACTCGTCATTCATTCGCATCAAACCCTGACCTAAACCCGCGGCCCAGAATGAAAAGTTTTGGGGAACCGACAAAAAGTCGTTCACCTTCGCAAATGGGACATCAATGGAGATACTGATATTCTTTACCTCAGGAAACGTCGTCATTTTAAAGTCCTTATCAAAAAATCAGATTTTCTTTTTCTCTAGAACCGTAGCCACGACCACAGTGCCATTCTTAATACTTGTGGCCTCTAGAACATACTCGGTCTTTTTATCCTGAATAACTGTGAACTGACCCTTGCGATTCACTGGCTTCGGAGAAGTAAAACTGCATTCATCATAGGGTTTTCGCGAAACAAATTCTTTCCCCAGTACATTTTTAACTTCAGCCGGATGCTGAATCAAATTCCAATCCTCAAGTTCTCCGACTTTCTTGCCGCTTTCATAAAGAATATATCCCATTTTTAGATCTCCCGTGATGTTGTTCTTCATCAGTACAGTGGTAGAGGATGCAACGACTTCTCTTCCAAGAATTTGGCATTAAATATCTTCGACTGATAGCGAACTGCTGAGTCACAAAGAACTGTCACAATCTTCTTTCCTGAACCCTTATTTTCCAAAGCGTATTTGTAGGAAGCAAATACATTCAAAGCCGCTGAGGTCCCAACTAATAATCCATCGTGTTTCGCCAGATGGTATAGCATGGAAATCATATCTTGATCATCCACCTGCACAGCTTCGTCAATAACGGCTTCCTTAAAATTTGCCGTCAATCGCATGATTCCAATCCCTTCGGTGATTGAAGAACCCGTCGAAGCAATCTGGTCTGTTTTAATATATGAATAAAGACCCGATCCCAAGGGATCAACAAGGCGAATGTGCACGGATTTATTTTTCTCTTTAAGAAATTTTGAAACACCGGCCATGGTTCCGCCCGTTCCAACGGCTGATACAAAAGCATCTATTTTGCCTTTAGTTTGCTCCCATATTTCAGGCCCCGTTGTCTGGTAATGCATCTTATAGTTTGCAGTGTTTTCGAATTGATTCGCCCAAAAACTTTGCGCACGATCCGCCGCGATTCTTTTGGCCGTATGATAGAAATGATTTTCATTGGCAAATGGACAGGGTGCTACCGTCACAAGCTCAACCCCAAGGGCATTCAAAGTATCGTATTTTTCCTGAGACTGATTGTTTGGCATCACAATCACGCATTTATATCCCTTTTGCGCCGCAATTGTCGCAAGTCCAATCCCCGTATTTCCAGCAGTGCCTTCTACGATCGTGTAACCTGGCTTCAGCAAGCCTTCTTGTTCTGCACTTTCGATAATTCCCAAGGCCGCGCGATCTTTAACACTGCCTCCGGGATTCATAAATTCAGCTTTTCCAAAAATCTCACAACCCGTAATATCAGATAGTGATTTGATCTTTATAAGAGGTGTTTGGCCGACAGTCTGCGAGACAATACCCGTTTGCATGAAAATCCTCCGCAGAGGTCAGTATATTTAGTCTCTTGAGGTGTTGATACAAAAAAAGGGGAGCCTGGGCTCCCCTTTTTTAAGCAATTATTCGAATGTTATCCGTCATCAAGACTATTGAGTCAGGATATTCAACAAAGGACTTGCCTTCATACTTCCGAAACCGGTCACTGCATCCCAGCCTTGACCAGCGGTGTATGCACCATTAGATCCCGAAGTGATATCATTAAATCCTGTATTTCTATCTTGAGCATTCAGACCATAAATGATCGGATTCAAGTAACCCAACGTCGGTAGATTCTTCGTTACTCTGGCCTGATTCACAAGAGCCAAGAAACCCGCCCACTGAGGAGCTGCCATACTTGTTCCGCCGATAACTTCCCAACCGGTACTGCCACCTGAAGTTGTCCAGACAGCTTGTCCCGTATAAGGATCCGCATTGAAGGCCACATCTGGATAAGAGCGTTTTTGATAAATGCCACCCAATTGTGTTTGCCAACCTGGAAGATTGAACACTCCACTGATTCCGCCTCCGCTGCCACTCCATCCAGTTTCAGAACCTCTGCCACCACTAATGCGAAGACTTGTTCCACCTACTGCAACAATGTTTGCATTTCCTGCTGGCCAGTCAGCGGCCGTCGTTCCATTTTGACAGCTGTCAGAACCACTATCACCAGAAGCTACGAAGATATTCACACCTTGAGCAACTGCGCGAGCGAAGACTTTGTCCATTTCTGTTTGATGAGAAGCTGCGACCTGGCCCTCACAACCGCCCCAGCTGTAGTTCACAACTTTTGAACGATTGTCATCCAAGATCGCCGTGAACATTTGCAGTTCACCTGCATCATCATTGGTCGCGGATGTAAATACATGTACGCTGGCTCCAGGAGCGATCATACCAGAGAATTCTGCATCCAACTCTGTTTCACCAGCTGAACCCTCATCGTATGGTGGCGCACCATTAAACTGAACTTGGTCCACTGTTGGACCCGGTGAAAATTTAAAGTAGTTATAGAAATAAGTTACGTTTTGAATTTTGAATCCATTGTATGTTGCGATTGCAATGTGCTGACCTGCACCGGTGATGCCGCTATCATAAATAGGTTTAAATCCATAAACCTGCTTGATTGCGTCTGGTGAAATGCCACCCATCATCGCTTTAACATGCGCAGCACGTTTGTAATGTGGGAATGACTTGCGAGTATTATCCAAGCCAGTCACTGAAGCGATAAGGCTCAACTCTGAAGGAATTGAGATTTCGCCATCATTCTGACGAAGACCATTTTCTAAATTGTTGATTCGAGTATTGAACGTCGCCTCAAACAATCCCGCATCAGCTCTGACCGTCACCCACAAATGCGTTGGTGATTGGCTAACTACTTTAAATCCTTTTTTACCCAGCTCGCTAAGAAGCTCTTGATAAGCTCCATCACTAGGACCGGAAATCTTGCGAATATCCGATGCAGAGTAATAAGTATTCATCGGTGTCGACTGAGTCTTTGCGTAGAACGCAAGACTTTCGAGTGGCACCTTCTCATTCAGTCTAAGAACCGCCGTTACTGGTTGAGCCATCGTGGCTGAACATACAATCGTAATAGCCAACCCTAAGGTTGCGCCAAGTATAGATTTCATATCCCCTCCTTGAGATCTATTTTTTCCCTACATAAATTAACACATGTTAATTGCCGACCTGACAAGGTCCATTTCAAAAAATCAATGGACCTACTTATGGCACGCCAGGCTATTTCAATAAACCATTGGAAATTACAATTTAGGGAATCTAACAACTGCACAAGATGAAGCCATTTTGAGGTTTTGCGTCCTCGCTGAATTTAAGAAGTCACCCAAAACATTGAAATGATTTTGCAAAATTTGAACTGGGAACAAAGGTTCGAGCAAAGAAGTAAAGTGGGGAACACTCATAGCATTGAATTAAAGGTTCAAGACGAGTGTTGTCTCTTGAATTGCGATCCACCGAAAAAATCGAGGGCGAAAAACTTTTGTCAGAAAAACAAATCTGAAGGCTACTTTATCGCATCATTCGTCGAGCGACTTCGAAATATCTCGAAAAATTGAAAAGTAGCTTTTCAAAGTTGCCGGAAAAATCTAACAAGAACCGATCAAGAAAATTCTCTTTCACTTCTGATATTACAGGAAATGTTTTTTGGTGTTAAAGACCGATTGCTTATTAAGCAACGGAAATTTTTAAGTACAAACTCTTAATTGTTTTTCCTTCAATCGCAGTTGCGAACACAAGAACACACATCTACATTCCCTCACCTGCTAACCCACATTGGAGGAATTTATGATTTTAAAAATCTATCATAAGGTAGTGCACATTTTAATTTGTGCATTCATCACAACAAATATTGTTCTACTAGTGACCGCCTCACTTCCCGATAGAAGTGCCGTTGGAAATAATATTATGAATCTTTTGGCTCGTTACCAAACATTTTTCGCCCTTGACCAGATGTGGAGTATGTTTGCACCAAACCCCGCCTCGGTGAATGCCTATCTTGATGCGGAAATCACTTTCAAAGATGGATCTAAGGAGCGTTGGACTTTCCCAAGACCTTCACAGATGCACGGGCTCGAAAAGATTTTAGGAGGCGAACGCTTCCGTAAGTATTCTCAGGAAAATCTGGTGCCTATGGAAAAACCTGAAGTGTGGTTTGATATGTCTCGCTTCGTTGCTCGCGAAATTGATCGTCTAGAAGCTTCCGGCAAACATCGCGAAGTTTCTGAAATTCAGTTCTATAGACATTTCAATATTGTGCCTCTTCCGACCTATGTGTTTATTCCTCATGGTCAATTGAGCACTCAATTTGAAACCCAAGCCGTTTTCCATTTTAAACCGACAGAGAAGGTAAGATATGAAGCTAACGTCAATCATTAATTCTTTACGAGATTTTTTCTTTAAGCCTGTTCCAGTGCAAAGCGTGGCACTTGTTCGCGTTATTTTCGGACTTTTGCTTCTTGCGAACTGGTATATGACTTGGACACACTTGAATATCTTCTGGTCTGAAAGTGGCTTGGTTTCATTAAATACTTCAGTGATCTATGGGTCGACTTGGCGTTTCAGTTTCTTTGATTTACTTCCTAATGACCCACGTGTTCCTGCCTTGATTGCGATGGTAAATTTGGTGGCGGCCTTAGGTGCGACCTTTGGTCTGTTCACTCGTACCTCTGTATTGTTCGCTTTCTTAACTGTTATGTCTTTCCATAATAGAAATGTTTTTATTTTAAACAGTTCTGATCTGGTATTGCGCAATCTCTTGTTCTTCATGTTGTTCACTCCGTGCGGAGAAGCTTACTCCCTGGATCGTTTGATTAAGAAGTTCAGAGGCCTTGCGCCTTCGATGCCCGCTGAAAGAGCACCATGGGGTTTGAGACTTATGCAGATTCAATTCTGTATCATCTATATCTCAACGGTGATGTTTAAAATGAAGGGAGCATACTGGGCTGATGGCACAGCGATTTACATCGCAACTCGTTTGGATGAATTCGTTCGTATGCCACTTCCTTTGTTGAACAATCTTATGATCATCAAACTTCTTACTTGGGGCACCTTGGTCGTTGAGTTCGCACTTGGAACACTCGTGTGGATCAAAGAACTTCGCTATTGGGTTTTACTTGCAGGACTTGGTCTTCATTTGGGAATTGAAATCACCATGAACATTCCTATGTTCGAATGGGTGATGATTGCCGCAATGATTCTAATGGTAGAGCCAAATGATGTTGTGAAGTTGGAATTGTGGGTGCGTAATAAATTGAAATCTTCTCACGCAACCGAGGGCGTTTCAGTTCTTGCATCCGTCAGCGCGAAATAAAAATCGTCGAACAAGTATTTGTTAAAAGAGTTTTTTTAAAAAATTTATTTCTCGAATGAAAACGCCAAGTGAATCTTTCCTTGGCGTTTTCATTTTCTAGAAAAGATTTTTTCTGTTCCATCAAAAAACGAACAAATTACTTCACAAAAGACACAAATTAAATAACTGAAATCACAATCAATTTATATATCCAAAGAATATTCGCTCGAATAATCATTTCGTTCACGCACAACAAACACACTAACCAAGAAATTGGAGGATACATGAAAGTAGCATTCAGAAAGGCATTCGTTGCTACTACTATTTCTCTCATTGCCAATCCCACCTGGGCACAGCTGAGCATACTTCCTAATAAGTATAGCACCGCGGAACCAATTGTGATCAATGGCGGAAGTATTAGTAAATCGAACGCACGAATAACCCCATTTGCGGCGAATGGAAATGCGAACGGCAATTCCAATGGAAACTCAAGCGGAAATTCCAATGGGCACGGGAACTCTTCGACCGGACTGGTGGGAGCTACCGTACTTAGCACGTCATCTTCTGGCTCCGTAGCAGCCACCGTCCTTGCTACCGCCTCTTCGTCATCTTCTACCGGCTCTGTGGCGGCTACTGTTGCAAGCGGCTCAACTAGTGCAGCTTCTTCTACAGGTTCTGTAGCGGCCACCGTTGCAAGTGGCTCCACCGGTTTTTCTACCAGCGCATCTTCTGTTGCAGCTACTGTTGCAAGCGGCTCAACTGGTGCAGCTTCTTCTACAGGTTCTGTAGCAGCCACTGTCGCTAGTAGCTCCACCGGTTTTTCTACCAGCGGATCTTCTGTTGCAGCAACTGTTGCAAGTAGTTCAACTAGTGCGGCTTCCTCTACAGGTTCTGTAGCGGCTACTGTTGCTAGCGGATCGACTGGAATTTCTTCTAGTGGATCTTCCGTTGCAGCAACTGTTGCAAGTGGTTCAACTAGTGCGGCGTCTTCTACTGGTTCTGTAGCGGCTACTGTTGCTAGCGGATCGACTGGAATTTCTTCTAGCGGATCTTCTGTTGCAGCTACTGTCGCAAGTAGTTCAACTAGTGCGGCTTCTTCTACAGGTTCTGTAGCGGCTACTGTTGCTAGCGGATCGACTGGAATTTCTTCTAGCGGATCTTCCGTTGCAGCAACTGTTGCAAGCGGTTCAACTAGTGCGGCTTCTTCTACAGGTTCTGTAGCGGCTACTGTCGCTAGCGGTTCAACTGGAATTTCTTCTAGTGGATCTTCTGTTGCAGCTACTGTTGCAAGCGGTTCAACTAGCGCAGCGTCTTCTACTGGTTCTGTAGCGGCTACTGTTGCTAGCGGATCGACAGGAATTTCTTCTAGTGGATCTTCTGTTGCAGCGACAGTTGCAAGTGGTTCGACTGGTGCGGCTTCTTCTACAGGTTCTGTAGCAGCTACTGTTGCAGCAACTACAGGCCAAGCTACTAATGGTCAATCTGTCGCAGCGACAGTTGCTAGTGGCTCCACTGGATTTACTAACGGACAATCTGTTGCAGCTACAGTTGCGGCGACCACTGGTCAAGCTACCAATGGTCAATCTGTCGCAGCGACAGTTGCTAGTGGCTCCACTGGATTTACTAACGGACAATCCGTTGCGGCTACAGTTGCGGCGACCACTGGTCAAGCTACCAACGGAAATTCTGTTGCAGCTACAGTTGCTGCGACCACGGGCCACTCTACTAACGGACAATCTGTTGCAGCCACAGTTGCGGCGACCACTGGTCAAGCTACCAACGGAAATTCTGTTGCAGCTACAGTTGCTGCGACCACTGGCCACTCCACTAACGGACAATCTGTTGCAGCCACTGTTGCGGCTACTACTGGTCAAGCGACCAACGGAAATTCTGTCGCGGCCACAGTTGCAGCGACCACTGGTCAAGCTACTAACGGAAATTCTGTTGCGGCTACAGTTGCAGCGACGACTGGTCACAACAACAACACTGTTGCAGCCACAGTTGCGGCGACCACTGGTCAAAACAACAATACTGTTGCAGCGACAGTTGCGGCGACGACTGGCGGTCATACTACCCAAGGCGAAACAACCGGCCGTACCGATGAAGGCTCAACAACCGGCTTCACGAATGGTCATAATAATACTACCGGCCATAACAACACTACCGGTTATAACAATACTACCGGTCATAACAATACGACTGGCCACCACACAGACGAAGGCTCTACAACTGGTTTCACGACCGGCGAAGCTACTAGTACTAGCGTAAGCACGAGTGTAAGTACGAGCGTAAGCACTAGTTCAAGCTCAAGCTCTTCTTCAAGTAGCTCAAGCTCTACGACTGGTAACGCTAGTTCTAGCTCTAGTTCATCAAGCTCAACTTCTGCGACTTCAGCAACAACTGGATTTAAAGAAGAAGAGAAAAATAAACTCAGACATAAGTTGGAACCACTCTTCCATCTTAGCTTCGACTTCGGGTCTTATATCGTAAATTTGACTCCTCAAATATCTCCACAACCTAAAGCGGTTTTGGCAGCATATGAAGAGAAAGCGGTTAAAGATTCACTTGTATACGGCGACTACCGTGACGGTTTCCAAAAAACTGTTTATGGAAGTGTTGAAGTTGGTCTTGGCGTGCAAATGAAATTCTGGTTTGAAAATGCAACTGGAATCTTAAATTCATTCTGGGGTTACGTAGGGGTTCTTCCTGTAGTAGGAAAAGACACTCAGTCATCTCGTTATGTAAGTACACTTGATAAAGCTTATGCCATCGGTGGACGTAACGAAATTCCTGAATCTGCTTCCGACCTTGACCGCTGGGATGCCGGCGACAGCATCACTTATGCTGGACACGGGGGACTTATCTTTAATGCTAGCGCAGGCTTCGGTCCGGTTGGAATCGGTGCTGCAAGATTAGCAAAAGGTACGTGGGAAACTTACGTAGAAAAAGTAGGCTCTAATAAAGCTTACGTAAAAATGACGAGCGGTAAACTTGAAGCCCTTTCAATCTTCGGAAGCGTTTCAATCTTAACGATCTCTAAAAACTACTTCAATGCGGCGGATGATGGATTCTCTTATCTGTTTGACCTAAGCACTGATACAGGACGCAAAGCTTACGAAGATATGATTCGTGGTAATGCATACGCAGCTGACAAGTTTGCAAGCGAATTGCCTCGTAATCAGGTCGAAAGAGCGCCAGTACAAAAAGTTATGACGTTCAGATCTGTTTCTACGGGTACTATCGTAAGCAAAGCCTTCGCAATCCCTATCATCTGGGACAAAGTTTATAGCAAAGGCAGAGTTCAGTCGTTCACGACTTCTGATCTTCACATGGCTAGAAACACGGCCCGCGTGCACTATGGTATCTTCTCTTCATCAGAAGACTCTCGTTTCTGGTTCAAACACAAAGAGAAAGATTTCATGTTCTATGGAGCTAAATACTCTGTGGATAACTGGGATACAAAAGCTCATATGGAAAGCATGTTCGGTTCATACCGCTACGCCTTCCGTCATGAGAAGAGTAATGCCGCTCGCTTAAGAGACGGTATTGATGAACTTATCAAGAAAACAGGTCTTGATGCATTGATGGTTGGAATCCCAGACCGTGGCGACCTCGGTTACACCGGTGTTGAATTCAACGTCATCTTCAATGACGCGAATACATTAAGATTGATGGCAGCTGCACAAAGAATGAGTGAAGATGCGTTCGTCTCTAAAGGAGCAGGTTCTGCACTTGCTTACTTCAAAGATAGAAACGATCCTTACTGGTACTGCAACTCTGCGAATGGAGACGCCCACGACGGCAACTCTGATCCAGGTTGTATGCGCACTATCCAATCTAAAACGAACGGTATGATGAGCAAAATGTACAGCGCTTTGAAACGCATGTACAAAACGATGAACTCTGATCCTCGCGCATTCTCTGCCGCTTACGGCGAGTTTGGTGAAGCGATGAATGAGAACGCGTTCACATTCAAGGCAGCTATGGAAATGGCAGGCCCTGGTGCGATCATCGAATACACGATCGAAGGTACGAAAATTTCTATGTACTACAGACAATGGCAAACCGACGCTGCTGGCCGCTGGATCCAAGTATCCATCCCAAGCAAAACAGGTCTTCCATTCGATCCTAGACTCAGACGCTCTAAAGCTCGCGGTATTGTCATCGGCAATAACCCAGGTGATGTGGTGAACCCATTCATCAAGCCTGTGAGTATGTAAGCACTAGGTTCATTAAGTTCTAAGTAGACATTTAGAAACGGATACGGCGGGGAAACCCGCCGTATTTTTTTGTTTTAAGCTCACTTCGAATTACAAGTTTCTCATTCTATCTCTTTAGCTTCAGTTAAAAGATTCGTAACTTGAGAGCCCACCCCGGCGGACCTATAAGTTCACTCTATGTCTATTCGCAGTCTGCTCCACCAACGCAAATTTAAATTAGGCCTCTGCTTGTTCGCAACTTTCGGAATCATTCTGTGGTTTTGTGCCGTCACTCCCAAGTGGCCCGTCACAGAAATCATACATCCCGATTTGTATACGGAATACCAAGCTCCCGCTTCACTCATTCGCGACAAGAGCCTCGAAGGCAACGGTCTTTATTGGATGAAGTTTACGGTGGCTCCTCAACTTTTCGCGTTGGATCGACTTCGTCTGCGCATATGGGGATGTTTAGACTACCTCACCACCAACACGCAGGAATGGAATCTTCCGCAAAACAGCAAACTTCACTGCGACAATGAAACTGGCATGAAGATCAATCATGCTTCAGCCACATTCAAAGAACCCACCACATGGAGCTTCGCTGGACAAACCAGCGGAGGTCACTATGGAATTTATCTGGAAAAAGATTGGTCTGAACCCATCTTAATTGTCGCTCTCGCTTTGTTAATGAGTCTACTTGGTTACATTCTTTACCAAACTCTTCCCGTACAAGATAAAAGATGGAAGATCTTTACCTTGGCCATTCTTGGAATTGGCTTAGCTGTCCGTTTCTATTTAGTATTTATCGTCAGCCCGCCCCAAATAAATCTACAATCCGATATGCTCGGCTATTTCACCAGAGCTGTCGAGATTCTTCGAGGAGAATATAATCTAGGACAAAACTTTCAACCACTAGGCTATACATTTTGGTCTCTTCTTCTTCGCTACATCGGCGGTTGGGAACTTCTTAGCTGGGTTCAAGTTTTTGCATCATGGGGCACATCCGTGCTTATTTTTTTGATAGCACTGGAATATTTTGGCTTAGCGGCGGGTCTATTCAGCTTGATTATGGCGACGATTCACTTTCCACAAATTAGTTTCGCCTCCTATCACCTGGCAGAATGCACCTATACGTTTTTACTAACCTTTGTCCTTTGGTGGATTCTAAGAACTTTTAAAAATGAGACACCTCTGAAATATTTCCTAACGGGACTGATCTTGATGGTGAGTTTTTATTTTAAAGGAAACCACACGTTCTTTGTTCCTATCTTCAGTCTTTGGCTGCTTTACAGAGGCCGTTCGAATTTCAAAACAGCATTGCGCAATGTCGCGGCGATGGCTGCGGGATGTTTCCTTATCATGATCCCCCATCTTGGATGGACTGCATTTGCCTATGGAAAGCCCCTGGCTGGCCCCTCTGCGGGTGGTCTTAATTTCGTAGAGGGTAAGTGTCCTTGGAAAGACAATGAGGACTCTGTTGGAAATTCTTGGAAATCCCCGCTCTTTTCTGAAACTGGCGAAGATGCTTCCAAAAAATGGTCTCGTCCTTTCACGGATCAGTCTTACTTCTGGAAGGAAGGTCTTAAGTGTGTTCGCGAAAATCCGAAGGTTATGTTGACCAGCGCACGCTACATTTATTATCTTTTTTCTGGCAACGAATTGTGGCCTGCGGGATTCAATCGCACGTTCTCGGTTCTCTATAAATCTTGGAAACCGATTTACTATTTCCTTCTTTTACCGATGAGCTTACTGGGATTCATATTGCTTTATCGTAGAAACAGCGACGTCCATCGTGTCTTTGTGATGCTGCTCATGTCAGTCTTCTTAACGGTCTATATATTCAAATCAGAGAACCGCTTCCGAGTTCCTTTTGATATGACTTTGATCATCTGGAGTGGCTATGCCATGTCCTGGATTCTGGCGAAAGTGCGCAGTCTTTTCAGCGCCAAAGTGGAAGTTCCGCCTATCACGGAATATCCAGAGGTAAATTCTCAAATATAAAAATATTCGTGAGCAATTTTTTTGCTCACGAATATTCCATAGACGCTAATTGCGATAAGCCCTGAACCAAACAGCTCCGTCTGTGCCAATAACAAAAACCAAAATTCGATTCAATGCAGATGAGCTTGCACCGGGTCCTGACGTCAGAACTCCGCCTAGAGATTCCCAATTCGACCATCCACCCGCATACCATTTGTGCCAAAGAGCACTGTCAGTTCCGCGAACAAAAACATCCAAACGCCCAGGCGCCCACGATGAAACATCTGGTGCTGAAGTTAATACTCCTCCCAAAGATTCCCAACCTGACCAAGCCCCGCCACTAAACCATTTATGCCAAAGAGCGTTGTCACCTCCAGCTACGAAGACATCAATACGACCATTTCCCCAAGAAACCGCGCCCGGATCCGAAGTGAGATATCCACCTAAAGATTCCCAGTTCGACCAACTACCACCTGAATACCATTTATGCCAAAGGGCGAAGTCGGTTCCGCGAACGAAAACATCAAGGCGACCGTTCGACCAAGTTGCAGCTGCGGGCCCCGAAGTTAAGATCCCACCCAACGATTGCCAACTTCCCCAGAATCCATGGGAATAAGTTCTATGCCAAAGAGCATTGTCTGTGCCTCTTGCGAAGACGTCCATGCGGCTTGAACTCATACAAGCAACAGCTGGTGAGGAGGTTAATATTCCTCCTAACGAAGTCCATGAAGACCAATAATTGCCATTCCAACTTTTGACCCAAAGAGCGTTGTCAGTTCCGCGAACAAACACATCTGTCTTACTTCCCGCCCTTGAACATGAAGCAGGATCTGAAGTTCCAATGCCTCCGATACTTGACCAAGCCGACCACCCCGGAGCTGTAGGATCGTCGTTAAATGGCGATATTCCTCCTGAAGGATCTGACAAAGGAAGCGGACTGTAGTCAAGCGCCACTGCTTTGGTCGATACCGCAGCTGCAGCGAGCACCGTAATTAGAAATAATTTTAAATTAAAACGCATATCATCCTCCTGCGAAATTTGCGTCATGTTAGGAAATCTTGATCGAACATTAGCGAAAGAGATTTGACGCCGCCAGATGAATCGTTCGGAGTGCTAAAAAGCTTCATGCAGAAATGCTAAGCGGAATGGCTCAACAATTTGAAAGGCTGAATTATGAGAGCGCCAGTAATAAACTGAACTCGCTTATGGTCTAAGAAAAATATCTTTGCAGAAAAGTCGGCAGCCTCGCCGCCGACTTTTCTAATTATCTACTCAACAGCAACTAAAAGTGAAAAGCCACCAACTACCATACGCTTTGGATCAATGAACGACGGCTCCATGTTCATTTTAGACATGCGTGGATCTTTGCTCATAAGTTTAAAAACTTTTTCTCGATGAGCCTTAGATTTAAATTCAGCTTCGGCGAAAATAAGAACTTCGCCAGCTTTGAGTTTAATCTTTTTGGGAAAAGAAAGCTTCATCGCATTCTCATCGTCGGAAACGTAGTCTCTGCTGGCAAGAGCACCATGCTTTAAAAGTAACTGACCAATAACACGTGTCATTTTACGATACTCAGCTAGATTCTTTTTTGGAATTGGCTGAATACAGATGTCTAAATATCTTCCCATTAGTTTCTCCTCTGTACCAAGATCCTAAATGAATGTTCATATCCTCACAAATTAAATATCAATTGCATGTATTTCATGTGGATTTGGTCACAAAAGAAAGGCTCATTGCCTTCCCTTAGATCAATCTGAAATAATAAACAAAGACAACAAAAGGATAACGTATGGAACCGATGGATAGAAATATCGAAAGTCGAGAAGTTGTTTCCATTCGCGCAATCAATGCTCCCCGCGCGACGGTCTATCGTGCCTGGACAGAACCAAACCATTTAGCTAATTGGTGGGGGCCCGAGGGCTTCACAACTACAACTCTTAAGTTCGATCTTGAACCCGGAGGCATGTGGGAGTTTATCATGCATAGTCCTGACGGAAAGGACTACGACAACAAAATTATTTTCTCTGAAGTCGTAAAACCCGAAAGGCTGTATTGGGAGCATGTGTCTGAACCCAACTTCTATGTCACCACGGACTTTGTAGAACATCTCGGGAAAACAAACGTCATTCTTCGCACTCTCTTTGGCACCGCTGAGGAATGTGAGCGCGCCAAAAAAGACGTCCTAGAGGCGAATGAACAAAGTTTTATTCGACTAGAGGCCGAACTTGAAAGGATGCGGGCCCCAGACACCATAGTGGCAAAGAAACTCGACAATTTCTTATGAACTTTTTGCAAAGAGCTTAAGGCTCCAGTGCCTTTTAGTTTGGTTTCAGCTATTTCTCAAGACCCCATAGGATGGTTTCATGAATAGCTTTAAAGTCTTTTTCTTAATGGTGTCGTTGATTACAATCACGTCTTGCCAACCTCATGATTCAAGAACCCTCACTACTGAATCTGCGAAAACAGCTTCCATCATCGGCGGCTCTGCTGCTGCTGAAAATGAATTCCCATTCATCGTAAATATCTGGCAGAACAGCCCCCAAGATAGCTTCGTCGATCATCTTTGCGGGGGAAGTCTGATTGATAAAAAGTGGGTTCTTACAGCAGCTCACTGTTTGCTTGAAGACGCTTCGGATAGATCCCAAGGCACCATCAAAATTAATGACATCGTCATGTACATGGGTAGCAACAAAATATCAGGTCAAGGTGGCCGAGTCTTAAAAGCAAAATCCTTGGCAATTCATCCAGATTATTCTTGGCCTAGTCATGATGTCGCATTGATTGAGCTCACTGAACCTGTCACGGATGTGACTCCCATTTTATTAAATCAAGTCGACTTGGGAAATTCTGCGACTCAGGTGTTTGCAACGGTGGCTGGCTGGGGACTTACAGATAAGTTGGGCAAAGTCGATGGCGCCTTATTACAAAAACTGACCGTGCCTTTGGTGAACCGCAGTGTTTGTGAACAAGATCCATATTTACGTAAAAAGAATTGGCTCATTGGACCCGAAGTCCTGTGCACTCAAACAACTCAAGATACAAAGTCAGCCTGTCAGGGTGACAGCGGTGGCCCGCTCTTTCAGTTTGCCAATGGCCGCTATTCGCAGGTCGGTATTGTGAGCTGGGGATTTGCTTGTCGTCTGGCCAACATCAATAATCCTGCAAACGTTGATGGATACGCAGATGTCTCCAACGCTTATCCTTGGATTCAAGGTGTAATTAGATAAATCACATAAGGTTCTCTATTTGTTCTGCGATCACCCTCACTTAGTATGTGGATACGGGGTGACCTATGCAAACATTCACGACTTGTCTTTGCTTTAACAATCAGGCCGAAGACGCCGTTCAGTTTTACAGTACCATTTTTAAAGACTCGCAAATTATTTCAAAATCAATCTGCGGGGAAAATGAGCCCAGCGGCCCACCGGGAAGTATACGCACTGTTGCCTTCCGCATGCTTGGTCAGGACTTCATTGCAGTCAACGGAGGTCCGTACTTTAAATTCAACGAGGGAACGACCCTCATGGTGAATTGCGATACTCAAGAGGAAATAAATTTATATTGGGAAAAGCTTTCTGCCGGAGGAAAGGAAGTACAGTGTGGTTGGCTTCAAGATAAGTTCGGAGTCTATTGGCAGGTGGTTCCAACAATTATTGGAAAAATGTTGAGTGATCCGGATCAAAAGAAATCTCAAAGAGTGATGCAGGCAGTGTTAAAAATGACGAAACTTGAGATTGAACCCCTGAAAAAGGCCTTTGCAGGATAAAAGAAAGTTCCAGGCTGAATTCTCAACTAAACCAATTCGATTCTCTTTGGCCAACTCGATTTCCTTGGCCAAATCGCCTCCAGGACATTAAGATGGCCCACATGCAAGACCCTACAAACTGCCCAAAATGCAATTCTGAAAATATTTATTCCGATGGCAACCTCTGGATCTGTCCAGAATGCTCCCATGAGTGGAGTGCCCATGCCTCTTCTGAGCAAGCTACAGAGGCACCACAAGACAATCTTGTACGCGATGCCAATGGAAATGTTTTAAACGACGGTGACTCTGTGACTGTGATTAAAGAACTTCGTATCAAGGGTTCTTCATCCGCAGTGAAGGTGGGAACGAAGGTCAAAAATATTCGTCTGACTGATGCTGGAGATGGGCACGATATTGCCTGTAAAATCGATGGCATTGGCGCTATTAATTTGAAATCTGAATTCGTACGTAAAGCTTAATAAAAAAACCAACCTTCTAGGTTGGTTTTTTTATATCTACTTTTACTCGATATACTTTTCTATCGTCTTTTGGACAAAGCCCTCTTTTTTAAGCTTCACCAACGTTTTACTAAATCTTTCGGCCTGAACTTTAGCCTTCTCTCCCTTGATCTTTGAGAAGGCCACATACGAGGGACTTTCTGAAAGCAGATAGATCGGTTCAAAATCTTGGGCATAACCAAGACGCTGACTTAAAAACTTAAATGCTTCCTCTGAAGCAATGGCCACATCGATACGCTTCACTCGATCTGAACGCCCTAGTTTTTTGATAAGCATTTCTTCATCGACGCTTAAATCCAACGACAGATTTTTCTTATAAGAATCAAACTCTGCTCCACAGGAATATTGGCTGTTGATGCCAACGACCAGCCCCTGCAAATCACCAAGATTCTTCACAATAATATGCTTCTTCTTTAAGGCAAAGACCACATTTCTAGTGAAGGTCATCGGCTCAGAGGAAAAATAAAGAAATTGCTTACGGTCTTCGGTGATAAACGGCGGAAAGAAGGCATCGACCTTGCCTTCTCTGGCCATAACAACGGCCCGCGCCCATGGGAATGTCACGAACTCGGCATCAACCTTCATGCGCTTGCAAATCTCACGAATGATGTCGACATAGACACCCTTCAGTTCCCCATTATCTTTATAAACTTTTGGAGGAAGATCGTCGGGAGACGCAAAAACAATCTTTTCTGCGAAACTGCTCGCTGGCAAAAGAAGGGTCAGGCAGATTAAAATCAAAAGATGTTTCAGCGAGGTCATCTCTATCTTTTACCTCTATTCGAATAGGTATTTAACATGATTTTTCTGAGCCTTCCTCAACTTAGCTCACCCATATGGGTGAATGCCTAAAAACTCCTTCGGCCTGATCAGCTTCAATTCATGCCAGTAATTTTTCTAAATAGTTCAGATATATTAGTTCCTTAGGACGATTTTAGTAGGGTTTAAGCACCGTGAAAGTATAGAGTGCCTGAATCTTTGATTTCATTGCGTAAGGACCCTTTCGGTATGAGTACATTTTCTGACTTCGGCTTGTTAGCATCTCTTTCAAAAACTCTTAAAGAAAAGCGCATCGTTAAACCAACTGAAATCCAAAATAATACCATTCCATTGATGATGGCGGGTCAATCCGTCGTCGGAGTTTCTGAAACAGGCAGCGGAAAGACTCTGGCCTATGCTCTTCCTCTTTTGCACATGTTGAAAGCTCTTGAGGATGACGGCACTCCTGTTTCTGCAGAGGCTTCTCCCCGAGCGATCGTCATGGTCCCGACTCGTGAACTTGGCGAACAGGTTTCGAAAGTATTTAAAACTTTAACCCACGACACTCGTCTGCGTGTACGTCCTGCCTTAGGCGGAATGGCCATGGAGCAAGCCCGTCGAAACACCGCGGGTGCTTTTGAAATTTTATTGGCGACTCCGGGCCGTTTGGTTCAGTTGATGGATCGCGATCTGATCAATCTGACTGATGTGCGCATGCTGGTTTTTGACGAAGCCGATCAGATGATGGATCAAGGCTTCTTACCCGACTCTAATAAAATCTATTATGCTTGTCCTAAAGAAGTGCAGATGGCTTTGTTCTCTGCGACGGTTTCGCCAGCGGTTCAAGATTTGATCAATAACCTATTCGCTGCGGCGGAAGTTTTCAGAAGCTCTGGAAGCGGAAAAGTTGTTCAAACTTTGAAAACACACAATCGCATTGTCAAGGATGGCAAACGCTGGCCATTGCTTGAAAAGATTTTGGCTGAATCCGTGGAAGGTGGAACAATTCTTTTCACCAACACGCGCGAACAATGTGACAACCTTGCCAAGGAACTTGCCGATAATGGCTATGAAGCTGTTATCTATCGTGGCGAAATGGAAAAGAATGATCGTCGTCAGAATTTAAAGAAATTCGCAGACGGCAAAATAAAGTTGCTTGTTGCAACGGATCTTGCGGGACGTGGCCTGGATATCTCGAATGTCGATCGTGTGATCAACTATCATTTGCCCAAGCAAAAGGAAAATTATCTTCACCGCGCGGGCCGTACAGCACGTGCTGGGCGCAAAGGCGTTGTTATTAATCTTGTGACTGAACGTGATGAGCGTTTGTTAGCACAAATTGAAGGACGCAAAATGCCAGCGGTCAGAGATGCTGCCAAATACGCTTCTCAGCCCTATGTGAAAAACAAAGATGCGGCAGTTAATGGAAAACCACAAAAAAAGGCGACTACAAAACCTGCGAAGCCCGCACTTGATGCCAAGCCATTGGGCAAAGGAAAGCCGACGAAGTATTCAAAACCGGGATTCAAAAGAGCACGTCCAGCAAAATAACAACGAGAGATGCGGTCCATGAGCGTCCATGGCCAATACCTCCGACGGAGGTGCACCTTCTCTGCACCTCCTAAAGGCTTACTCACAGAACACATTTAGGTCTTGGTAAATAAACTCATCTCAATTTGCGATCCCGACATCCGATATATTCAGAGAATAGTAAAAGGAGTTCTCCATGAATATAGCGGCTCTATTAGGTCTCATTACTGCGATTTCGATCACGGCGTATGCCATTCTTGGGTCCGCAAAAAATCCAATCATCTTCTTGGATCCACATGGAATCGTGCTTGTTATCGGCGGCACGATCACAGTTGCTCTGTTAAGCTTCTCTTTCAAAAAATTAGCTGCTGCCATAAAAATTGTTTTCAGAAAAGTATTGGGCAATGAGCGCGACAACTATCACGAAACTATTAAAACAATCGTAGATTTGTCAGAAGTTTATCGCACGAATCCCAAAGGATTAATGGCGGCAGTTCCAGAAAAATCACATCCTTTCTTGAAGGATGCCGTTCAGTTGATCGTGAACTATGGGTTCAGTGCGGATGAGTTAGATGAGGTTTTAACAAACGCTATTCGCGGAAAAATCAAACGCGATGAAGAAGAAACAAAAGTATGGCATACCATTTCAAGATTCCCGCCAGCTTTCGGTTTGCTTGGTGCCACTCTTGGTATGATCTCGCTCTTGCAGACACTGGGGGAACCAGGTGCACAAAGCAGAATCGGTCCAGCCATGGCCACGGCTCTCGTCGCGACCTTCTATGGTTTGATCGTCGCCAATCTTATTCTTCTTCCTCTCAGTGAAAAGCTTCACGCCGTTTCGACTTCGGATCAGCTCATCCGTAATATCATCAAAGACGGCGTTCTGATGATTGCAGAGAAAAGACATCCAACTTTTATTGGCGAATATTTGTACTCGTTCTTGCCACCGGGCTTGAAACAGGAAGCTATGGAAAGTGCCGACCAAGGAGAAAAACGTGGAGCCGCGTAATAAGCGCAGGCGCAGAACGACCGAGGAGCATAGCGCTCCTCCTCCGGCGCACGACGAATCCAATTGGCTGGTTTCATATGCGGATATGATGACCTTGCTCTTTGGATTTTTCGTTTTGATGTACACCTTCTCGCGTGTTGATACCGAAAAATTCGACGTCGTTCGTAAAGAACTCACCCAGTATTTCGGGGGCGTCCTTAAGGAAGATGCACGCAGTATTAAAATGCAAAAATCAATTGAAGAAGATTTGTTGAAGGCGCTGCAAAATATTCGCAAGAAGGATCTTCTTGACGATGGTTTGTCTGAAAGAAGTCTTTCACAAAAACTTTTTGAAGTGAAACCTGACGACCAAGGTATTACTTTAAAATTTCAATCGAACGTTCTTTTTTCATCGGGAAATGCCAACCTTCGCCCTGAGGTCCTGGAACTTGTTAAAAATTTGGGTGAAAACCTAAAACGCTATCCTCTGCACAGAATTGCAGTGGAAGGACACACAGATGACAACCCCATTGCATCGGCGACATTCCCATCGAATTGGGAACTTTCTGGCGCCCGAGCTTCCAGCGTCGTGCGTGGCTTAGTTGGTGCGGGAATATCCGAGAACATCTTTGAATCCATTGGTTATGCGGCGACCAGACCCGAAGTTGCAAATCGCGATGCTGAGGGCAATCGTCTGACGGAAAATCAGATCAAAAATCGTCGTGTGATTATCAAAGTGCAACTGGCTCCTGATCAAAAGGCTGTTGAAGCTGTTCGCCAAAAAGGCTTTGCCGTAGAAGTTGAAAATCCTCATCAACAGGAAAAAACTCAAGAAATTAAGTTTGCAAACGACAGCATGGAAGACATTCGCAAAAAGGTTCAAGCCAAAGAAGAAGAAATGAAGCAAGTGGCTGAACGTTTAAAACAAGCGCAGGAACTTGAAAAGAAAAATAAAGAAATTGCGAATCTAAATAAAAAGGCTGTGGATATAGAAAAGAAAATTGAAGATATCCAAGCGAAGACCAAACAAATATTAGATAAGCAAGAGCCTGAAAGAACACCAACATCTACAGGGAAGTAGACTATGAAATTGAACTCACCGCGGACATGGATTGCCGCTGCTGTTTTAGTTCTTGGTGCAAGCGCCGGAACTATTCTTCTCTTAAAGAGCAACAACCCGAAGCCGGCGGCCATGACCATGCCGGCTTCGCCATTAGCAAGCGACGTGAAATCAGTTCACCCTCTGCGGGCAGCGCTCAATCAACAGAAATGGCAAGATTGGATTGCCCTCTACGACAAGCAAAGCAACGAAGCTTCCGAGAATCCAAAAGCAGAAAGATATAGAAACCAAGGTAAAGAAGAAGCCATTAAAATCTTGAACAGCTTCTTGGATTCAGGCAACAGCCTTCCCACTGAAGGATTAGATGCCATCAGAAAAATTCTGTTGGCAGAGACATTTCACGAATCTGGTCCTTCACGAAAGCTATCTGTTCTATCGGCTCATGTTCTGAGTAAGCTTCCTGCCCCCGGCAAAACAGAGGAAAAACAGTGGCTAGAACAAGTGAAGCAAGCTCAAACGAAATCTACCCATAAAGATCAAATCTTTATCTGGATCGAAGCCTCTTCAGGATGGGATCCATTTCCTTCGCAGTTGGCTTCGGGCCTAAAGAAATATTTCAACAAGGACGACTTTCAAAGCGACGCGATCTATTTGATACAAAAAATCAAAGATCCAAAAGCTAAAAGCAAATTGATCGCAGAATTATTGAAATCCAAGAAAAGTCTAAAGCCCGAGTATCGTAAAATCGTTGAGGAACGTTTTAAGCAATAGGATTCTGCCATGAAAAATACTGCCGCGAAGAGCTTGCTAATCGTTGCCGGGCTCTTGTCCCTGGTTTTGATATCGATCGTTGTTCTAGAATCCGTATCGAAAGTGACACCGGCAGAAAGCTGCGAACTTTCCTTAGAAAAGGATCTGCTAGAAGCCCCCTACGAGTTTCTTTCCGCAGACAGCAAAACGCTCCTTGCTTGGAATCATGACACTCAATCTCTAGCTCGTTTCAAAATCGAAACGGAAAAAGGCAAAGTTTCCCTGGCGTCTCTTGAAACGGCGCCCTTGATTTGCGAACAGGCGAAAGAAAACTGTCTGCCGCAAACTCTCTTTGATCAAGATACCAATCTTGAACCGGTTCAATTCTGGAAAGACTTCGGAGTTATCAAAGCAAGATTAGCAAAACGAACTGTCTATCTGCCGGTGATGTGGAATGCGCAGGATATTTTGCGCATAGGTTCTCCATTAGGATTGTGTCAAAAGGACATGGCTTCTGATTCAAGATCCTTTACCTACAGCAACGGTCTTTTGATAGCAACTTTTCCGGAATATGGGGCTTATGGTTATTACAACATGACTCCATTCTATTCTGGCGGACCGATGGCAGCTCCTCGGCACCCTAACGATCTTTGGTCCTTTCAAAAAGGCGGCTGGGCCCAAGACGAATGCTCAACCTTGCAACAACAACGACAAGACATGGTACTCAATTCCAGTAGCAATTTTGTTTCCATGAATCATTTTGTAAACTTCCAAGGGCAGACTCACTATTTTATGTCCACCAAAGGAACCCTTTTTGAATTGAGCGGACCCGGCCTGCCACGCACTAGCTCTGACCTTGCATGGCTTGGTGCAAATACGGTCGCAGTGAGCTCCAACGCAACAAAGTGGACCATCTACGAGGCTCCCCATCTTTTCGACTTCTCGCCGATCGGTGATCTGAAGTTTGAAAAGCCTGTGGACCTTATGTCCGTAGAACAAAGCAAAGATTATCTGGCCATCGAGAAGTCTCAAGGATGGGCGAACCAATCCTTGTTTTGGATAAAAAACACGGCGGGAAAATTTGAAGCGAATAACTTTGGAGAATTGCCCAAGTCCTTCTTCGGAACCAGTCCGAAGTTAGTTTGGGCTCAGAACTTCAATGACAGCTCTATGAGCTTTCTAACAAAGAAGGGAAAGTCCCTTCAGGCCTATCAAATCTCTTGCGGAACTTCTCGCTCTTTATAAGCAGACTTTTTCCAAGGCATAATAAATGAGTGTTGTCCCATCTTGAATTTCTCCCAGATGGACTTTTCCACTTTAACAACTGTCGTTGGATATCTGCTAGAGTCACCAAGCCACAAGCCTTGCATGCCTTCCAGCTCTTTACGTAGCTGTCCGATCTCAAGTTCTTGACGCTTATTAGAGGCCTTTAAAAGAAAGTTCTCCCTCTTCAAGGTTGCTGATACTTCACGAGAAGTATCCAGCTTCTTCTTCGTGTTCAGCAGAAGAGTTTTAATTCGCGACTTATTGCGAAAGCTGACAATTTCATTTTTTCGATCAATCAACTTCTTCATTTGCTTACCCAAAGTTTCAGTAATCTTTTGGCCGATCTTTTGACTGACCTTCCGAATGATAGATCCCACGGCTACTTTCAATTTCTTGAATCGAAAGATATAATAGTACGATCTTCGCAAAGATTCTGGATAAAAAGCATTTCCTGCAAGTATGACAGCCACAATCCAGCTTGCCATAAAAAGAGAAGAGGAAAGTTTAAATTGAATTTTTAGAGCAAGAAGAAGGCAACTTGCACTAACTACGGTCAATCCTAGAGCGAGGGCGCGATGTTGTTTCATAAAGTAAGTATATCAAAAACGCGCCAGAGGAAAAGTCGAGATTCACAAAAAACGGTTTAATAATAAGCCGTCGCGAAACCTATGAAAATACTCCATCCCGAGTAGCTAACATTATTAGTGCTAGAACTAATTGTTGTTCCGTTACGAACCATGAACTCGCCCGTGATAAGCATATTTTGCAAAACTGGATAGTCGTATCCAGCACCAATGCCGATATCGCTCATAAACGCGCTGAAATAGAAATTATTCGCGCTGTCTTTCTCATCAAGTTTGTTCATGTTTAAATTAACCGGAGTATACGAACCTAATACATAAGCACCTGGACGTGATTTCTGAATGACAACCCCGTCTGGACTGACTTCATATCCACTAGAAATTCCGTGGAAATAATAGTAACCACTCACACCCACACCAGAAAGAGGAGTCAGACCATAAGGACCGCCCATCTCTTGTAAATAATGAATTCCCACTCGAGAACTGAAGCTTGGAAGATCCCACACAACAGTAGGCTGCCAGGTGATCATCGAATTTAAACTCTGTTTATCCAGAACATTACCGGCGCTCACAGATATAGAAGATATGCCGGTTTTAACTCGAAGCTGAGGAGCACGGCTCAGGTCCGCGAACGTCCGTGAACTCAGTAAAACAAAGAATGAAATAAAATAAACAAAACGCATTTGCATCTATAAGAGAAAAGAGCTGACAGCTAGTCAATATGTTTCTACTATTCCTCTAGATGTTTGCTCGTTATGTCACCTCCATATTTTTTCTGGTCTGCTTCTTTTGTTCACAAAAAAGTTGGAGCTATCTAAGATCCGATGTTGATTTTGGAATCGGTCCCATTTCGTTAGATCTTAAAACCAGTGATCTTACGAAGAAATTAACTTCACCTGCGGGCTTCGAATTCAACTACAACTTGATTCATGATGCCTACAAGACCGCTTACTGTTTTTCATTCTATGAAGTCATAAAGTCAGAAGATGGATATCTGAGCTTCACGCGCTTTGCGATTGGTGCGAAATATTACCCGACTGGTTTGAATGGTCGCCGTGTTGTGCTTGATAATGAAGTCGAAGCAAAGCTCTGGAAAGCTTCGCCGTATCTGGGCCTTTTCCTTGGGATATCGAATACTTCCGTGAAAGAATACAACGCCTCTGCCTTCGACTTAACTCCCCGTTTCGGAGTAGAAATTCCCGTCACCGCAAAGCTTATCATGCTCACTCAGTTTGAGATCTTTTCAAGCCTCTCGCAAGGCGGCCCCAGCACTGGAGCAAAAAGCTTTAGCTATTCAGGCTTCGCTGCTTTGATTGGCATCAGAGTCACATCTTTCGAATAAAAAAAGGGACGTTATGGTCCCCTTTCTTCAGCTTAGTTGGCGTTCGCTCGGCGCCGCTGTTGAATCTCTAATGTACTCGCTGGCTGTCTTAACTCTGCCGCATTTTCAGTTAATGGCTCGACCTTTAGGACCTTATAAACGTTGTTCAAGTATTTGAAGGCCACCTTGTTGTACGGGTCTAACTTGAGTGTTTGCTCCCATGCAATACGTGCTCCTTGAAAATCCTTGAGCAGGTATTTAACCGAGCCTTTTAGCAACCAAGCGTTGGTTGCATACTCATCTAATTGAGTTGCTTTATCAATATTGGTCAAAGCCTCTGCGTATTTTCCCTTCATGATGCTTTGCTGAGCCTTAAAAATATTGCCAACAACGGTCTCATTTTTATCTCTGTCATGGGCAGGTAATCCACCTGATAAGCGCGGAGAAAACAAAGCGTCTTTGTAGAAAGAAGTGGTATTCTCAAGAAGAGCAATACGCATCTTCATATCATCCATTTCCTTCTGCCAATCCTTCGGTTTGTCATCAGGCTTTCCACCTTGTTGAGGCTTCTGCTCATCATCTTTTTTCGCTACTTGATTTTCGGGATTGTCTCCCACAATAAGAGGATCCAGCTTAGCTGCGACAGTCAGGCTTTCCCCTTCATTGACCTTCACCATAATTTCTTTTGGCTTATAATTTTCTTTCTCAAGAACGACGAAAAAAACTTCACCCAAGCGAGGATCTTCTTCGATGGAAGCAGGTGTATTTCCAATAAGTTTTTTTTCGTTCGTGCGAATATCTTTGATATAAAGTTTTGCATCGGCCGGAAATGATTTTACGACGTACTTTCCACCACAAGCGGTCAATCCTAAACACGCTAATACAACTAATTTGATCTTCATTGGCATCCTCTCCACTTACTCCATCCATTATTAAATGTTTAGAGGGGTAATCAAAGTCCTATTTTATTCGGGACAAGTTAAGACGGTGATCTCTTTCCGCTCTCGCACTGCGGTTTTCGGGAAAGAGCAGGTATCATTTACATGGATCGTATAAACTCCGGTACGAAGGACTAGAGGAAATCCTGTAAGATATTGTCCCAACTGATTTGCCTCCTGATCATACACGTACACGCCTTTCAAAGAGCTAGAATCCAAGCGCACCACGCCCAGTCCATGGATGTCTATGGAGTGCTTTCCGTCTGGATACACATAATAAGTTGGGATCAGATAGTCATAAAATGGTTCTTTATAAATATGCAGTTTCCATTTACCTGTCGGTACCTGTACAGGTTCGTCAGATTTAAACTTCGCAATGGCCTTCATATTTTTATCAAGCACTTCCACATTCAGTATCGAATTAAAAAACTTAACATGAACTTCACCATTACCGACGACTCTTAAAGTTATTTTTTTATTTGGAGGAATTGTGAACGTTCCGAATTTATAGAGCGGAGTAAGTCCTACCACTGCTTCATAGTCCCCAGGGGGAACTTGAACTGAACTTGATGCATAGAACGTTCTTACTAAGTTTCTATTTCCATTTTCAACTTTATACAGATACACCGTCGAATCAGGGTTCGGGCTAATCACTTGCAAATTGTCTTTGGATTTTAGTTTTGAATCCACCTGCGACATGGCATCTTGGAACTGTTGTTCATCATTGGCCATATGGGTGTCACCGATACATTTGATCTTCTTCAAAGCGTCAGACTGACCTTTAAAGCCTAAGGCCACCACATAAAATTTTATATCCAGAGCTTTCTTTTTTAATTCGTCGACTGTTTTACAAGGATCTCCACCGCAGGTATCCTCACCATCCGTCACAATAACCACACGTTTGGGTCCCTGATAAGATTTCAGGTCATCAAAAGAATGAAGCAGGCTTTTATGCAAAGGGGTCATTCCTAATGGCGACAAACCTTCGATAGTTTTTTCAATCTTTCCCAGACTTGAAGCATTGAAAGGGATCGCCAGCTGAGTATCATCACAGCTTCTTCGATCCTTGGCGCCATAGACGCGCAAACCAAAATCACCCTTCTTCTTCCATTGCACCTTAAGATAGTCGCCCACAATCTTTTTAAGAAAGTACATCTTAGTTTTATTTTCAGACAGCACTTGCCCCATAGATCCAGAGCTATCAACAATGATCTCAACTTTCGGAGGAACCTTTTCATCCGGCAAGCCCTCCTCTTCGACCTTGGCATTCGCTGCCTCTTTAAGAGTAGAGACGTCAAAGAAAACCTTTTCATCTTGAGGCTCCACGGAACCGACGTGCTTCGCGGGAGCGGCCCAACCAATAGACGCGAAAAGATTAATTGCGAGGGCTAAAGATATGGCCGATAAAGTCATCGAAACGAACTCCGACTTGAATATATAAGTATTGATCTTTTTCACTGCCACTTCCCCCTTGCGGAACGACGTAGACTCCACCTGACTCACTGGTCGTTGCACCACTGAACTTCAAAGATGTTTCAGAGACGTTGTATCCAGCTTCCAGATAATATCTCTTCACCCAAGGGACCCAAGAAAGGTTGAATAGAAAAGTCGAACCGACGCCAAGGTCCCATCGCGAAGATCCGTTTGAATCAGTTCCTCGGCTGACGATTGAGTCTTGAACTTGTACCTTTGGATAATAGATACCTGTTAAAAAAAGTCTTTGAAAAACGAATTCGGATTTCCCGCTAAACGTAAGCAACGAAGGCCTAGGCTCCCACGCGAACATGGCCCCAGCCCCCAGGGAGGTTTCTTTTGTAGATAGAAGATATTCATCGGGATTGTCTGTCTTAAATTCCTCATACAAAGAATCAATGAAGAATGTCCAACGCAGATTACTTTTCGATCTATTGGTTCGATAGTTCAGACGAAGATTAAGTCGACTGTACGAAGACGGGATGTCCGTAAGATAATACGATGTAACCGGGACATTGCCCCCAAAGGACTTCAGTGTAATACCATAGTTAGGTAGGAAGTCCAAAAACCATTCTAACTGAAATCCTTGAAACTTATATTGATTGATATTTTTAAAAGAATTTGCGCGAGTAGAAGAGTTCGATGAAAAACTTCCTTGATAAAAAGTGTACCCGAGCTGCAGATAGCCAGGCTCCAGTGGCTCAACGACGCCGTTTTTTAATTTGAAGTCTAAAGTCGGCTTGAGCTGATCTTTCTTTTCAAAAACTTTGGGATCACCGAGAGAGACTGCAAAATCCCCCTTAACTGGGATCTTCTTCATGTCACTTGTATTTACGGACAACCAGAAGCCATCCTTATCTACAGAGTGCACTTTCCCATCAGCAATCACTTCGAAATCATTCTTGTCGTCTTTGACTCTTACGATTAAGAAACGACTGTCCGTTGAAAGGGTCGCTGGAGCCTTGATGAAATAGCTCTGATTTTTCTCTGACAAGATAGGAAATCCTCCCTTTGTCAAAGTTCCCGAAATGTCTTGCGCTTTGGTGGAAGCTGAAAAGACTAAAAAATAAAAAATCAGAAAGAATAATTTCACTTCTCTATTGATACTCGCCTCCTCATCGGAGGCAAACCCTTACTTGAACACATACACGTTGGTCGTGCATGAAAGTTATCTCACAATATAGACCTTACCCAGCGCACGATTCAAAACCACCACAAGGCCATCATTAGAAAATACAGCGATTGCATCAAAGCCAACGTCCGCTGCGAAAACCGACACCGCATTGGTCGTCGAATCCACGGTGAAAATTTGACTTGAGTCCTTACTCACGCCGTAAATCATTCCATTGGTAGGATTGTATGCGAGCTTTCTGCCTCCGCCGACGGCGTCAGAATATGACGAAGAAATCTCAGCAACCCCGACATACTGAAGCTCTGACGATGAGGGAGTATGGGAAGCATCATCAAATAACTTCACGACACCTCCGGTTCCGGGAAGCAAGCCATAGACTGTATTCTTACTTTCAATAACAATCAGATCTAGAAGTCTGTTATCTGGGTCGACACCATCATTCACTTGTAAATTAGTGATATAGGTTGGTGGCAAATTTGAAGCCACTGGAGTCAGGTCAAAGATATAAAGTCGATAAAGCTTAGAGCCCACATCCCTGCCTGAAACATAAAGACGTTTCTTAGTTCCATTAAAGACAATGTCGCCAACCTTCAAATTCCCCGGAAGAGTATAAAAAGTCGTACTGTTAGATCCATCACGATCCCAAACCAAAGAAGATCCATCGTCGCCTGCAGAGAAAACATTGTTTCCATCAAGACTCCAAGACGCCACAGGTCTGCTGCCATATGTGCTGGTTCCCGAATAGAAGCTTTGCGCGCAAGATCCAGTACACGCCTGTGACGTAGATACGCTGGTCAAAGCTGATAGATCGCCTGACAACTGTACCCCTTGGGTTGAATTAGAAAAGGGCCCCAAACGACTTACTTGCGGAGTCAATAAGATCGAAAACGCAGAAGCGCTAGTCGATTTTACCGCAATACGCTGAGTTGTCTTACCCGCATCCCATGGCAAAGACTCAAAGTAATTCCATGGCGGCTTCGACATTGGAGAATAATTCGGACTGTTGATATTTCCATTGGTAAACTGCAAAGCCCAAACAAAGTTGCGCACCACAGAGGCACGGGTATAGTTTCCTGACATTATCAGATAATTGATAGAATTAGTTCCCACTGTGGTTTGTGCTGGAACTTCATAAGCCCAATTCAAATTACTAAGACCGCTGACATTCGAAGTAAGCTGGAACATCGAAACCGGGGCCGGAATATTATTAATTACATTCACAGTCCAAGTTTTCGTAACCTGATAATTTCCATCCGTCACTTCTGCCAAAATAGTATGCTGACTTGGTTTATAACCGGCATCATAGCTTGGGAAATAGTCGAACGACGAACTCGCATCATAAACTAATTTTCCATCCACATACCAACGATAGAATAAAACATCCGTTGCATTTGGATCGGTCGCATTGACTGAAAATATTTGGTGCGTGCGCTCTTTCATCGAGATCACACTGCTGGCCGGAGTCACCGATCCGATCACTGGAGCTTGCTCAACAGGAGTTAAAGGATCTTTTACTTGAAGTAAAAAGTATGCCTTATCGATTTCGCCTGTCGATGCATCCTTCACTTGAATTTCAATTTTCTTCCAAGTTGCTGGATTATTGGGATCCGTCAGATCGTCAGGACGTTTCGGTGTCCAAGTGATGACTCCCGTCGAGGCGTTAATGCAAACCCCATTTCCAGAAGCGTCACTGCAAGCTCGTGGCGCTTGCAAGATTGAATACTGTAAAGTATTGCCCTTGGAGTTATTGACAATGGTTTTATACGTAAATGGATACGAAGCCATCCCTGCCGCAGTTTGCTTCATTGCAAAGACAGATGTATAGCCAGTTCCCATCTGAGGGCTTAAGAAGAAAACCGGCGCCGTCACATTCAAAATCAGCGGAGCACTGGCCGTCGCCGAAGGAAGAGTCGTCGACATTCTATCTTTATCACCGTTGTCATTCAGATATAACAAAGTCGTGAACTTCCCAATATGACGTTTCTGTGGACACCACTCCATACGATATTGATATTTTACTAAGTTTCCAGAAACCGTGGGACCTGCTATGCGAGTCAGTCGCGGCAGAGCCACTGCAGGCAGAACTCCATAAGGCGAAGATGTTTGACGGCAACTCGCTACAGCAGAATTTCCATCGTAAGGGTTGTCATAGGCAAGAAGTTCATCCGGCCAATTATCAGTGGGGATCTGGCAACTAACTACGCTGGTAGATTTGCAAAGTCCCAATGAAGTTGTAAAACTTGGCGACGTCATCGAGTAATAGTCAGCATCTTGCAGCCAGATATTTGTGTAATTCAAATAGGTATTCGCAGATACATTGATGATATTTCCAGAGCCAGTCAGGGGAATAAGCGAAGGAGTATTATTGATATTGGTAACATGAACCTTGAAATAGCCAATCGTGGTTTTTCTTATACTAGCATCGGAGATCGAATCATAAGCATTAATCGGGACAACGAATCCTTCAGGTGACGCCAACAACTTCGCATCTTTGTCATTTGGAGTCCAAGAAAGCTGTCCGACCGTTTTCGATCCCCAACCATTAGCATTTTGAGTAAAGGTCACCACCGATGCCGTCATTCCTGTAGGAGCCGCCACCCATGTACTTGTATGTAAGTCGAAAACCTGACTGCCGATTGAAAATGAATCCTGTTTTAAGTTCAATCCCTTGTTCGTGTCAGTTACGTAAATTCGATATGTGGAATTCACACCCTCAACAAAGTCGCCCAGGAAGCTTGGATTCGTTTGAGTATTTCCACTCAATGCAATCCAGTTCGCATCCGTAAATACCGGAGGATCATTATTTTCAATAACATTGACTGTCAGATATTGAGAACGAACATTCGTTCCCGCCGGGATCAGACCACCGTTGTCGTTAACCGTAATTTGGAAAGTAAAAGACGCGGAAACGTCATTGATAGTGGGTTTGAATCGTAAAAAGCAAGTTGCCGAATCAAAGTACGAAATGTTGGTATTCGTACACGGAGTACAAGACGGAGAAGTAATATCTGCAGCACTTGACGCCGGTTCACGACAAAGGCTGTAACTGCCTTCGGGCAATGTTCCCATCACACTTAAAGAAAATGTATAACGGTCGTTGGGATTATGTGGAGTCGTCGGATCGCTCATGTTGTCAGTAACCGTGATCGGAAACCCCACCAGCGCGTCACCTTGATTCACATTCACCGCCGATGCAGAAATAAACATCGGAGGATAGTTAGTATCTGCAAAACCAGCGCAGGCAATTTGAGTTTGTACTTGTGGAACCGGAGGGTTTGGAGACGTATCATTGATACGACGGACTAAGGCTGTAACCGTATCCACCCCTGCAGTCATTATGACGGCACTGACAGTTTCAAATGTAGTCATATCTGGAGCTAATACTTGCATGCCTGCAGGAATCGTCAACGACGCCGCAACATTGGTTCTTTTAAATTGAACAAACCCCGTAAGACTTAAAGGAAGCGAATTGGTGACTGTTAAGCCTTGATCCGGGGATGCCTTGATCGTTTTAACTCCGTTAACATCAATAGTGGATCCATCCTCTGCTTGGTTCTCCCAACAAAAGCGATCAACCCCTGTGCTAACTCCCGTTCCTTTATATTGTGCCAACGAATAAGCTATCTGCTCAGTCAATTGAACTGGATTTGTGACTGTCCACGCCCCAGCTAGAGCTCCTCCAGAAAGGACCGTAACTTCGTTGGCATTTGCATACTGAATCACCCGCGTGACTTGAGTAGAAACCGAACTGACTCCAATGGCCATACTAGTTAAAGTCGTTGTTTGATAGCGAATCGTACTAGTACCGTCAGCAAGCTCTGATGTGCCCACAAGGGTGCCCACCGGAATTGTAAGAGCCGCTGTTGTTGTCGGTCTGGTAAAGGTCGCATTTCCTCCAGTTAAAAGAACCGTGGGATTTGTAACTGTCATTCCCGACTGTGGAGGAGTTCCCATGAATCGATTCAGTTTTCCAACGGCAACACTTCGATCTGTTCCCGAGACTGGAATCACCATTTTTAGTGCATCCTTCGGAACTACGATCGGAGTAGTCGTCTGAAACTTCATGCGTTTTCCGGCTGCAAGCATATTTGTCTCAAACGTATAACCAGCGGGAATCGTGATATCGCTCGAGTAAGGGGCAGCTCGTTCCAACTGAACGACACCACTGCCGCTACTCCAGAAATGAGTTTCAATACACAAAGAAGCAACACCCGCACTTCCGCTTCTTGTACGATACATCAATCCTTTGTCCGTAGTTGTTTGTATCAACGATAACGACGAAGTACTACCGCAAGAAAATAAGAATGGTACGATCTGCAATGGGATATTGAAGGCATTCATGTATGGAGTATCACCATCAAAATCTTGACCTGTATAAGTGGCCTGTTTTGTAAGATTCAGTTCAGACAAAACAGTGGTAAATAGATTTCCCACTAGGCACGGCTTTTCGTTTCGATCTTCCGCCGTCAAATTAAAAGTTTGCAGATCCGACATGCCGCCGTGATCGTCTTTCATCTGCACAGTTAATGTTCCAGTCTTGCGATTTTGCTCTGGCTTCCAACTAAAGCAAAAAGTACTTTTTTGAGGAGTCGACGCGGGACAACCATCCGCGACTGACAGCGGTGAAACCACATCTTTCAAAGAACCACCGAAAGTCACCGATACCTGATCGGGAATCGCATTTCTTGGAGCAGCGCTATCTAGATTGTCAGGATCTACAACTTCAATTTTAAACTGATAAGGTGTTGATCCACCCGTATCAGGATCGGCATTCGCGCAGAAATCCCATTCATGGGCCTGAGCATTAATATCTGGCATAGCTTGAGGACCACTCAAAAGTATCGGCGGCGAATTGATATCCACAACGGTTAGATTGATTGGAACCATTGTCAATCCACCAAGCTTTCCGTCATCCACGGCTACTTCCAAATAAGCGGATCTATTCTTTGCATCAGCATTGTCTGGAGTAAAAACAAAATCTGCCTCTGAGATATTTGAAATTTTTAAGGTTCTTGTCGTGTCATCAGTAGCCTGACCGTTCATTGTTGCACGAGCGTGATTGAATTTGTCATTCAAAGTAAACGACATGGCATCACCATCATAATCGACAGCTGAAATATGACATTTCCAAGATTGGGCCTCGGTAACAATTTTATCGCAATTCCAAGTGACTACAGGTGGACGATCCTTGTCGGCAACATGAACCTGCCAATTGAAAACTGCAGCAGGCCCACCATCAGTGACCTCTAGGCGGATCTTGTAGTTTTCATCGCGTCCCTCTGTGAAATCGGGAATCCAATGCAATTCATTTGGTTTCGAACTGAAAAACTGATCTTCTTTATACCATCTAAAGAAAAGAACATCGCCGTCAGGATCAAGGGCTTTTCCTCTAACCACAAGTTCTGTCATCTCAACACCGTAAACAATCGCAGTTTGAGGTGTTGAGTTTGCAGAGTCCATCACTGGCAAATTATTCTTCGCACCAAAAGGAAAGGGTTCCGCGGTCACTAGGCCTTGAGAGTCATAGTTAAAGGGCATGTCCAAAGAACTCTTTGCATAATCCAAAAAGTCTTTATCGCTGGATAGACCATTCTTCATAAACTTATAGACGTCAGAGACAGCAACGCCCACAAGGAAAGGACTTTGTTCCTTCTTCTTTGCAACATAGGCCTGAACTTTCGCTGACACCTCTTTGACTTGATCTACACCAAAACTAGAAAGAGGCTTGTGCGGATAATGAGTCAAAAAATCATAAACCAAAGTGCTTTCAATACTTGGAGTGACCAGTTCGCCCGGCACAACTAAAGATCTTAAGGTAAAACCCAAGCGCGTAAGATCCACGCTGATTGCAAAGAAGCTTCCAGCAGAAGTCCCCTGGGATACCAGAGCCGTTTTATCCTTGGGAATCAAATAGCTAAAAGTTCCAACCTGGCCTTTATTTGATTTAGGAGTCAGATCATCGATCTGAAAATTTTGATTGCTGGCAGGATCCATGGTGTTGAGCTGAATAGAATAGAACTCTGTAGAGTCATTCACGAAAGCTGCATTAGTAAATTGGATATTTTGCCCTGGTGGAATCACAATCGGAGTCGCATCTTTTTTGGTGCAAGCCGAAAACGTCAAAGCCAAAAGCAAAAACCCAGCGAGGGAAATATATTTTTGAATAAATCTTTTTGAGATTTCTTTCATAGCTCCCCCGCCACTGAATTAATAGAACAAGAAGAAAGTTCCGATGCCAATTCCTCGGAAATTTCCAGAACCGTTATAGTTATAAGAAGGAATTAAATAATCTACCGTTCCGTCTTTATTTACATCCCCGGCCGAAAGGTTTCCTTCGAAGAATCTATCGTTCGTATTCCAGAAAGGGGGACTGATAATATAAGGACGAATCTGATTTTGTGAATTTGCCACCACCGAGTTCGCTGGATAGTCCGCAGCATAAAGACCATTGGTGTGACCGAAATAAACCACACCGCGGCCCACAAAAGTGATGACACCTGATGTATCTGGAGTATCTGCATAAGAGCCGATTAAGATGTCATCAAATCCGTCGCCGTTAAAATCGCCTTTTTGTTTTCTCTGACCCGCTAAACTTGAGCCATATCGAAGCCCGATATTCGCAGCATCAGCGACATAAAACTTTTGCGGAAGAGGCTTCAATGCACCACTTGCACCACGATAACAAGCAGCAGCTGATGAACCTAAGGCGCCGGTGTAAATCAGGTCCGTAGATGTTCCTGCGGGTTGAGCTCCGCTGAAATACATTTGCTTGTTAACGTGTACTCCGTTGTTGTCCCACTCTTGAATGGTTTGGGTGACATTCAAATCATTGTCCATCGGACAAAGAGGTCCATAATAAGTGTACAAGCCACCAACGTTAGCGACACCCGGCAAACTTTCTGGCGGTGCTGCGACAACTAAATCCTCGTAGCCATCACCATTCAAATCACCAGCCACAGAAAGACGAGCTCCAAACTGTCGCCCTTGCCCCATACTGCCCAAGGAATTTTGACTAAGTCCATACGTTACCAAAGATGGAGCTAATGCCCGTAGTTTTGATCCCGGCGCCAAGCCCAAGCCTGGGTCATTGCCAGGGTCCACAGGACAAGACTCTGCATAGCCATGATTATAATATTCATCATTGGCCCCAGCTAAGAGTCCTCGGCTTGATCCTTGGAATAAATAAACTCGTCCGAAATGTTGAGCGAGGCCTCCAGCTCCAGTGGTGCAAGAAATATCTTGATAATAAGGAGCGCCGATAGCCAAGTCATCAACGCCGTCTTTGTTATAGTCTACAACTGTGAAGCTTGCGCCAAACAGATGCCCAAACTTCGCATAGCCGCGATCGATGTTTTCCAAGACTGGATTCTTAATTTCAACCACAGAGCAAATTGGATCTTGAACCGATTCACAAGGTTTAGCTCCAGTTTCGGTACCGTAAATAGACATGAAGCCATTCACGCCCGTACCAATATCAACTCCCGGAGCAACCAAGCTATTCAAGCTTGGAGTTTGAATGCCACGATTCGATCCATAGAACACAAGAACTCGTCCATGATCGGTCGGACCCGTCCCGCCTTTGCAGTCGGATTCCAAATTGGTCCCTGAACAGTACCAACCATCACCTAAGTTAACGCTGGTATTATATTCTGGACGAGGCAACTGCGTCGAGTTGCTCAAATTCTTATTCATAGTGGGACCCTGCTTGCGCGGATCTGCCAAGGCAAAGTCAGAATAGCCATCACCATTGAAATCACCATGAACAATGTAAGTCATGTCGAAGGAATTCAGGTAAGTCTCCATATCTTGATTATAAGAAGGAGTATTCCCTGGCCCTGTCACAATCTGAGGATCGTTGACCGATGGTACCCAAGATGGATTCACAACGTTTTGAAGTCCGCCACGAGCACCATAATACACAACCAAGCTTCCGCCGTTTTGCATGAATGCAACATCATCAAATCCATCATTATTAACGTCACCCACGCCCCAGGCCGATTGTGCCCAAGGACCATCCAGATTGTTTGGACGTACAATCAGCTGCGGTAAGCTAATCCCTGGTTTAGTAGTACCAACTGCTGGCGTCACTTGAGGATAGCAATCAGAATTAGAACCGCCGCTGATGAAAATATCGGACATGTGCGCCAGACAGAAACTCGTAGTCACCAAGCCCTGCGGAGATCCAAAGAAAATCACTGCATCATTAACGATGCCACCTGTGCTGCTATAATAAGTGGTCTTCGCGACAGCATCTTCGTATCCATCTCCATTGATATCACCGACAAGTCGCGTACTGCTAAATCCATACAATTGAAACGAGGCTTGATTGTCAGTCAAAAAGACATCTTCATTACTGCGAGTCGCAGGCAAAGAAGCGCCATTACTGAAAAATCCATAAATTCCGCCCGCACCAGGACGTGAACGCATATCATTCGGAGCACCCGCCACCAAATCATAATAAGGCATATTAGTGTTCACTACCGTATTTGAATCTGGAGGTGGGATGACTCTGAAGTCTCCGTCCAAATTTCCTAGGGCTGCACTGAAACCAAAGTTCGTCCCAGCAACTGAATTGCTAGAATATATTTTCTTATAATTTGAAGTAAGGCCCTTCGCAGCCAAAGATGTAAAAATCAAAACTGAACCGGAGTTGGTTCCTGTGACAGAGTCCAAGGGAAGTCCCACTGCCAAATCCTTAATTCCATCACCGGTAACGTCTCCAACAGAGACTGTTCTTTGCGCCAGACCCATTTGAACTCCCGCACTAATCGACGGAGACTCAATGGTTGACGGCACACACTGCTGCTTTGCCGCCGCACCGTTTGTAGCAAAGGAAGCGCAATTAGGACTATTTACAGTAAAGTCTTTGCTTGCGACTGGAGTTCCATCGCCAAAGACGTTAAACAAATCCGCAGATTCAAAAAGACCATTAGGATTGCCAAAATACTCCCAAATATTTCCTGTAGAGCTGTTAGTGCCTGATGATCCACTTGAGGCAAACACAATAACATCCGCATAGCCATCTTGATTGCTATCAGAAAAATATCTTCTTGGCACATTGGGATCGGGATTCACCGCCGTCAGTAAATTATTACTGCTATCATAGCGTGATGGATCTCCCAGCATCGCCACCGCATTACCAAAACCTCTTGAGTGATTATTTCGGGGACTCAACATTTTGAAACTTGAGGGAGTCACTAGACACGAATAGTGCTGATTAAGAGCCATGGCACGCTGTCCACACTGCCAGAAATTTGCACGCGAAGGGTTTTCTATATCGGTGGTGCCTGGTGCTGTGGTACGACCTCTTCCAAAATATAGGAAGGCAGCACCCGTTGCCACTCCCGCATTTTGAGAAACTCCATAATAGGAGGTTGTATTCCCAAGAGGAACGCCGTTAGCCTGCCAGCCTCCGCCGGAGAAATTAAGAATGGCAGCACTTGCCGGAGTCGATCCAATAAAGTTTTTTAATACGCTATTATTCACATAGTCGGGATAAGTAAAACCTGGAGCACCGACAACCATATCGGCCCCACCAGCTAAACTTCCATCACTAAGACGGACCTTAAACTTTCCATCGACATCTGCTCCACCTGCAATAGATGTCCCGAAGTGCATGTAAGGATCAGGAATAGGCGGGTATATTTTTAAGAACGGAAATTTTGCGCCTGTTAAAGAAGCATCCGTTGCATCAGGAACATCATACCCTAACCCAAATTTACTTCCGAAGAAAACCGCAACATACCCCACTTGAGGCAAGTAACGAGAACTTCCCGAAGCCGAAGGAATTGCAACTCCATCCCAGGCCGCATTAGGTACGCCAATGGCAATGTCTTCATAGCCATCGCCATTGAAGTCACCGATGAATGCCACACTTGATCCAAAATTATTGTAGCTAGTGCTGGCAGAAGAACCTGAAACAGCGGCCGTCGGAATAAATGCGCCACCAAATTTAGACGACGGCCAAAGCGCATGATTCGCCCAAATCTTCACAGCCGTGCAAGTCGCACCTTCACTTTTTCCATCGCAAGTCGCCACATTTTCTTGAAGGTCACGCATATGAGCAGGAGATTGCAATCCCTTGGCAGAGCCAAAGAAAATAAATGCGGCTCCATCACGAGGTCCAATTGGGGTTGTAGCGCCACTGGCTCCAACCACTAAGTCTTGGCAAGGATACTGACCATTTTTATCATTGTTCAGATTTCCTGAACTTAAAGCACCACCAAAACCTGCACTCATGGTCATATCATCAAATGCAATCATTTGCGGATCCACACCTGGATGAACTGGAGTCAAAGTAGGAGTGCCTGAAGTCTGCAGGACATAACTGTCGCCAACTTTTTTTGAATAATAAACGTAGACTGCACCGGCACCAGATTGAGATTGTCCAATTCCTGCATAACTCGCGTTCGGCAAACCAATTGCGACGTCATCTGCTCCATCGCAGTTAAAGTCTCCCGTGATAATTGAGCGACCCATGTAAGCAGGCCCCAAGCCTAAAGCTGGAACCGCAGGAATTTCAATTTGAGGACCAATACCTTTATGATAGGTCGCCAAGCCACCAATCTCCATGGTCTCGGAAACTTTGCCATCATTATACGTGATCATTAAACTGATGTTATCAATTTTTCCGATCGGCAAATTTGCCACGGATGAAAATACAATAGTCCCTTGTCCCACGAGAGGGTCTGAAATGGGTACACCATTCCAGTAAACCTGAAACTTGAAAAAGTTTTTTGTATGTTGAGCATCTTCTTTAGGGGTCACTGTCATATACGGCAATGCACCCACAGAGATCGGAACCAATTTATAATCAGGAGTCGCAAATCCTGACTTTGTTGTCACCGCAATCGTGCGACTCGTGAATTCATATTCACTTTCCCGGTATTGGGCGTGAACTGCGAAATAATATTTTTTTGAAGGTTGAAGTCCCTGTACGACAACCGACTTATCCGTCGTACGCAAATTCGGCATAGCCCAGTTCGAAGTGTTAGTCGCCGTTGGAGCACTATCAGCCATCCAAAAAATTTCATAGGCAGCTGGAGTAAAACCATAATTCCAAGCAACTGTGATATTGCCCGCTGAATCTGTATTTGCCGAAACGATCCCGTCAAAGCGTGACCATGTCGTCACAGAAACTTCTTTTTCAGCACCCAACTGTGCACCATTAATTTTTCCAACAACCTTAAATACATATTTTGTATCAGGCTGCAAACCTTCCAAGACAATGGAGTTAAACGGTGTGGTTTTTAATGGCGTCGACGAAGTAGAACTAAAAATTTGATATTCCTGAACTTGAGCATCGGCATTCCAAGACAGCTTCACTGACGTTGGAGACAACGCACTAACAGATTGAACTCCTGAAAATGAAACACTCGTGCTACCTGACTGAATACCTCCAGAACAGGCAGTAAGTGCAAGTCCCAAAACTATAAAAACCACTTGATAGAAATATTTTTGGAAATCTCTAGTAAAGAACATAGATAACTCCCGTGGCGAAGGTCTTACCTGAAGGCAAGCTTCGACCAAAGCCTCCGAACACCACATCAACAAGGCCGTCCCCGTTGATATCGCCTGACGACTGATTGCTAATATTCAATGATTCATACGCAGTTACATTCGGTAAGAAAATTTGATATGGCTCACACACAGCACCATTTCCGCCATAACATTTTGGATTTACACTAACGACCTTGTTTTGAGTTTGCAAACCATTCGGCCCACCAAACAGCACCGTTGCATATCCTGCCTTAGGAATAAGTCCGTTCACTGTATAATCCGCATTCGGAGACGCCATGATAAAATCAGCATATCCGTCAAGATTGAAGTCTCCCACACTGACCATGCCCATTGGGAATTGATCTGAAGCTCCCACCGTTGAAGGAACTATAACCTGTGGACGTGGTTGACCCGCGTTTGCAAATTCGTCATTGGTAGCAATCGTCGGAGCTCTCCAATAATCAGTAGCCGATATGGAACTCGCACCATAGAATCCAATTTGCGCACCGACTTGAGCTCCATAGAATGCATACAGGGCTTTGTTCGCTCCATAAGGAGCACTAATCGCGATGTCATCATAACGATCACCGTTGACGTCACCCATGGACGTAATATCAAAACCAAAATTCGATCCAGAGTCTCGCGGCACCAAGGTTTGTGCAGGTGAACTCTTCAAACCTGTCGAGCCACCTTTGTAGTAAAATGCGATTCCATCTTTGTTATTATACTCAGGATCGCCTACAACAAGATTGTCATACAAATCTGACGTTGCCGAACCATTCCCGATAATCGCACCTAATCCAAAACCGAATTTTTTACCATAGACTCCGCCAAATACCGGGCTTGATAACAACTGAACTTTACAATGAGGTGTGGAATTCGGTTTGCATGGATCATCGACGACAACATCTGCCTCGGAACCATCGGCATTGGCCAATAGAATTTCGCCGGTCAGACGATTCGTCTCAGGACCTGAGCTTGATCCATAAATAATCGCAACTCGGCCAACGTTGCTTGTAGTAAAATCTAAACTTCCTTGAGAGGAAACTGCAGGGGCTTTCTTTGAATCGGGCAAGCGAATAGCAATGTCACTGTATCCGTCCTTATTAAAGTCACCCACGACAACACCGAATGTAGATACATCATAACTTTGCGAAAGTTGATAGGTCGAGTTATTGAGATCTAAATCCCTATGGAAAGTCAGAGACTGACTAGATCTTGCAATTGCAAATCGCAAAGGATTTTTTCCAACTGGTGAGATCGAAGGCTCAGCCTGAGCGACCAGTCCTGAAGAAGATCCATAATAAATATAAGTTCCCTTTGAGCCCATCATGATGATGTCATCAAAGCCATCTCCGTTGAGGTCGCCCGCGCGGAAGAAGTAAGTCGCAATCAACGGATCCACAGATGAATCAACTAAAAGAGGTTCCGTTCCCACCGCATTTTTAGAAGGCGGCAATGTCGTCAATAGACCTGTCACTGAACCGTAGTAGATCACCAATTTCCATTTACCATTTGTATAAATGTGAGCTGCAACATCGTCGTAACCGTCACCATTAATGTCACCGACAACTTTAGCCTGTTCAAAGTGATAGCCACCCTCAACGCTGAAATTGTCTTTGATAGAAATATTTGGCACGACGACGCTTGGAGAGAATCCGCCGGAACTATAGAAGCCATAGAAGGCACCGTTACCGCTGACAGGATCACTGTTGTCTGGCGCTGTTGATAAGATATCACCTTCACCATCACCATTGAAGCTGCCACCAGCAGCGCCACCAATACCGAAGTGAGCATTTGCCTGTAGATCCTGAGGATAAACAATCGACGGACCAAACGGAGCGATGCCGCCCGATAGCCACGTACAATTTGTCGTACATCCATAATTGAAGCGGTTGTCGTAATTATAAACATTGGATGTGATTAGAACCGGAGTTCCAGATCCCGTCTCTGTGCCAAAGTTTGAAACGTCACCGCGATACAGATAGATAGCCCCAGTTGACGTCGCTGTGGTCGCACTCTTAAATGGCGCTCCCACTGCAAGATAGGGCATGGATGTTTCTACATCCGTCGTTTTCGATGGCAATGAAGATAATGAGTAACCAAACTGCGCACCTGATTGAGCTGGGGTGCTATAAATTTCCTGATGATCACAATATCGCAAAGAACCATTTGTAACATTGCCGTTCAATTTATCACAAGGAACAGTGTTAATTGCATTCACAGTGTGACCAGAACTTGAGTTTCCTAAAATTCCCTGAATCCCACCGATATAATAATCTGTCGCATATGGAGTGACATAGTAACCGAATACTTTACCCGCATTAGAAACTGAGCTGACCGTCGCCGTAGGTGCACCCACAAACAAAGCACCGGAATCATTAGGAATAGCGTTTGATGGGCTGATAGCGTTGATCGCATAGTGAGGATACCCAATCTGATTTGGAACTCCTAGAAGAGACCAGCCATAGTTCGCTTGATCGCCAACCAGTTCTGTCGGGTAATGTTCTTGGCAAGTCCAACTGACAATTTTCTGAGGATCAGAAGCTGTCGCTAAGCTAATGCCCGCCTTACAAGTCACAATAGATCCACGACTATTAGACCGCCCCGGCATCCCAATCACAAGATCGTCACACTTCGTAAAATCATAGCCTTTCTTACGAGCTGGTGCAGTAGGCCTGAACACAAAACCCGCCGGTACGCCATCAATACAACTTCTTGAGTTGTATGCGGCTGCCAATGAATAACCAAACTTATCATTATATGTAATTACGCTCCCCATAGTATTACCCAGTGGGATCGTAGATGATTGAATTTTCAAATGGGATGAGGCACTTGTTGATGGCAATAGTCCCTGAGCAGAACCACGATAAATAATAATGTCGGTCAAATTTGTGGTCATGTCTCTTCCAGACACGGCAACATCATCATACCCGTCATTATTAAAGTCACCGACCGCAATAGATTGGCCGAAGCTATTGGAGTCATAGATGTCGCAGTTACCAATGACACAGTTATCCTTGATGGGCTTCAACATACGAACAGGTCGGCACGTCGTTGAAACAGGATCACAAGTTGGTTCATTTACGCCGTAAGTGCTAGCACCCGAGCCCGCCACCAAACCTTGTAGGTGATCACCGAAGACAGTATAGAAGCTGCCGTCGTTTGCACCTATAACAAGATCTTGGCATTGATGAATTTTGCCCAAGCGATCTTGCGAAGTCTCTTTGCCATAAATGACGTCGCAATTGCCACCATAAGAGTTGGTATCATCTTGAAGGAAACAATCATTATTGATATTTCCAACTGCCAAAACTTTACCCAAGCTCGTGCCATTGGATGTGACAGGATAAGTGACAATCAGAGGATTCGGGTACACAGCAGAAACCGACGGCGCCACATCCATTTTTAGATACGGAGGCGTCGTGATAATATTGCCATTCGCATCGATATACGGTGCAGGCGCATATTGATAATAGATAACCACAGCACCGTTACTTGTATAATGCTGATTCGTATCTGAAATAACCGAAGTATGCAGACTAACCGCCACATCCATCAAACCGTCACAGTTAAAGTCACCGGTAACGATCTGTCCTCCCATATTCTGAAGACCTTTGCCTCCAGCCATCAGAGGAGGAAATATTGGAGTGCTAGGATTCAGCGCACGAATATTTGTAGCTTTACGACTGATGCCACCTGAAATGTTCACGGCCACTTTGGAAATATTAGACGACGAAGAAATTAACGCATAATAATTCTTCTCGCCAATAGGCTCTTGGCGGAACGCACGGAAAACACCATTACCCGTACGCGATGCCACTACAATATCAGTATCAAGTTCATGAATTTCAGTTTTATAAGATGGATTTCCGTTCGATGTCCAGAACCAAGGAAACTGTCCGGGACTGACGGCGCTGACTGAAACAGAAGGCAACTGATCCATAGGCGATGTCACAGTCAGACAGATCGCCTTTGATGCCGCCGTCGCTGCATTGGCAACAGGCTCACTTGTTTGATCCAAGTAATTTGCTACGATATAGAAACAGTATGTATGCCCGCTCGCAAGATTTGATACCACATACTGGTTATCACCTTGAACAGACTTGATCGGACGATTGAAATCCCAAGTCCCACCTTGTTCGATTTGAAAAATATTATAGTTCACTGAGGGATCATTCATATCCCAAGTCAGATTGATCTGACTTGCTGATTTCAATGTCACTCCACCGGAAGTCAAGCCAACGAAACTTTTGAAAGTTTTTACGGTATTAGATCCGCCCGTAACAGTTTCCTGATTTGTAGTACTCGAAAAACCGGAGACCAAAAAAGTATAGCTGGTATTAGGAGTTAAGTTTTGAATTTGCGCCAGCGAAAACTGCTCCGTTTTAATCGGGCTAGTTCCACCATTTTGATAAACTCTGTATTCAGAATAGTTTTTGTCTAAGGTCCAAGAAAGCTGAATGGTTGTAGGACTTAAAACCTTGGCAGTCTCCAAGCCGATGAAGCTTGAATACAAAGACGTTCCCTGAACTCCCGATTGAGAGCAGGATATCAAGGACATGCAAGTCAGAATAAATCCGAAACGAACCACAAAGTTTTTCATATCTATGAAACCAATCGTTGCTCATTAGTACTTTGATTAAAGAAACTCTGAACCGTCAGATTTCTTGCTTTCATCACTTTTTCAATGGCTTGCACCAACTGACGTTTCGCCTGCGCACCTTGAGAAGCCGAAACATCAAAGCCCGGAAGTTCCAAGTCTTTTTCCACCATGCGAGCTTTTTTTACTGGTAGTGACTTCAGGACATGGGCGCGAATTTCTGGATAGCCATGGAAAAGTCCTTCCACCAGCATGCTCATCTCAAGGAAAGTTGCTGCTTCCCCAACGATATCAAGGGGAATCTTCTCAACATCCATATACATAAGCTGCATCGCGCGGATCTTTTCCGCTTCTTGAGGATGCTCCGCCACCATGTTCTCAAAAATCACAAACTCTTTCTCTGCATCTAGTTTTCTCAGAAGCTGAGCTACAAACAGAGGACCGTCTGCTCTGACTTCTGGGCTGTCTTGAATAGCTTTAAGTTTATTTCTTAATGAATCCACAGCCGCGGCAATCAACTCGGAAGGCAGGCTTTCAAGTTTAGCCAAGTGCAGAGTAACGGCTTCTTGAGTATTACGATCTAGAAGATCATATATTTCGCCTAATTGATCACCTTCGGCATGCAAGCAGATTAATGCCAAATGCGCCGCAGACTCGTTATTCAAAAGACGCTGTTTTTCTTGCTCGTTAAGTTTGAAGATAAAGGCGAACGGATTTTTTGCATCCTCGCTGCCCAACTCTAAGAAACGCGCCATCAAATGACGGAATACCTCTTCAACTGAAGCGCGGTACTGTTTCGGAGAAGCTGGTTTTGTTCTGTTCTTAAAAACGTAGCCCAAGCGTCCCCAAATACGTGGCGACAATCCTGCAAAAAGCTTCTTAGAAAGCTCCCAACCAAAATCTTCCATGAATAACAAGACTTGCTCTTCATGGCCTGCACTAAAATAGTCAGACAATGCACGCGTCGAAGCTTCTGGGAACTGATGAGCAATCGTAAGGATCTTTTGCTTCATTTCAAAGACTTCTAAATCCTCATCATTTTTTAATGATGACTCTTCTTTGGCTTGAACTTCTGAAGTAACCGTTTCCTTATCATCTTCAGCTGACTTCTCATTGTCCTTCGGATCTTGAGCAGCTTTTTGATCATCCAAATTCTGCTGGCTTTCACGACGACGATTCACGAAGAAGACGATACCTGCCAAGGCAACCAAAGAAAGAATCAATACGAGCATCCACATCTTCCATGAAAGCTCTGGCATTTTCTTAACCGGGGATTCGTTGCTATCTAATGGCAAAGTTGAACGAGTTAATTCAATGTGATCACCGGCAGCTTCATCCAGGTGAAGCTTCAACTTAAGCAAGGATTTGACTGTCGCTTCCTTCTCTTTACCAACAGTATCGCCAAGGATGACGTGTATATTTACTTTTTGTTTCAGATTATACAGCTTGTTGGTGATGGGCATCGTATCCAGGCTCATTGCACCAGGCATTCCAGGAAGATTGTTTTTTTCAACTTCCTGTTCTAAATCTGCAAGCCTTTGTTCGTCTTGATCAATATCCACACCAACTACAATGGAATACTCTCGAGGAAGTAAAATTGTATCCAAAGCTGAATGGGCGCGTGCTTCATAAAGACGCTCAAGAGCTGAGCTCTCTTCTCGGAACTGCGCATGAGCGTTCGAACCTAGAAAGAACAGCGTCGACAATAACGCTGCGATTACCCAACGAACAGAACATACCATTTCTTTAGTACCTACGTGCTTCACGAATCCTCCGCAAGTTCTGGAGTTCAACCACGAATCCATTATTTCAATTATTATCGCGATATACCTGTTGAAGTTTATGAATGGTTCAAGATAGTACGAAATCTATTTTAAAGTCGCGTGCTCCACGAACGCCCATGGATTGAACTTTGGATTGATTTCACTTCTTTAATTGTCCATGAACGTACGTGAGCTGAACAAAGGGATGGAGAAATAAATTTTTCTACCAATAAAAAACGAAATCACTTTCGGAAAAATGATGTGAAGAATTTTGCAAAGGACAATGAACTTTTTCGACCGCTATTCGCCCTGACCTAGTTTGTGCCCACGCACCTCTTTGTCATAAAGACAGTTCTCTTCATGGAAATATGCCGGATACAAAACATAGGCTCCCCAAAGAGGCGAAGAATTTGCCAGTCTTCCAGCATCTAAATGGCAGTTCACGCAATTCAACGAATTGCCAACATATTCCTTTGCATGGGTTTGAGTATCTATAAAGATATCTCGTCCTTCCCGCACAACACGACCGAACTCATTGTCGGGGATTTCTTTTTCACTTGGCGGCCGAAAGTATTTTTCTTTGTTTAAGTTAGAAGACGGCGATACTAAGGTCAGCAGAGCCAAAGACTTCGATACAGCATTTTGCGAGGGATTCAATGTGGCCAGATACTCTGTAACGGCCTCCATCTCTTTATTATTTAATTTAGTTGCGATGGATTTCATTAAATTGTTCGGGTCATTTTTCCGCGCACCACTTTTCCACGTCTGAAGCTGTTGAAGCAAATATATTTTTCCCTGATATAACAACGTAGAAAGCTTTCTCCAACGCCCTCAGCGTTGGGCCCATGACAAGCAAAACATGCCGGAACAGCTTTACTCCACATGCCTCTTTCTGCAATTTGCTTGCCCAGTTCAATCACATCAGCTTTTTCATATTTTTCTACCTGTGGAACAGAAGGCATACTTGCAAAGTAAGCAGCAAGATTTCTGATCTCTTGTGCATTTAGGCCCTTGGCAATCGGCTGCATAACAGGATTAACTCGCTGAAGATTCTGATAGTCTTCCAACTGCTTCTTAAGATAAGCTTCCTTTAAACCTGCAAGTTGCGGAAAACCTGAGGCACTCATACCTTCGCCATTTTCTTTATGACAGGCCATACAAGCGACGGCGCCCCGTGAATTTCCTTTTAGAACCAATTCCTTGCCAGCTAACAAATCGGGAACTTCAGCTTGCGCGATAGATGTGGCAAAAATAAATAAGAAGATCCGACTCTTCACACGCCCTCCAGGAAAAACGTACAGCAAGGATTCACCAGACCCATTGAAACTGAAAGATCAAAACACCGGATTATTAAGCTTGAAGCCTTGGGGTGGTTCTTTCAGTTTTTAATTTCAACATGATATCTAAATTCAAAACAAGTTCTGCAGCAAAATTGTATGTCACAAAGCAAAATGAAAATTGGGACTCTACAAAAGCAGTTCTCCGAAAGACCAGAAATTCAGTCTAGAAATTCCATGAAACTTAGTCCTAGTGTGGGTTTTAAGGAACTCTAGACTCGCAATGATGATGTGAATTTTTAAAAATGAGTCCATGCGATATTTAAAAATCTCATCAATTTTATTTGCGTCTCTTATTTTTAATTCTTGCACTGACACTTCGGTAGTCACCTCAAAGGTCACTGCAACGGTCAGTGAGTTTACTCAGAAAACCCTTCGCGCAGTTTCGGCCAGTGGATTCCAACAAGGAATCGCTTCTTGGTACGGAAAACCTTTTCATGGTCGAAAAACTGCCAATGGCGAGCGCTATAACATGTTCACATTAACAGCTGCCCATCGCACACTTCCTCTAGGCACCCTCATTAAAGTAACAAGTCTTTCCACAGGCAAAGAGGTCATAGTCAGAGTCAACGACCGCGGCCCCTATCATGGAGACCGTATCCTAGATCTGTCACTTGCAGCCGCAAAAAAATTAGATCTTAAAGATAAGGGTATCGGCGAAGTGGCTATTCAAGTCCTCTGAAATCACATGAGGACAGCTCAATTATCGATGAGCAAAAAAAGCACTTAACGGAAATTGAAAGCATTGGCCGCTGCATAAGAGCGGCCAATGCTAATTAGAAAATTAATCCTAGATTATTGCAAAAGATGCGCGGGCACCTGGATATTGTTTAACACTTCCGTAGGAGCATCTAGTCCTTCCAATGTCTTCAGACCACTCAAGTTAAGATTTTTTTTTACCTCTTTGGGTAAGATTAAACCTTCTGCAGAAGTAAGACTGCGAAGATCAAGACTGTCACCGATCGTTTCCGGCAAACGTAAACCCTGCGCTGATGTAAGACTATTCAGAAGAAGTTGTCCGTCAAAGTTCTTTGGTAAAACTAAGCCTTTCGCTGATTGCAAATCTCGTAGATCAATAAACCCATGTACACCAGCGGGAATGATCAAACCCTCTGCAGAGGTAATTTTAGGAAGAAGAAGTCTTCCGTTTAAAGTCTCCGGCAAATGCAAGCCTTGCAAAGAAGCAAGAGCATTGAGGTCAAGGCGTCCGTTAAGAGTTTTAGGCAAGATCAAACCCTGCGCTGACACTAGGGCACTGAGTTCTATCCCTCCGTTAAGAGTTTCCGGAAAAAATAAGCCTTGGCCCGATGTAAGACGACGCAGATATATGCTTCCTCTTACGTCTGGAAGAACCAAGCCTTGAGCTGAGGTCAGACCATTAAGTTCAAGATTATCGACCAACACCTTGGGTAAAATTAAACCCTGCGCTGAAGTTAAACCATTTAGATAAAGACCCGATAAATTTTCAGGGAAAATCAATCCGTGAGCAGAATCCTCAAGAGTTTTACCCTGAACTTTTTTAATTACGGACTCAACGACATAAGACAAAGCTTCCAAATTTAAATCTGGATAGGAAGCGACCTGTCCCCGGCTACGATTGCCAAATGAACCTGTCTCTGGATCAAACTTGCCAAGTTTTAAAAGACCGTTAAATGACCAATACTTTAGCCACATCGGATAGACAGCAGAATCCGCCGAAAGCATATAACGTAGCCAAATATCTAAAGACTCGCGCTGATCCTTAATCGCAATTTCTGCGAGTTCGTCTCTTTGTTCTTTCGTAAGAGCGAGATCTCCACGGCCTTGCTCTCTAGCAATACGAACTTGAAGTTCGTAAAAGCTTTCAGGAATTTCTTCTTTCTTTACGATATTTTATTTGAAGTAAAATTCTTCAACTTTACCAATGGCAGAAGAGTTTGTATTTGTGTGAGCGGCGACCTTATCCAAATACCCAAGCCATGCATCGATTTTTTCTTGTGGCTTTGTTAGTCGTGTTTTCGTTGATTTCAAAATGGCTTGCAACCAGCCCTCTTAAGGTCTTTTAAAATTAGGTCGATGAGCTTTTTCTTAGACGACGAACAATCGCAGGCACTGCCATCATCAAAACCATAATGATCACTGCAGTCCAAGTACCGTCACCTAAAATGTTGTTCAGCCAAATTGTCGATACCATCACAACACCAAAGAAAAGCATGTCACCAATAATTGCGATTGCCCATCCCGCAAGAAAGCCGTGACCTCGCGCGAGAGCCGCGGCCCTTCCCGTCATAGGGTCTACACCGAAGGCGATGAGGATTAACATAAATGGACCAGGCTTAGCACCATATCTAGCTATGGTTTTATCGGTTGCGTCTTTCATCGCGACTTGCACTCGCCCCAAGAAATGAAAGCGCTTTGCCGCTAAAAGTACCAACATCATCAATGGCTCAAAAAGAAATGCCAATAACACATCTGAAACTAAATAAAGAACGGTCATTGCCATCCAGCCAATACCTCGGCTTTGTGCAAGCACGACACCTGCGGGAATGCCTCCTCCAATTGGAATCGTGAATAACAAGAAAACATCCCAGGCATTTTTAAATGAACTCACTGATAAAGCACTCATAAGAAATGTGCACCCGGTCCCTTTTTTGCAAGTTTGTCCTTAGGATTTCGCAATGGGCAGTCTTTCAAAGACAAACATCCGCATCCAATGCAGCTGTTGAGTTGACTCTTTAGACTCATCAATAGCTGTATCTGATCATTAAGATGCTTTTCCCAATTTTTTGCAAGCTTGCTCCAGTCAGTTGAAGTCGGGGGATGGTCCGTAGGAAAAGAACTGAAGTTTTCTTTGATTTGCTCTAAAGAAAAACCTAAACGCTGGGCCACTTTAATTATGGAAACCAGACGAAGCACTCCTCGTGGATAGCGTCGCTGATTGCCAGAATTTCTGAAGCTCATAATCAAACCCTTAGATTCATAAAAGTGAATCGCCGAAATCGCCACTCCACTTCTTGTTGCAAGTTCCCCGACGGAAATGAATCTTTTAAGAGAGGACGATTCAACACAAGTATCTTTCATAAACCTCTTGACCTCAAGTTAACTTGAGGTTCTAGACTGCCTCAACGATTCCACAAGTTGGTTGGATTTTAATTGAATCCAACCCAAGCAGCTCCCATTTGATCTACTTTATGAAAATCAAATGTTGGATCCAAAAAAACTTGCTGGGAGGGATTGGTTCAAGTCTCGATTATTGAGAACAACCACGGGTCCTCACATTGTATTTACTTGGTTGCCGGAGACCTTCAATCCAACAAATCCCAAGCCATTGAAATCACATCCCAAACTAAAATTATCAGCGTCATCCGAACTTTGCACACATGGCTCTATCATCGCAATGACATGGCCGATCTCTAGCTGGCCTTGACCTCTTTTGCCAGAACGCCTTATTGTAAGAGCATGAAACTTATCTCTTGGAATGTTAATGGTCTGCGCTCGGTACATCGGAAAAATTTTCGTGAGTGGTTTGAAAAAGAAAAAGCAGATGTCGTTTGTCTGCAAGAAATTAAAATCACTGATGAAGCCATTCAAAAGGATGAGACCTTTTATCACCCGGCCCGCTATCATTCTTCTTGGGCTTTTGCCGAAAAAGCTGGTTATTCGGGCTTGGCTCTTTACTCGCGCAAAGAACCTGATGATGTGCGCATCGGTTTGGGCATCAAGAAATTCGATTGCGAAGGCCGCTGGCTTGAAGCTGATTTTGGTCCCATCACTATTGTGAACAGTTATTTCCCGAACAGCCAACGAGACGCAGCACGACTGCCCTTTAAACTTGAGTTCTGCGCAGCTGCCGAAAAACGACTAGAGGCCTTACGCAAAAAGGGTCTTGAAGTAGTTATCTGCGGCGACCTCAATATCGCCCACAAAGAGATTGATTTAAAGAATCCAAAAACGAATACGAAAAATGCCGGCTTCTTACCTGAAGAACGCGCCTGGATGACCCGGTTTTTGGAAAAACTTGAATGGGTGGACAGCTTCCGTAAGTTTGAACAAGGCCCTGGCCACTATACTTGGTGGAGCTACCGCCCTGGAGTTCGCGAAAAGAACGTGGGTTGGCGCTTGGATTACTTCCTGGTGAATAAAGAAGCCTCGGACCGCTTAAAGGCAGCCGCTCATTGCCCTGACGTTATGGGTTCTGATCATTGCCCTGTGCGCTTGACGTTGAAAAAATAACCTAAAAGTCGCGGCCTGCTTGAGATCGAACTTATGCAGGCAGTCTTCTAGATTAGATCTATTTTCTTTTTATTCTCTGCGAATGCTCAATCACGTTGCCTGATCCAATGCACATTCCAACTGTTTAATCCAATTGATAACTACTTAGATTCTCAAAAAGTTTTCCCATGCGATAGTACAAGTCAGAAATAGCTTTTTCGGGATTCTTGCCCGATAGCGTGGATGCATCTTCAATTTTTTCGATGCAGCGTAAATCCTGACAAAGAAAATAAGACAAACTTGTATTTGTATTCACAGTGAGTGAAAGCAATCCAATCTCATCCGACGGTCCATAGGCATGACACCAGTTACACAATCCACCTGTCTGCTCGCCGCTTGGTGAAGTTCGCTTAAAAGCAACTCCTCGAGGCATATCCCAATTCGGCATTTTAAATACAAGGTAGGTATAGACGCCAGAGGGTTCTCTCCATGTGAAATAGGAACGAATATTAAGAGGGAATCTGAGATTCTCTGGCAGAATCAACTTCTTTTGATCTCTGATCCTAAACGCTCCAACAAACTCTTCTTCAGAACTGATTGAAAAGACATTTTCCGTTAGAAAATTATTTATCTGAGTCGGCACCGGGCTCCCCTTTTATGATCCTATTATGTTCGAACTTATTGCAGATGAAATCAAGATACCCAGGCCCTTTAACTTGATATTCTCCAACCAAAAAGAGTTCATATTTACTGGTTCCAACTCTGCGCGCTAGCAGGTATTGAACTTGGTCATAGAGCAAATTTCCTCTAAGAATCTGACAGTTACGCAAGGATGCGCTCACGGCTTGTTTTTAATAACGAAAAACCTGAAATTGAAAATGGAGTCTTCATGCCCTTGATGGGTTCATGCAGATGTTTCTTTTTAAGTACATCCGCTAACACGAACAAAGGAGATACCTATGAAAACCGCATTTTTTAAAACGATAATGGCAATTGCCGTCTGTCTATCCATTTCCGTAGCCCAAGCAAAAGATAAAAAGCAAGCTGACTTCGAAGCACTGCAAAAGCAGGTTGAAAAAAATTTAAAGAACTTCGACGATCTCGACTTCAATGTTTTCTCAAACCAAAAGTGGAATGAGTTAAGTCGCAGCCATTCAAAAGACGTCAAAGTTCATTGGCCAGATGGTCACATTACGGTAGGCATCGACAGACACATTGCAGATCTTAAGTACATGTTCACTTATGCTCCAGATACTAGAATCAAAGAGCATCCAGTCAAGGTGGGCCAAGGCGAGTGGACAGCGGTCTATGGCATCATGGAAGGAACATTTACTAAGCCCATGACGACACCCGATGGAAAAGTGATTCAACCAACAGGAAAATCATTTAAACTTCCCATGGCGACCATCTGCCATTGGACAAAAGAAGGACCCATGGACGAAGAATACTTGTTCTGGGACAACCAGACATACATGAATCAGATTGGATTAGGAAAGTAATCAGGATCCTTAATTCCACTTTTGATTGAGTTTATCCGAATAAAATCTAAGAGCTCGCTCATAAGATTTGATCGAGCTCTCTGTTGTTGTATCAAGAAGTTGGGGCAAGAGCTGACTGACAGACTCTTCGAAGCTCAATGGCCCGTGCTAGCTTATCTTTTGACATTACTTCACCTTCTTAAAAATCTTAAAAATTTCTGACTATAATGTTCAAGTTCAAACTAGGAAAAATAAATTTCCGTCATCAATCCAATTATCTCTCGAGATGTTCACGGATATGATCAATGAACACTCTCAATTTCGGAAGGACTTGAGATCTTCGCGGGTAATAAAGATAAAATCCCGCACTGGAAGCTGCATACTGTTCAAGAACAACCTCAAGCTTGCCTGACTTTACTTTCTCAGCGATAGCATCTTCAGTCGTATAAATAAGTCCCGCACCTTCGATGGCCGCATGATGCATTATCAGCGAATCATTGAAAATCAATGATCCCTTAACCTGCACTTGAAACTCTTTGCCTTTGTTTTCAAACTCCCAGCGCTCGTAAATATACGATGGCCCCAGTCGGGCACGAAGGCAATTGTGTGACAAGAGTTCCTTGGGGTGCTTTGGCCTTCCCGCTTTATTAAGATACTTTGGCGCCCCGGCGATAACAAAACGAACAGGGCCATAAAGCTTAATCGCAACCATATCCTTTGCTAAAATATCAGACAGACGAATTCCTGCATCAAATCCACTCTCGACAACGTCAGAGGCCTGATCTTCGAAAAACACCTCAACGCAAATGTCGGGATATTTTTTTGTGAAGCTTGCCACAATGGGCGCAAGATATGTTGGATAAACGATACGCGGCATATTGAGGCGAAGTAACCCCGTGGGTTTTTCCGCATAGGTTCCAACATCATCAAGCGCTAACAAGATTTGATCTATCGCTGGGCCTGCTTGATTCAAGAACCTTTGCCCCGCCTCTGTTAGACTTGTACTGCGAGTCGTGCGGTTCAGCAAGGCCACCCCTAAGCGTTTCTCAAGCTGTCGAATAATTTGACTTATTGCAGATGGAGAAATCCCAAGGTGATCGGCCGCGGCCGTGAAGTTACTCTTTTCTGCAACGATCTTAAGGGCCAAGAGGCCGTCCAGTTGTGAGTTATTCATTGTGAAGTACTCCTTCAAAGCACATGAAGGAATATGCCATTTTTCTTAATGACGGTCGAGAGTAATCTGATTGGTATAAGGCCCATAAAAAATTCACCCGTGGAGGAACCCCATGATTCAGGTAAAAGGATACGCCGCTCTGACCGCCAAAGCACCTCTTGTTCCGTTCTCATTTGAACGTCGCGAGCCCAAAGAACATGATATTGTTTTCGACATCAAGTACTGTGGCATTTGCCATTCTGACATTCACCAAGCCCGTGAAGAATGGGGTGGATCACTTTTTCCTATGGTGCCAGGCCATGAAATTGTCGGCATTGTCACGAAAGTAGGATCGAAAGTTACAAAGTTCAAAATTGGTGATCGCGTTGGCGTCGGTTGCATGGTGGACTCCTGCCGACAATGCGCCCACTGCGAACAGGACTTAGAACAATATTGCCTTGAAGGCGCTACTTATACATACAACTCTCGCGAACGCGATGACGGCGCCGTCACCCAAGGCGGATACTCCAATATCATGGTTTGCAACGAAGACTTCATCGTTCGCATTCCTGAATCAATTCCTCTTGATAAAGCAGCACCACTTCTTTGTGCAGGCATCACTCTCTATTCACCTCTTATGCATTGGCAAGCGGGGCCAGGAAAGAAAGTGGCCATCGTTGGACTTGGTGGTCTTGGTCATGTTGGCGTAAAGATCGCCCGAGCTCTTGGCGCTGAAGTCACTGTTCTAAGCCATAGCGAAAATAAACGTGACGATGCGCTAAAACTTGGTGCCCATCACTTTGTCAGCACGAAAGACAAAGATGTTTTCAAACAATATGCATCACATTTCGATCTGATTATTAATACTGTTTCCGCGGGAATTAATATGGCTGACTACTTTAGCTTATTAAAACTCGATTGTGCGCTTGTCGCCGTGGGAATTCCTGATGCAGCTTTAAGCATTCATCCCTTCCCACTCGTGGCTATGCGCCGCAGTTATGCGGGATCAAGTATCGGTTCCATTCTTGAAACTCAAGAGATGCTGGACTTCTGCGCGAAGCACAACATCACTGCAGACATCGAAGTCATCGCCCCTGAACAAATTAATCAAGCTTATGAACGCGTCACAAAGAGCGACGTTCGCTATCGTTTTGTCATTGATATGGCAAAACTTTAAGAAGGTTTCAAATGCAAAAAAGAAAACTTGGAAAAAGCAATTTAGAAGTATCAGCCCTCGGCTTCGGCTGCATGGGTCTTAATTTTGGTTACGCAAATAAGCTTGATCGCAATGAAGCTATCAAAGTCATTCGCGCAGCTTTTGAGAGCGGGTATACATTCTTTGATACGGCAGAAGTTTATGGGCCTTTTACCAATGAAGAAATTGTTGGCGAGGCTTTAGCTCCTTACCGAGACAAAGTAGTCATCGCAACAAAGTTCGGATTCAAACACAATGCATGGACAGAGCTAGACAGTCGACCTGAACATATTCGCGAAGTATGTGAAGCTTCCTTGAAACGTTTAAAGACAGATCACATCGACCTCTTCTATCAGCACAGAGTTGATCCGCAAGTGCCAATCGAAGATGTTGCTGGAACAGTCAAAGACTTGATCAAAGAAGGAAAAGTAAAGCACTTCGGTTTGTCGGAAGCGGGAATCAAAAATATTCGCAAAGCTCACGCAGTTCAACCGGTGACCGCACTGCAAAGTGAGTATTCACTTTGGTGGAGAGAGCCCGAAGAACAAATCTTTCCAGTACTTGAAGAACTTGGAATCGGTTTCGTACCCTTCAGCCCCCTAGGAAAAGGGTTTCTGACAGGAAAAATTTCCGCAGATGAAAAATTTGCTCAAGGTGACTTCCGCAATATCGTACCGCGCTTCCAAGAAGAAAACCTGAAAGCCAATCAAGCTTTCGTGGATCTGCTAACTCGCGTGGCAAAAGAAAAAAACGCAACAAATGCCCAGGTTGCTCTTGCATGGATTTTGGCGCAGAAGCCTTGGATCGTCCCTATTCCAGGAACTACTAAGGTGGATCGTTTGAAAGAAAACGCCGGAGGTGCTGATATTCAGTTGTTGGCTGAAGACTTAAAACAGATTACGGAAGCAGCTTCAAAAATCCACGCCAAAGGTGAACGCTACCCAGAGAATCTGCAAAAGCGAATTGATCGCGAGATTTAAGATGGGAAATTCAACCTCCACTGACAAAAAAATTCCAACTGCGCGGCTTACCGAAGCCGCGCACAGGAATCACGAAGAACTCTTTCCAAATCACAAATCCGTACTGAAACAAACTGATCCCGAACTGATTGAGATATTCGACAACTGGGCCTTTGATGAAGTCCTTGCATTAAGCAAGTTCGACACAAAAACCAGGCTCATGATCACCTTGGCTTCAATCATTGGAAGCCAGGCCCTTGCTGAATACAAAGTCATGGTTGGGGCCGCACTGAATGTAGGGCTGACACCGATTGCGATTAAAGAAATTCTTTACCAGGCCGTGCCCTACGTGGGAATGGCAAAATCTTTCGAATTTATTCACGCAACAAATGAAGTCCTAACAAGTCGCGGATTTTCACTTCCACTCGAAGGTCAGTCGACGACGAGTCGTGAAAACAGACAAGAACACGGTCTTGCGGCGCAAAAAAAGATCTTCGGCGACGTCATTGATCAGATGTATCAGCAATCACCTAAAGATCAAATGCATATTCAAGAATTCCTTTCTTCAAATTGCTTTGGCGACTTCTACACCAGAACAGGTCTGGATCTTAAACTGCGGGAACTTCTGACACTAGCGATATTAATTTCCATGGGTGGCACAGAGTCTCAAATCAAAGGGCATGTCCGTGGCAATTTAAACATGGGAAATGATCGCTCGATTCTCATGGGCCTTATGACCCAGCTCTTGCCATGGGTTGGCTATCCAAGAACGCTCAACGCCCTTGCCTGCTTAAATGAAATTTCTCCTCTGAAAGGATGATCTAATGGAATCCAGCGAAGCAAAAATGTAAATTGTAAAACTAATCAGCCCCAAGCCCGCCGAATACTTTACTCAGCTACCAGCTCTCTTTGCGGGCTTTCTCGGTCAGATAATCTATGAACAATCGTACTTGAGGTGCGATGAATTTGCGGTTGGTAAAGACGATATGTAACCCGATCTTCGGCAGATTCCAATCTGGCAGAACTTGCACAAGGGTCTTTTGTCGAATTGGCGTCTGCACCAAAGCCCACGGGAGCATTGCGACTCCCAGTCCCTCCATAGCCGCTTCTTGAATCAACATGGTTTCATTGGAACTGAATTGGCTATTAAAAGAAAACTCTTCAGACCGATCATCCTTTTGCAGCACCAGTCTTGAGTTCTTGAAGTGATCGTGACCAATAAGAGTGTGCTTTTTAAGATCCTCGATTTTTTTAATCTGCCCCCGCGCTTTAAGGTATTCAGGCGAAGCAACCAAGCAGGATCTGCACATGCCAATTTTTTTTGAAACAATACTAGGATCCAAATTATTACTGATCCTTATTGCGAAATCGACGTGGGACTCGATCAAATTCACATGACGATCCGTCACCACAAGATCCAACGAGATCTCTGGATACTTTTCTAAGAAATCTGCAAACAGAAGTTTAAAACGCGACAGCGCGAAGGATACACTCGCCGCCACACGAATCGTTCCTCGTGGAGTAGCGGCGCTGGCTTTCGACCTGACTTCGATATCAAAGGTGATGTCCTGAATCTGCTTACATTTGTCTAAATAGGCCTCGCCACTGGGGGTGACGGAAACATGTCGCGTGGATCTTTGTAGTAGGCTGACACCGACCCAATCCTCCAACGCTGTGATATAACGTGTGACCATAGGTCGAGACATATCAAGATGATCCGCAGCCTTGGTAAAGCTTCCGGTTCTAGCGACTTCTATAAACACCTGAATGGCAGTAAGACGATCCATTGTTTCAATATAGGCAACAGTGTATTCCATGTAAACGGGTTTATCTGATCATTAAAAGAAACTATACTGAGGACGTAGAAAAACACACTAAGGAGTTGTTTATGATTCTAGTCACAGGCGCCACAGGGCAATTAGGTCAGTTGGTCATTCAATCTTTGCTTAAAAAAATTCCCGCAGATCAAATTGTAGCCACAGTAAGAAATTCACAGAAGGCTCAGAACCTTAAGGCTCTTGGCGTTCAGGTTCGCGAAGCTGACTACGACAGCTCAGAGGGATGGCTTGCTGCGCTTGAAGGCGTTGATAAACTATTGCTGATCTCAGGAAACGAAATTGGTTCCCGCACAAAACAACACAAAGTGGTGATTGATGCTGCTAAAAAATACGGCAAGCTCAAACTCATCGCCTACACCAGCATTCTGCGCGCTGATACTTCGAAGTTAGTCTTAGCCGAAGAACACAAAGCTACAGAAAAACTTATCCAAGACAGCGGCCTTCCGTACTCGTTCCTACGCAATGGCTGGTACACAGAAAACTACACGATGTCAGCGAAATCTGCAGTCGAACACGGCGCTGTTTTCGGAGCCGTCAAAGAAGGGCGTATTGCTTCAGCATCACGTCAAGATTATGCCGAAGCAGCCGTCCAAGTGTTAACGATAGCGAATCCAAAAAATATTTACGAACTAGCTGGTGATACGAGCTACACGCTTTCAGAACTGGCCGCCGAGATAGAAAAACAATCCGGTAAATCTGTTAAGTATAACAATTTAATGGAAACGGACCACAAAGCGTTCTTAGTAAAAGTCGGTCTTCCAGACGGTTTCGCGGCGATCCTTGCCCAGTCCGATGCTGCGGCGGCAGATGGTGGTCTCTATGACGAAACTCATCAACTTAGTCAGCTTATCGGCAGAAAAACAACTCCGATGGCTGCAACGGTCAAAGAGTCTTTAAAGTAAAGTTCACGCACTAAATTTAATTCCCATGGGTCGGCCCCATGGGAATTAAGTCATATCGCCAGTGGAGATATCTTTGCAGCATTGAAAAATGGAAACTAAATCCGGTCGTCAAATCTATGCCGCAGCTTGAATTCATCGTTTCAAAATTCTCGAATCAAATAACATTCAATCAGTTGATCCCAGGCCAACCTTTAATTAACATTAAAGAAAATATGGAGCATCGACATGATAAAAACCGCTTTTCTAACCCTTCTTCTTCTTTCATCAACGACCCTCGCGCAAACTGTGCAACCCGGCCAATGGAAAGATGAAGCCATTCTGGTTATGAATGGACGCCCACTTCCGACAGCGGTTGTAGAGTCTTGCGTTACTCCTTCTATGGCCAAAGATATCAAGTCGCGTTTAACTTCTAGTTTACAAAATCAAGGGTGCAGCATTCAGGATTGGAAATTCAACACTCCTAATTTGGTCGTCAAGATTTCCTGCAAAAATGAACAGGGAACTGGGCAAGGAATCATGAAGGGCACTGTGAATTCAACTTCGTACAAAGTTGCAGGAAATTTAAAAGTGAATCACCAAACGGCTGGTCAGATTGTATTCAATGCTACCTACCAAGGAAAGCTTATTGGCAACTGCGCGACTAAGGCAAGTAAGTAGGTTTTACATAGGTTTCGCTCATGGGGTCACTGAAGTGACTCCCATGGTGCTCTAAATATTCTTGGCCCGTAGGAAATTTAGAGATTATTTGTTCCTTATAGGGAAATTTTTCGCCTCATTCGTAACTAAAGAGATAATGAAGAGTCTATCATCCTCAGCTACTTTCCGGGCATGGAGCCCAACGACTCAATCAAATTTAAAACTCTCTCAGTGCGTCTTCAGGACGAGTTCGAAACCAGACGAACAAAGAATGCGCTCTATTCTCTCAGGGCATTCAGCCGCGATCTAAATGTTAGCTTTTCCATTCTTTCCCGCATCTTAAATGGCAAAATCCCATTTACAGAAAAGTTTGTACTGCGAATCGCAGGCACCCTTCCCCTCCGACCCGATGAATTGAAATACTATTCAACATCTTTAGACACGCGGAAAAAAATTAGAAAGCTGGCTTCCTTGACTGAAATCGACCCCAGCATTTTGCAAGAACCTGCGGGATCCATTACGTTACGCTATGACAGAAACAGCATCGCGCCCACTTTAGAAGTCATCGAAAGTTTTTTAGCGACACTCCACGAAGAGCTCAAAAACCAGGGGCAGCATGAAGCATCCTACAACCTGCGTATTTCTTTATTTAAGCTTTAACAGATCGATATTTAAAAAAGCAATTTCCTGAGGCTCTGTGTTTTGGACTCTTTCCACAAATTTCTTGATGAAAGCCGTCAACTCTTCCTGCAGATGTTCAAAATCTTCTTTAGAAATAGAAAATGGCGCAGAATAAACCATTTCTGACTCATCAACATTTTCAAAGTGTGTGAGGGCGTGCACATGCCAGTTCAGCCAATGACGTTTTACGTGGGGTGATGTTTTTTCGATATGAGTCTTCTGAGCGCCCATCTGATACTTCTCGCCTTTTTGAATGACGAAGCCCGACTGAACCAAAAAGGCTAACATGGAAGCACAGGTCTCTTTTGAAATTTCAAAGTGCTCAGAAATTTGATGAAGTGTTTTACCGCTGCCAATGGAGCAAAACATACGAATCGCTGAGTACATCCAGCTGGAATAAAAAATAGTTTTTTCTTCCTCAGACAATGTTTTATCTTTTGTCACTCGATTGGAAATATTGCGTGATTCTTTTTTTAGATTTTGAATCTTCCGTTGGAAATACTCTTTGGCTTCCACCGAACCAGCGCGCTCGGACTCAATAAGAAGAATGAAGTAATCTAACTCCAGCCCCTGCAACCCAATGTGCTTCGCTAGCCTGATCGCATACTCAATATTAAAATGCTTATTCCCAGCTAGAACCTGACTGATATAAGGAGATTGGACACTGAGGTGCTCTGCCCATCGTTGAATCTCACCCCAGCCCTTTTTAGGTAATGAGTCGACATAAGTTCTTAAAAAATCGCGACTGGATGAAAAAGTAAAGATGGACTTCATTCCTCAATGGTAACTTTTTGATTAGCATTTTCTATTACTTTTTAAGAAACAGGACCTTCCATCTCTGAAAGACCCACAAGGGCCTCCGGATCTGACAACTATTGATGACAATACTTTCCGTGCTGGTCCTTTAAAGTGCGGACATTGGAATCCGTCGCACAAAGACTGCGCTCTTCAGATTGAAGACTTTCCTGGTTGCACAGTTCTCCCTCCTGCACATATCTTTTTAGAGCGAGTTCGAATCCATTCAACTCAATTCCTCTATTTTTACATTCCTGCACAACATCGCTCGCTGCCATCAACGAAGACTTCATTTCTTGTTGCAGCCTTACGAGCTCTTTTTGTCTCTCGCTCTCAATTTGATTTGAGTCTGGAAGAAGGCCCGTTTGTACTAAAAGACTATAGACATCATTGCTACTGACTGAAGAATTCAAGATCCCATAGGTCACTCTGGATACAATATCATCTTGATCTAGACGTGATAAATTGCGCTCTTTTGCCAAGCGAATCACATGAAAGCGCACAAGCTCATGCACAATAATCGAAGTCGAAGTAGGGGTTCCTAAAACGCCCTCTTCTTCAGTCACAGTTCCCCACGAGGTCCCTGAAATATAGAAAGTCTTGATCCAAGATTTCTGCATCTTTACCGATGTTAAAGTCTGACAGGCCACTACCTGTTGAGTGACCTTATACACGCTTGCATTTTTGCAGAAGTCTTCCGCGAATGGTTTTAAATCCGCAAACCAGGTCACTTCAAAACCCGTCTTAAGCCATTTGTTAAATCCCGGTAGATCTCTATTGAGACTCTTCAGTCTTTCACCATATTCATTCGCCACAAGGTCAGTCAATGCTTCTGTTGGTACAACCTCTAGAGTGCTATTTTGGTAGGAATCAAAGATCTCGCCTTGCAATAGGTTGCCACCGCCACCGTCGACACCACCGCCTCCACCACTCAGGCGATCTGGTCCCACATTTTTAAGACGTCTTTTCCAATTCGCCCCTAACTCAAAGGACTTCTTTTGAAGATTCTGTTTTAAGATGAGCTCGCCCTCGGGCTTCAAGCTTGAAGACCCACCAAACGACGTAATAGGCATCATAGTGACTAAAAGAATGACACCTTTAATAAGAGCTCTGTGCTTTAAAGCCATCTTACACCTCATCAAATATGGAAATTCCTTAATGAGGAGTTAGGAGCAAAAACAGAGCCGTTTTCCCTCTACTTTTGGGGTAAATGATTCAAGAAAAGTGAAACGATTTGGTCCCCCTGTTTCCCTGGAACTTCTAACTTTTCAATAAAGAATTCCCTCAACGATATTGATGCGACTATTAAGATTAAATTGAATGACGGCACTAATATTTATGTAGGAATTGTAAACTATTTCAGTGATTCATCCTACAAAGTGCCATCGAGTGAGCCAGCTTGGCAATTGAACTCGGGACACCTGTAGAAAGTTGTTCAACTCATTTCGATGCGTTTAATGTCACTGCTGCGCGAACAAGGGCTTTGAATGCGGCAGCGTTAATCTTATCACCCTCTTGCAAGTCGATGGCACGTCTGACGTTGCCATCAAGACTTGAGTTGAAGAGTTTCTTGGGATCCTTCAACTTAGCACCGTTGGCAAAGGTCAATTTGACCTTGTCTTTGTAGGTCTCGCCTGTGCAGATCATACCGTCGTGATACCACACCGGAACACCCCTCCACTTCCACTCTTCAGTAACCGCGGGTTCAACTTGCTTAATCAGCGCACGAACCTGAGAGAGCGTCTCTCCACGCCAATCGCCTAGCTCCTTGATCTTTGCGTCTATCAACTGAGACGGTGAATTGCTCTTTTTCATGTCTTCTCGCCCCTCGTGAATGGATTTTCAAAATCATCCGCAGCTTAATGCTACTAACGTAAATTTTTAGAGTCCAAATAAAATCCACATTGATATTTTTTGTTGAGCATCAAAGTTGATCCCGCTCATAATAAACCATGTCATCAATTCAATTTTTCTTCGCAAGCTGGATCCTTACTGTATTGGCATTCATTCCCGGGCACGCAGTCGCGGCTATCACAGCCAAAGTGGCAGCCTCATACACCAGTCATTCGTCTACGGACAGTGGAACAACAGGCACAACTTCGCGCATGATCTATGACGCTGGCGCTTATTACAAATTTCAAGGCGGAGGCTGGGTGCTAGGCGCCCTCTACCAAAACGATTCTCAAGGCGGAACTACCAGTGTGAATCGCACTTCCTATGGCGCGAGTGGCGGTTGGATGGCACCTAGGGATTCCGGCTTCTTCGTGATTGGCACTTACTTCATATCATCGAATTATGGGGACTATAAAGACGGTAACGGTTTCCAAGCCGACCTTGGGTACAAGTTCACTCCAAGTAAAATTCCTATCGGCCTGCAGATTAGCTATAAAAGCTATTCATATTCAAAGTATGATCATTCCGATACGTACATTGATCCTTACTTCATAATGGTTTTGGATTTTTAAACTTTATAAAGCCTTCGATCATTGCTTATGGACTTCAGAACTTCATTTCTTCTCCGTCCATGGGCACTTTCAATCTAAGCTGTAAATTGTGTTTATGACCAATGTCCCTGACTTGCTCGCGAGTCACAGGGCAATGATCCAAGGCCTCAAGGTGATTCGCAATCACGATTCCAGAGCAAAGTTCTAGGACTGGCAAAACATCATCTGCGCCCATTATAATTTCTCCGCCGATATCAAATTGTGCTCCTCCTGCCGGCATGATCACAATATCAGGCTTATAAGTACTCAGAGCGTGACGGACTTCATCAGTCAAAATCGAATCCCCAATCACATAAACGCGCGGGCTGCCGGGAACATCCAAGACATATCCATATCCGTGAGCCATGAACGATCCCACGAATCCTTCTCCGTGACGACAAGGTACTAGCGAAATTTCCCCACCTTCGAAGGGATTTTTGACATCAGCCTTGAGAACTCGAACATCAAGGCCCATCTGCTTTAAAAATTTTTCGTCGTTGGTTTCACACAGAACGGACAATTTTCTATTTTTTATCCATTTAATGGCGGCCCTATCCAAATGATCGAAATGCCCTTTTTGACAATGAGTAATCAAAATATGGGTCACGGCCTCGAGTGCTTGATCCGTTTCAGATGGCAACTCGACTAACGGATTTTTTCTTCTCGTTTTTGTCGCCCATTTTAAACTTGGAATACTTCCCGCGCGAGCCAGCATAGGATCGACAAGGATTTTCTGATCACCATAATCTAATAAGATTGTTGCGTTTCTAATTTGACGGATCTTCATAAGACCTCCAGGTTTTATATATCCATTGTCACCCAGAAAGACTTCCCCTAATATGTCTAAAACAGACATAAAAAGGTCATTTTTAGACAATCTGAATTTCGAGAGTATGATGATCAAAATTGGACTACTGATTTATCCACAATGTTTACCGTCGGGTCTTTTCGCAGGACTTGATTTTTTCAACACGGCTAATCTCATCATGGGAAAAAAAATCATTTCCGCTAAACTCGTAGGCTTGAAAAGGGCCACTGTCATCTGCGCCCATAACCAAGAATTCACACCAGAAATGGCAATTGATGAATTCAACCCCGATATTATTGTTGTTCCTGGCTTCTGGACGACATCGGCAGACGATGCCTCTGCTTGCTTAAAACAGAACGATAAACTTCAGCTTTATTTAAATTCGCTGCCAAAACAAAAAACAATCTGGAGCTACTGCGCGGGTGTCCTTTTTCATGCGAAGACGGGCCGTCTTCGGGGAAAATCCGCAACAGCAACCTGGTGGCTAATGAAGACTTTAGAAGAAAATTTTCCTTCTGTTAGTTGGCAGGCGAACAATGTCATTGTTAGTACCAAAAACGATGTCACTGCTTCGGGTGCCAATGGATACTTTCCACTCTTTGAAAATGCCCTTAAGAATTTTGCCAACGAAAAAGTTTTATCAGAGGCCCAGCGGTATTTAATGACACCCCTGCAACTAGAAAAGCATGATCCTTTCTATCAATTGGAAATCGCATCCTCTGCGAATAAGAAATTTCTAAAAATTAAAAAACTGGTAGAAAATACTCCTGCTCACGACATCCATGCAACTTTCGTTGCTGAAAGTCTCGGCCTTTCCGTGAAAACCTTATCAAGACATTTTGAAAAGGAACTGAACTGGACTCCTTCTGCTTTCATTCGCATGGTCAAACTCAATCAGGCTGGGAAGCTACTAACTACGACGGATCTTTCTATCTCTGAGATTTGTGAAAAACTTGGTTTTCTTGACGAGTCGAATTTCAGACGCAGCTTCAAAAAGTCAATTCAGCTAACCCCGGTAGAATATAAAAGGAAATTCAAGCGAGATTAGCTTCAGTGAGCTGACTTTACCCCTGCCCCATTGCTTGCCCCCTATCCTGGCTACGACTGTGGCTCAACGGAAAGGCGCATGGAGTAAATTTCTTCACAGAGAACGGCATGAGCCGCTCCAGCAATCTCTTGAATAGCTCCTTACCAGTACTGTTCTGCCGGACGAATCTCAATGGCGCCACCAAGTCGAGCCGCCGGGATACAAGCCGCCAGCGTAATTGCAGCGTCCATATTCTCTGCCTCGAACACACAGTAACCACCGACACCTTCTGAAAGATACAACCCATTCTTAACTTCGATCTTCCCGTCTCGAACCTGAACAGTCTTGGCTGCATTTGGAAGTCCCAAAGGAAGTCCCACGGCAAGGCCGGGCGTCTTGTTGAACTCGGCGTAATCTTTGTAGATAGTTTTCTGATCTTCCGCGGAAAGAGCGTTCCAACGATCAGATCCAGGAAGTGGTGTCGTTCCTTGGTAAATTAAAAGCACGAATTTCATAATTTCCTCCCGATAATTTCCTATGTAATTTCAATAAGTTAAAATATAATTTGGCGAGATTAAGTTTTCTCGTCACATTCCCTAACAATCATTCGTCAATGCTATGACGTATGGAACAAAGCGATTGTGACAAACAAAATGATCAAGACAACCGAGAGACAAATGGAAAAGAACGACTGGCTTGCAAAAAACTTTGAAGAGACTCGAAAACACTTAAAAGCCGTAGCCTATCAAATGCTCGGTTCCACTGGTGAAGCCGAAGATGCTGTTCAAGAAACTTGGATAAGGCTGAATCGATCTGAGTCAAAAGAAATCGAAAATCTTCGTGGATGGCTCACAACTGTGGTTGCAAGAGTTTGCCTTGATATGCTCCGCTCTCGAAAGTCAAAACGTGAAGAGCCGCTCGATAATAAAATTTTTGAAATTCCCAGCGAAGGGTCTGGAAATCCAGAAGCAGACTTCTTAATAGCAGATTCAGTAGGACCCGCTTTGCTTCTAGTTCTTGATTTACTCACACCTGCGGAACGAATCGCCTTCGTTCTTCACGATATTTTTGATTTATCCTTTGATGAAATAGCTCCCATTATTGATCGCACTGAAGAAACCACAAGACAGCTTGCAAGCAGAGCACGTCGACGCATCAGAGGCGGCAACACGCCCCAAGAAGATGAGGCACGTAAGCAAGAAGTAGTTTCTGCATTCTTGGCGGCCTCAAGGGATGGAAACTTTGAAGCCCTTCTCCGAATACTTCATCCAGATGTTGTCCTTAGAGCTGATGAAACTGCCGTTAAAATTGCGGAAGCAAATAAGGCTAAAGGCGCGCCACAATTTAAACCTGCAATTAGCGGTGCGAAGAGTGTGGCTGATACTTTCAAAGGAAAAGCGGCGGCAGCTCAGCTTGCATTAATCAACGGATTTGCTGGTGCGACTTGGGCTCCGGGAGGAAAACCTGTTGTTGCGTTCTGCTTCTCAGTCACTGACGGAAAAATTTCGACTATTGACATCGTTATGGACAAAAACAAACTGGAAAATTTTGAAATCAAGATTATTGATAATACAGGAGATAAATAATGAACATTCTATTATGGGTTCTTCAAGCTCTTCTCGCTCTCCACACTATTGTAGGCGCAGTATGGAAGTTTTCTCATTCACCCGAACAAACCATGCCGTCTTTGAGTACAATTCCCAGTGGGGTTTGGCTTGCAATGAGCGTGATTGAAATTCTTTCCGGCGTGGCTCTGGTTATCCCCGCACTGAGTAAGCCACTTGGCTTTCTAGTGCCTATTGCTGCGGTCTGCATTGCCATAGAAATGCTATTTCTTTGTGGTGTGCATATTTATTCCGGCAACTTCGCCAACTATGGTCCAATGATTTATTGGCTTGTGGTGGCTGCTCTATGTGCGTTTATCGCCTATGGCAGATTTGCACTAAATTCTATATAACATGCCATGTAGGTTTGCGAACCACGTTGCAACTTGCCTGCCCAAACCGAAGAACGCCCGCGAACTTAGAATAAAAAAGGCAGTCGAATGACGACTGCCTTCAAAATCCCGAGTTAATTGCAAAGACGTTCTTGCTTTTAGGGATAGTTGACTAGTTACAATTTGCCATTTGCAATCGAACTCACTTTGCTTTCGATGAGCTCATATAACTATAAACACACGGCACCACATAAAGAGTTAAAATCGTAGAAACCAGAACACCACCAATAATCGCAACTGCCATCGGCACGCGACTTTCTGCGCCGGGACCAATGCCCACTGCTGCTGGAACAGCGCCAGCTATACACGCAACCGAAGTCATTAAAATCGGACGAAGTCTGACTGGACATGCCTCTTTAAGAGAATCAATTATAGAGCTGCCCGGATTTTTCAAACGCACTTGGTTGGTGAAGTCGACCAGCAAAATAGAATTCTTTTTCACGATCCCCATCAGTAAAATCAATCCGATCATGCTATAGATATTTAAAGATTGGTGAGTCATCAAAAGAGCCACAAAGGCGCCCGATAAACTAAAAGGCAACGCAAGCAGAACCACAATAGGGTCCGAAAAACTATTAAACTGCGATGCCAAAACCATATATGCGACAAAAAGACCCAATATCAGGGCGATAATCAAACTTTGGAATGATTCACCAAATGCTTGGGAACTTCCGCTCATTTTCACATGATATGCGGGCGGAAGGATTCTTTTAGCTATCTGCTGGGCCGCTTGCAGAGCATCTTGTTGAGATTTTCCTGTTTTTACATTCGCGTAAAGTGTAATCGAACGTTCGCGATCAAGTCTGAAAATTTGAAGCATCGATTTTTTTTCTTCGATATGTACAAGTTCAGACAAAGGAATAAGTTCGCCCCGGTTATTTCTGACAGAGATTTCTTTCATCTTTGCTATGGGATCTTGGTTGGTTCTATCTAGTTGCACACGAATATCGTAACGATGCCCTCCTTTAGGATATCGTCCGACTAAAGCTCCGCCAATCATTGCGTTAACAGTGTCTGCAATGCTTGCAACGCTCACGCCTCGTTCTGTAGCAAGTTTTCTGTCGGGTATCACTTGATACTCTGGCATGTTGGCATCGTAATCAGAATCTAGGTCCGTAACCAGCCCTGTGTTATCTAACTCTGCCATAATTTTTTTACTGTAACCCGCAAGTTCATCCCAATCGGGTCCCTGAACGGTGAATTCAATTGGAAACCCACGCGATGCTGTAAATCCTTTGACGGAAAGATCCTGAATTGAAACTTTAAGATCTTTCACTTTAGAAAGCTCTTTCCTACAAAGATTCATCATGTCTTGTTGACTCAATTCATGCCCCACAGAAGCGTCTTTTCCCCGACTTCCCTTGGGCTTCATTGTAACCAGGACAGATCCTTTAAATCCATCTCCCGGAGACCCACCGCCAATCTGCAACACATAGCGATCAATTTCACTTCGCGCTTTTAAGAATTTTTCAACTTCTTTAAATTTTGTATCGGCATAAGTTAAAGATGACCCCAAAGGCACTTTAAGACGGATGTTAAATCGACTTTGATCCTCTGAAGGCAAAAATTCTTTATTTAATGCCGCGACAGTGGTCATACTTGCTAAGAAAAATACCGTCGATGCTGAAATAACCTTCAAACGATTTTGCAAAGTCCAATTCAATGTTTTGACATAGCCCTTTGTAATTAAGGCAAGGCAAGACTCAATTCCTCTGCCAATGTAAGTTGTTCTCTCCTCGGTCGCCATAAACTGCGAGCAACGCATTGGAGTTAAAGTCAAAGCCTCCAACAGAGACAATAGAACAGCCACCGTGATCGTGACACCAAATTGGAAAAAGAATTTACCGATAATTCCCTTCATGAAAACCACTGGCAAAAAGATCGCGACGATGGAAATCGTCGCCGCCAAAGCCGCGAAGGTGATTTCTTTCGATCCTAACAAAGCGGCTGTTACTTTATTTTCGCCATGTTCATGATATCGAATGATATTTTCTAAAACCATGATGGCATCGTCAACAATGATACCAATAGCTAAGCTTAACCCCAGCAACGTAAATGTATTCAGGGTGAATCCAGCAAAATATAGAAAAATGAAAGTTCCTAAAACAGAAGTGGGAATCGAAAATAATACGTTGATAGTTGAGGACCAAGATCCTAAGAACGCCCAACAAACCAAAGCCGTAAGCAACGCTGATAGCACGAGTGTGAAATTTAACTCTTTAACGGCCTCTTCAATATACTTTGTGCTATCATAGTTCACATTTAAGGTCATTCCGTCTGGCAAAGTCTTTTGAATCTGCGCAATCTTCTCGCGGATAGCCTTACCCACTTCTACGGCGTTGGTGCCTCTTTGTTTTAAAATTCCCAAACCAACCCCGGGAACGCCGTTCGCTCTGTTAATGCGAATGATATCCGCTGTTCCATCTTCAATTCTTGCGACCTCTTTAAGTCGAATCGGTCGATAGTTCGGCTTGCCACCCCGTTGATTGATGAGGATATCACCGAACTGATCGACTGTGGTTGCTTCCCCCATTGTTCGCACAAAGAACATACGATCGTTGGTTGAGTTTTCAATTTTTCCCGCTGGCTGTTCCGCGTGTTCGTTTTTGACAGCGCTGACGATATCGCTCACGGTTAAATCATAGCTTTTAAGTTTTTCAACCTTTGGCCAAATTCGCAAATTAGGATCAACATATCCACCAAGTGTCACATCCCCAACACCCTTAACCATGGCAAATTGCCCACGCAATCTGTCACTTACGAAGTACATTAAATCACGCAAAGGATATTTGCTACTTTCTAATGTCACCAACATAATCGGTTGATCTTCGGGATTTGTCTTAGAGACTGTCATGGCGGTGATTTCACGAGGAAGCCGCGACTGAATTTGCGATAGCTTTGCTTGAACATTGTCCAAAGCAAGATCGATATTCCGACTTAAATCAAATTCAATGACTATAGAGCCCTCTCCGTTTTCTGATTGTGATGTTACAGTTTGAACACCTTCAATTCCCATGACGGCATCTTCAACCAGGTCCACAATTTCGGTCTCGATAACTTCGGGTGCGGCTCCGTCTAATCTGATATTCACCGTAACAACGGGAAAGTCTACGTCAGGAAGTTGGCTGATTCCCATTTGCATGAAACAAAGACCACCAAAGACAATCAGTCCAGCCATCAACATCCAAGCGAATACGGGTCTACGTATAGAGATTTCCGAAAGACTCATTATTTCTCTCCCATTAAATCGTTAACTTGTCCCGACGCCGCTATAAGATTCATCGCATCCATCTGAAGAGAAACTTGCGCGCGATTAAATAGACGTTGTGATGCTTGGTAACTGGTCAGCGCCTGAAGAACGTCCAAATTCGTCACTAGTCCTCGGCGAAAATTTTTAATCATGATTTGATAATTTTTTTCACTCAAGGAAGCAGACTTTTTGTACTTCTCTAGCTGCTGTTGATCTGCATTTAGATTTTCATAAACCTGACGTATCTCTAATTCTGCAATTCTTTTGGTCTTGGAAAGTATCAGCTCTGACTGCCGAACTTTTGACTGTGCTGTTCGCACTTGAGAATTTATCAGACCGCCTTCGAAAATAGGAATGGACATAACGACGTATGCACTCCATCCACCGCTAGTGGGATCTCCAGGTTTTTCAAACAGATAGTTACTTTGCAAATCCAATGATGGCATATGCTGCGCCGATGAGGCCTCCACACCGAATTTATCAGCCTTAAGTTGCAATGCCTTTGAAACAAAATCAGGTCGATCTTCGACCTTATTCAAGTATGAAGAGATCTCTTTCGGTGCCAGCACAGGTTCCGAGCTTTGGCTGACTTCAAAGGGCTCCTTCCAACCTGTTAAATAACTTAAACGCTCTTTAGCAATATTTAACTGTTGAATAGATCCCTCAAGGTTCGCTTCCAATGAGGCGACGTTAGCTTCAAAAGTTAACAAGTCCGTTTCTTGTGCACGGCCGATTCTTAAAAAGTCACGCAACTCTTTAACTCGTTTATTATTCGCTGCGATTTCTTGGATGTAATTTTCTTTGTCACTTTGGAAAGTCAGAACACTATAATAGGCACTGACTACTTCAATGAATAACTGTCTTTTAGCTTCGTTAAAGAGGGCGCGTTGGGAATCAGTTAACTGCTTTTGTTGCGAAAGTAATTTCATGTCTCGCAAACCGCGAAATAGCGACCATGATCCGGTAATCTTAGCAACATTTGCTGGAACTGATGTCCCTGGATCTACACCCCAAGAGCTAGAGTCTCGGTAAACCGGAACGCTTCCCGAAATACTGGGATAGAAATTAGATCGCACCTGAGTTTCCAGCTCTTTATTCTGAATTACATTTTCCTCTTGCACGCCAAGATCTTCAGAACGCTTGAGTGTTGCGGCATAAGCATCCGAAAAGTTGTAATGTGACTGATCCAGAGCTACGGCTTTTGAGACAGCACTCAATGCCAGGGATACGATGGACGCCATTAATATATATTTCATTCAAAAACTCCGTAACCGAGATAAACTATCTAGTTAGGACTTTCGCGTACTTATATAAAAAAATATGTCTATGAATTGTCGGAACTTGTAACAAATTGTAATAAGCCAAACTAGCGCTTTAAAATCGCATTGGCTAGGTATAGCATTTCAGCATGGGACAAAAAATTCTCGTCATTGATGATGACCAAGAGCTTAATCGCTTACTAACGTCTTATCTTGCTCGCTTCGATTTTGAGGTGATCTCAGCTATTAATCCCGAAGTTGGTCTCTCGTTATTCAAATCTGAAAATCCCGCGTTGATTGTTTTAGATGTTATGCTTCCTGGAAAAAATGGATTTAAAGTCTGCGAAGAAATTCGCCAACAATCAGCAATTCCTATTATCATGCTTACCGCCCGCGGAGAGCTGAGTGACCGTGTGGTCGGCCTTGAAATGGGCGCCGATGATTATATGCCAAAACCTTACGAGCCCCGAGAACTTGTGGCGCGAATTCAATCTGTGTTGCGACGACATAGTGGAAAAGTTGTCACCGGAAGTATGATTTTAAAATCTGAAGATCTTTTGGTAAATCATGGCCGCGCTTCTGCAGAACTATCGGGTCAAGACTTGGAACTGACGTCTTCAGAGTTTTCCGTACTATGGTACTTAATGGAAAACTCCGATCGCACATTATCTCGCGAAGCCATCTTTAGCCACTTGCGTGGGGGCAGCTGGGATGGTTTAGATAGATCCGTCGACATGATTCTAAGCCGCTTAAGGCTTAAGTTAAAAGACTCTACGAAACAATCGAAATACATTAAGACGATGTGGGGCGATGGCTATAGATTTGTAGGTAAGATCAGTCGTGAACAAAATTAAACAGTCTCTTTTTCTAAAAATTCTTTTAGTTTTCCTGACTACGGGAATTTTAATAATTTGTGCTCTATTTATTTTTGACTCTTACATTTCTGCATCCAAAGAACGACGCGCCCACAGAGGCGAAAATTTCGTTGAATACGGACATTATCTGGCAAAGGAACTAGACTCCAATTTGTCCAATGATAAAGTCCAACAGCTAGCACAAAGATTGAGTTTAAAAATTCGTATCCAGCGCGGCGAACAAACTATTTTATCAAATCCAGAAGTCTCGACATTTGAACAGGTTGAGACTGCGCCAAAATACTACCGCAGCCCGAAAGGAGACTCTTTCGGACTTTATGGTGACAGGCTGGCGATTATTGCGGCACTTTCTGCTAATAATCGATATCTTTTTTTATTAGAAAGAGACGAGCAAACCTTTGATGATCATCCCGAATGGATTCTGGAGGCCGGACTTCTTTTACTCACAATTTTATTTTTGATTTATGTGCCGATACGTTTAATTTTGCGCCCCATCGTTTCACTACAAAAAGCTGTCGCCGATATTTCTAAAGGAAATCTAGACGTCAAAATCGAACACCAAAGTCGCGATGAGCTGGGACAGCTTGTTAAATCTTTTAACCAGATGACAATGCAAGTTCGTGACATGGTTAAGGCCCGTGAACAATTGCTTCTCGATGTAAGCCATGAGTTTAGATCACCACTAACAAGAATAAAAGTGGCGATCGAACTTGACGATGAGGAATCTTTGCCATCGATCAAACGGTCCGCCAATGAACTGGAATCCATGGTTTCAGAAATATTGGAATCAGCAAGAATGGACAATCCAAGAGGTGAGTTAAGATTTGAGGTCACAAGTATTTCAGATTTACTGCAGGATTTAGTTTATTCGTATCACGACCTCGCCCCAGGCATTGATCTGCAAATGAGTAAGGAAAATATATCTTGCGAAATAGATCCCCTACGATTCCGCATGGCTTTGCAAAATTTGATTGATAATGCATTAAAGTATTCTGCTCAGCAAAAACGTCCCGTTGAAGTTTCTTTGCTAAAAAATGGCGATCTTATTCAAATTTGCGTAAAGGATTACGGTGTTGGAATTTCCGAAGACCAGCAACAGTTGATCTTTGAACCCTTCTATCGCGTGGATCGATCTCGAGTTCGTTCGACAGGTGGATACGGTTTAGGTCTATCCCTTGTTAAAAAAATTATCGCCGCCCACAATGCAAAAATCCAAGTCCAAAGCAAAGACGGCTGGACACTTTTTATCATTGAGCTGAAGGCACATTAACCGAGCTTTTGCGTCTTCTCAGTCTTCTCAATGGTCGCGCCGATCAATCCGGTTAACTCAAGACGAACAGCTTCATTTCCCAAGAGGATTTCGCTGAAAAGAAAGAGTTCGTTCAGAACCTCATCGTAAAAACACTGCTTGAAGTCCATTCAGCAGCTGAACAATTCTTAAGCAGACTTAAAGATGATGATCTCTTTGCCCTGTTGGCTGTGAAACTTCAACCGCAGGTGGGCCTTACCGTCAGAGCTGTCAAGGATCACTTCACGTTTGGTGATGTCATGAGGAAGCTCACCAGTGCTTCGTAGCCACAACTCATCTTCTCGGCAATAAATGATTTCGGCAAATTTTCCAAAACCTTCGAAGTCGACAAGGGTGCCTTTTCTAAAAATCACCTCATGAACAACCGGCGCTTTACTTGGCGCGACTGGCACTATTTCATCGACAATTTTTTTCGCCTCTCGTTGAGGCCTCGGGTTACCTGCTATTTCTTTTTTAACCGGCATGGCGACAGCTTCTGCCGCTGCAATCGCCGATGCAGGATTTGTTTGCTTAGGCGCTGTCGCCCGCGCAGCACGCGCTGTCTTCACGCGCTCTTCCAACTCACGATTGATGCGTACTTCGGCGCGCAAAATAAAGCCAAACAAAAGGACATTCGTCACAAGCGAAACCAACGTCTGTGTTTTACTGATTTGAAAGTCGTGTGAGAACGTCAAAAAGTTATATGCGATTGTCACCGCAAGAATCACCAGAACTGGCAACCACGCTGAACTTTTTCCGCGCACCATCAGCAAGCCAACAATAAACTTAGAAATGCGCAACACCCAAGGCATTCCCGTCGCGACCATGAAACTTGCAATGATCTGCTTGAATTGCCAATGATCCGCGCCACCGGGAAGAGCAGCGTAACTCACAAGAAAATTAAGGAACGGTGAAAGAAGAAGGAAAAATCCAGCGATACGAAACAAAAGTGTTTCCTTAAGGTGAACCTGTGGTCGCTCCACTACCCCACCTCTTGCTTGGAAACTTCTGCTTCACCTTCATCAGCAAATCGCATTTTTAAAGTTGTGACATCTGGGCCTGTTGGAGCTGCACCTGCGGAGGAAAGAACTCCTGACTCAAACTCTTTTTGCGAGCGGCGGACAAGAGCATCACTCAACGCGATAACCAGACAGATCGCAAGAGGGTCAAACACCGTCACGAAAACCAGGATGAGGTATTTTACAACATCGTCGATGTCTTTATTGAAAGCTTTTGCAAGGTATATCAATGGACCGATTTTTTGTTTTACCTCAAGAACCTTAAGCTTGGCTTGAGTAAGCTCCGTCTCGATATTATTAATTTTGTCTTTCAATGACTTAATCATCGGCTCAGCCGCTGCACGAGCCGCCAATTTTTTAGAAATACGACTTACGGGAATCTCGTCGATGCCGTGATTGATACGATCGATCTCTTGGCTGGCAAAAGCTTGATCATTTTTCAATCGCTCCAATTTGATGGTTTCTGCTTCCAACGTCGATGACGATGTTAAGTAGGCATCAGAAAGAAAACCGAAAATACCCATACTGGTGATACAGCTGAGAACAACGACACACACAACGAGATAAGATTTGAAGACGATATTGAGTTTGTACCAAACTTGATGGAGGTAAGCTGCAGTTACGAACTTCGCAAGCTCCAACGCTCCGGCCATCAACCACACGGCGACGATGGCGCCTGAAAATAGTTTACCCAAGCCGGCAATAGAGAATGCCGCGCCCAGAACGGATACCGCGACCGCAGAAAGTGCTAAACCTATGACTACCCAGATTTGAACCATACGAATTCTCCATCGGAATATTGAGGAAAACCTTGATGCGCTTCCTCGTATCCAATGCTTTGGTCTAGGTCCAATTAATTACAACGTAGAAATAGCAGGACACTATTTCTACGTTAACCGAAGGGTGGTTGCCCTTAAATTAAAAGATTCGGTATTGAATCGAGAAAACCACTGACTAAATTCAGTGGTTTCTTTATTTGGGGCACTAACTCGGGGAAAAATAAAAACTCAATCTCTTCAGGATTGGCCACATGCAACAACTTGCTGCACTTATCATCGGAACAAAAATACGCTAGTTTGCGTGTATGAAAATTGCCAGAATTCTATCGACCATCCTGTTTGTCTTTCTTGCCGAATCAACTTATGCCTGCGATTTCTGTATGCTGGGTCAAGGGGTCAGCCCTTATTTGATCGGCAACAATGCGGGAGTGACTCTTGAGTCAACTTTGATTCAATCTAACCAGGTATACGACCACAACACATCTGTCAGTGGAAATGGCAAGAAAGAGGCTTGGACCCTTTACAGCGTCACAGGTTTTTACTCTATCACTCCAGACTGGAGTGCGATGATCACGGTTCCTTATGTATCAAAAACAAATATTGATTTCGATTCGACCACGAATACAAATCCCGGCGTAATAACATCAGGTTTGGGAGATATAAGCCTTACGGGACGCTATACCCTATATAACTCACACTCCCCTGAAGGAACGGTCATTGGTGGTCTTCTATTCGGGGTCAAATTGCCAACAGGTTCAACTAGTGAAAAAAATGAGCAAGGCAATCCCGTTGATCGTCATGCACAGCCCGGAACCGGCTCTTATGATCTCAATCTCGGCTTTACCTCTGCTTATACAGGAAATGGCTATCAAGGAACATTTGATGCGGTTTATTCTTTCTCTGGGAAAGGCAAATGGAATGGCCGCGATCATCGTTATGGAAATGTTTTGAACGCTTCATTAAAAGGTTATCTTAAAACTTCATCAGAAGATGTTGCCAATCACGCCTTTTACGTTTTCACAGGCCCTGCGCTAGAGATGACAGGCAAAGAAACCGGCACCCAAACTGATAGCGGCTACGACTCAAACCAAGAAAATCCTTCCTCGGGAGGAACTGTCGGCTATTGGAGTTTAGGATTTTATGGAGTCCTACAAACTACAACAATCGTGAATGTAGGAATCTCAAAGGCTATTTATCACGATATGAATTTTAATTCCAACTTCGACGCTGATCCAGCAGAGGATTACAAAATCAATTTATCGGTGAGTTTCTTGTTTTAAGAGTGCAGGCCACGGAATCTCGCCTGTAAGATCCATCTCGTTAAGAAGACTCATATGCCACCAAGGAGAATCCCATTTCGGCCAATAAGGATCGCGCCCTATACTTTGCAGAGCTTCTTCGGAAGTTAGATATAGCTTGGTCTTTTCGAGTGATTTCATCATAACTTTGAAAGTTTCTATCGAGAAATTGCTTAATATTGCAAATCAGCCCCTCCACAGTCCTCCATGTCTTAGCACTCTTTATCAATAGTATGCGGGCCGCAAGTGCACAAGAGACCCTATTGAACGCCTTTATTTTGAAGCGGCACTAAAACGGACGACGACGTAGCAGGCCCTACCAATTTAATTTTTCCGGACTTGATATCTAATGCCAATTTCTTTATATCTTCAGAAATTTTCTTTCTCATTTGAGGGTCTGAGCACCCCGCAAATGCTTTATAGAAAATTTGTCCTTGGTTATTCAGTGGCAAGGTCTTTAGGTCTAAAGACTTACCGTCTTGAACTAATTTAACGACAGAATAAGTGCCATTTTGTTTTTGAATTGTGGTTTGAGAATCTATAACACCATCAGTTTTAATTGTGACCACAAGAGCCCCGGTATCTGGCTCCACCTTGTAGTCTTCGGTAATGATTTGGCCACTAACATGCTTAAAGCTGTTTCGATAGGAATCGCCATTTTTTTCACATAATTTCACCGGAATGATTCCATCCGCGGCCGATGCCGCACCCGAGTGTAAAAATAAAGTCGCGCCAATTCCACCGGCAGTTAAGCCTAGCGCTCCAAGGCTAGTAAATATGTCAGGGCTCGCAGAAGCGATCCCTTCCGCAATTGCACTAGCGCCCAGTGTGAATAATACACCTCCAGCAACAGCCTCTGTCGGGAACGATTTTTCTTCTGCAAAGGCAGGAGTAACTAAAAATTGTAATTTCGTCGATTTCTTTTTGTTCTGACCCAGCTCCAAAATCATTTTGCTATAATTTTCCAACAGGCTCTTTGAAGGATTGTATGTGACCACCTTGCCGTCAAAACTAAACTGACCCTTAGAATATCCGATAAATCGTTGTAAAAGAGGCTGCATCGTCTTTCTCCAATTTTTGGATTGTCCAAAAATCTATTTAGAAAGAAAATGCAAAATCATAGGCACTAACAAAATCATAGGCACCAATAGGTCAGTTCGATCCATTACTCCTAAATGAGTTGCTCCGAGAAGGATTGCGAGTTGGTTAGGAGAAGCTGACATAAAATCTTTTGATAGACCACCACGTCTTAATCTAAATATCTGCAATGAATGCTCTGGACGAATAATGTCTGAATCACCAGAGATAGGTAGGACAGGAGCTTTAATTTTTCGAATATCATCTTCTGGCCAATTTTGAGGTGTCATATCTAACGTTTTTAATTTTTCAAGAGCTTTGGCCAATCTTGTTTGTTAGGTGCAATTTTAAAATATTCTTTTTCCCATGGTGCCCCTTTTAACATATCTGGAGTCATCAATTTATGGAACCGAAGAAGTAACGAATCACTTTATAATATCAAAAGTGCTTTGAGCTAAATGCCCGACCAGATCCTGACTTTAAACATTTTTCGAAGGTTCGGGCTTTAGCCTCATCGGCAAACCAAATGCAGATTTGCATTTTCCAGGTTTGTATTTGTTGGTGTGGATGGATTTGCCTTCGTTGTGGTCTTTGAGGCGTTGCTTTGGGTCGGAAGTAACTCCAACATAAACTTGATCAGTGGCTTTGAGACTTTTTAAACGATAGACGTACATGCTCGCTGTTACTTGCATGTTCTATTCTGATACCGTTCAGATTTAAATTCGTAGAGACGGTCCACCTTCGCCAAGGCTTCGGCGGACATCCTTCGCGTGCTACTAACTTCTAAAGTGCTAACTTAAAAAACCCAGGGCACGCCAGCCATAGCCCGGAGGGCGAAGGATGGTGGAGGCGGTAAGAATCGGAACCAGCTCCAGTACATATTTAGTCTTCCAATAAAAGAAAGCCAAGTCGCAGGATGCAATTGGTCATAGGGTAATTATAGACAATTCTTAAGAATTTCTTCTGGTACAACACCTGGCATGGATACCAACTTTAACCTACTGAAATCAAAGGCCTTTTTCTTATATCAAATTTGTGTACACAAATGCGTACCCGTGCTATATTTGACTGAGAGGTGAATTATGGAATCCACGTCCCCTAGAAGCTTCAGAGCAAACTTAAAAGAATATATGGAAATGGCGACAGCAAAACCTATCCGCATTCAAAAGCGTGAAGGCAATGCTTGCGTGCTGATGTCTGAAGAATATTACGAAGGCCTTTTGAATGAGATTACTTCCCTTCAAAAAAGTTTGTTATCTGCGAATCAAGCTATCCAGGGCGAAACTTCCGATTACAAAATGGGCGATAAGGATCGCCTAAAGAGATTCAAAAAATGAATGTAGTCAAAACCTCGCAGTTTGATGTGGATCAACTTCACATCGAAGACCACATTTTTGAATCCAACGAACAACAAGTTACGTTCGTAGAAAGATTCATTGAGGAGCTGGACGCCACTGTTCAATGGATTCAATCCAATGCTACCACCCCAAAGGAAGATGAGGTAGGTGATCGTTCTTGGCCATTTTACCGAGACAATCGCGGTTTGTTCCGTTATCGCTTAAAATATCTCGTCTTGAGTTCACCTAAGTCGACCATCATTCTAAAACGGATTATCGACAACAGGGAGCAGAACTTGGACATCTATCCGACTCATAAATTGGATAGCTTTTCTGCTGATGATGAGTAATGAGCGTCGAGGAAAAAATCCGCGCGATTGAAAATCGACTGACCGCTCTTGAAAAGGAGCGCCTTGCTCTCTTGACCGAGTTAAGTAAACTACGGTCACAACGAGACAACACAAAGCAAATTATTCCCCTTGGACGAAGTACCTTACAAAAAAGCCCAAAGACCAATGATGAAAAGGCCGAATTATTTTTAACTCTATTTCGTAGCCGCGAAAACATTTATCCAAAGCGCTGGGAAAACAATAAAACTGGTAAAAGTGGATATGCGCCTGTTTGCGGAAATGAATGGGTGAACTCCGTCTGCTTAAAGCCCAAAATAAAGTGCAGTGACTGCAATCATCAGCGATTCATGCCTCTAAATATAAATAGCGTCAGTTCCCACCTCAAAGGTTTAAGCACCATTGGAACTTATGCTATCCGAGAAGATGATACCTGCACATTCCTGGCTTGTGATTTCGATGAGTCCTCGTGGCAGACTGACCTAATCGCATATCAGGAGACCGCTCGTTCTTTCGGCATTGACGTTGCTATGGAGCGATCTAGGTCAGGCAAAGGGGGGCATGCTTGGATCTTCTTTGCCGAGCCAATTTCAGCACGATTAGCAAGATCGCTTGGAACACTGATTATCGCCAAATGCTCTGAACGAAATGTCAGATTAAGTCTAGAGTCCTATGACCGATTTTTTCCGACACAAGATTTTCTGCCAAAGGGTGGATTTGGCAATCTGATTGCCCTTCCTCTTCAAAAGGCTCCCCGCGAAAGTGGCAATAGCTGTTTCATTAATGACTCTTTCGAGGTCATTGCTGACCAATGGAATTTTCTTTCGGCGGTCAGACGACTGTACAAGTATGAAGTCGATTTACTTTTAAAGGATTATTTACCAAAAAGTACTACAAGGCATAAAGATGCATTTGAAGACACGGCTTGGCTGACAGACAATGAAATCCTCGATAAAACGTCGCTCACGCAAGATCATGAGTCGTCTCTAGAGGATAAAGATATAGAAATCACATTTGGCCCAATGCTTTCTATACCGATTGAAGACTTGCCGACGAAAATAATTGCAAGGCTCAAGAAGTCGGCGAGCTTCGCCAATCCAGAGTTTTATAAGTTACAGCGTATGAGGATGCAGACCTATCCCAATCCTCGTTTTATTTTCTCTGGTGAAATGAGGTCAGAACATCTTTTATTGCCTCGTGGAATTTTAGATAAAGTAATAAAGACTCTACAAGAGGCCGGAGCCACCATTGTCATCCGCGATGAACGAATTGGAAAAAAACGCATACAAATGGAATTTGATGGGACTTTAACGGCCATCCAAGAAAAAGCAGTAAAAAAAATCCTAGAATCGGACTTAGGAATTCTTATGGCTCCTCCAGGAGCAGGCAAAACAGTGATGGCATGCAAACTTATTGCAGAAAGAAAAGTTTCAACTCTTGTTCTCGTCCATCGCCAGCCATTGCTTGATCAATGGAAGGAACGCATATCTACCTTTTTAAAAATTCCTCAAAAAGAAATCGGTACACTGAGCGGATCCAAGAAAAAAATGACCGGGAAAGTCGATGTGGGAATGCTCCAGTCCATCACTAGAATGGAAGACTTATCAGAAATCGCTGATAAATACTCCCAGATCATCATTGATGAGTGTCATCACATTCCAGCAACTTCTTTCGAAGCAATTCTCAAGCAGATGCCAGCAAGATATGTTGTCGGACTTTCTGCTACACCATATAGAAAAGATGGACTTGAAAAAATAATGTTTTTACAGTGCGGTCCTATACGCCATGAAATTCAAGCATCCGAAGTTTCAGATATTCCAAAAGAGGTATCAATCTATGAAACATCTATTGTCTTTCCTGAGGAGCTCGGGCGCCAACCACCGTACCACGTTTTAATCCATCACATTGTACAAAGTGAGGCTCGTAACAAATTAATTGCGAGTAAGGTCGCTGATGCACTTTCGCAAGATCGCTTCGTCCTTATTATTTCTGATCGCAAGGACCATTTAGAATCTTTGGGACAAAATGTAAGTCAGCTCAACTCTGGCGTTGAATTGATTACTCTTGAAGGCACTCTTTCCAATAAACAAAGACGAACTGCCTTAAATCGAATTAACGACCTTCGAACAAGTAAAAAGAAAGTCATGATCATGGCAACAGCCTCTCTAATTGGAGAAGGATTCGACCTTCCTGAGTTGGATACACTGGTCTTTGCTACGCCACTCTCATTTGAAGGTCGCTTGGTGCAATACGCCGGCAGAATCCATAGAGAGTCTAAGAATAAGCAATCAGCGCAAATCATTGACTTCGTCGATTCTTCCAATGGAATGTTTCTAAAAATGTATCGAAATCGAGTTTCCACATACAGAAAAATGGGATATCGCATCCAAGAAGACGAGAGTCTAATGGGACCTCTCGCCCTATATGGCTACTCAAGGCCCCTTTTGAAGCCTTAATCAGATCGTTCTTTTCAAAACCTTAAAAGAAGCAAGAGAAATGACTTTGGATGGCAGAACTTCTTCCGGATCGATATAACGATCCCAAAAATAGTCTTTCACAATGGCACTAACTATCCAGGGAAAGGCTATAGAGAATCCTTTTCACTCTACACTGATACTCCTGCTCTACTTTTTTGAGAATTTGACCAGAGGTATTTACAGGTATGCCAACAGGAGCCACGGGTTCCAAGTAAGTCATATTCAAAGACAGAGACTTTATCTGGCGACCTCCAGAGCAATATGATTTGAAGACTTTAGCAGAATCTATTTTTTCACCACTGGTGACTTTTACTTGTCCATTAGAGACAACCATCTCAATGGGTTTGGGATTCTGGATACTAGATAACATAGTGGCGCATCCACATATTGTGAATACCGCATAAACAATACTAGTTCCTCTCAAGAAAGACTTGGATGGTTTCATTTGATCCTCCCTGACGTACAGGAATGGTTTTGGGAATGAAGTCCTTAGCTCGAATAATGATTTCTTTATCGCCTTCCATTAACACAATGAGCATGGGGTTTGATGTACAGGACATGGTTCTGGATTTGAGTCCCTTGATTATAATGGAATCACATTTAGGAATTGATTCCAACACCACAGATCGTGAATCCCTTGAGATCTCGGACTTCTCTTTAGGCACTATGGCGTTCAAACCCGAGGAACTAACACCTTCTCCTTTAACCTCTTTCGGTGGACATCTATTGGACGAACATGGGCGTGAAACAGATCAAGTATGCGGTTGCTCCGTTACCGCCGAAGAAAAAAATAAGCCGCTGAAAGATGGGACAACAAAGACCTATCACTATTATCGCTGCTCTCGAAACAAATCCGATGGACGTTGTTCGCAGCGAGACACGAAATACATGCAAGAAGTTGGCAGAACTGTCAGTTATGCCGAAAGCGAAATCGAAATGCTGTTTGAGGCCGTGTTCAGACCATTTAGTTGGACGCCTGAGTTAGTGAAGCGAATGCAGGAAATCTTGCGCGCCGAACACTCACAAAAGAGTGGTGACCACAAAGTCCACGTCGCGTCTCTTCGCCGTCGATATGAAATGCTTCAAACCTACATGGACAAAGCTTACGACGATAAGCTTGCGGGTGACCTTGCGCCCGATCAATGGCGAGAAAAGAACGAACGATGGAAGCGTGAACGCGAAGAAGTTAAGGCCAAGATCGACACACTCGATGAAGCAAAAGACGAATACATCGAGAATGGCGTACTTCTCATCGAACTCGCGCAACATACTGAAAAGTTTTATAAATTGGCAACGCCTGAACAAAAGCGCCAATTGGTCGAAATTATTTCATCGAACCGAGTTTTGAAAGACGGAAGTATCGAGATTGATTATAGAAAACCATTCGACTTACTTGCCGTTTCGGGCTCAGAAGAAAAATGGTGGAGGCGGGGGGAATTGAACCCCCGTCCGCAAGTGATCCGCGATAAGGCGCTACATACTTAGTCAGTGTTTTAATTTGTCTGCGAAGCTTCCACTAACAAAATATTCGCAGCACATTCCCCCAGTAAGTTTAAGCGAGTCTGCTGGAGAAAACCCAACACGCCGAGGCCACTAAAGTGACAATCTATCCAAGAGCGCAGCCACCTCAAGGGAGATCGTGCAGTCAATTAAGCTGCAAGTGCGTAATCGTTGCCAATTACAAAATGGACGTTTTTAACGAGGTCCTCATCCGCCCCGGTATGCTCCTTATGTTTCAGCACCCACGTCGAAGCCAGTACGCCCCCATGTGTGATAACTCGAACATCCTTTACTTATAACATACAAACAGCAACCAAAAAATAAGCAGCCAGAAAGCGTAAATCTTAAGCATGTTATGTTACAAGGTCCTAACAGTACGCTAACATAAGCAAGAGGCATTTCGCACCAAAAGGTCGAGATATCCACCATTTATGGGGGTCTTCCACAGAGTTATCCACATTGATGCTCAAAAATTGGGGCAAAAGTGACACTGAAATTTAAGAATCTTAAATTAACGTGAGAGGCTGTCGTGTTAAGTGACAGCCCCTAAAATGGGCAGTCTACTCCGGCGAAGCCGGAGTGAACGCAGACAAGTTAGCGGAAAAGATCTGCCGCTGAAGCAGCAGTCGCAGCCAAAGAACTAACGTTCGAAGTTTTAGCAGGATTTGAATTTTGCGCAGCAGTTGGAACTGCAACAGGAGCCGTCGCAGCTTCAACAGCCACCGGTTGTGCAGCAACTTCAGTCGCCTCAACCATCGCATCCACATTCACATCCAAAGCCGGTTGAATCACCTGACTCATCGTCATCGTTGGAGCTTTCTCCAACAAACCTTCAACAGCATTCGTCACCGGGAACAATTGGATATTGAGTTGATAAACTCTTTCCCCTTTTGTTTTCATACGGGCGATTGAGTTGTCTTTATTGATCGCTTTGCGCATTTGACGAAGTTTAAATTTGATCTCTTCAAATTCTGCTTTCGTCAAAGACATCGTCAATGTACCGAACTCGCGATCTTGCGGTTGATCTTGGTACAATGACTCAAGACCCAAGTACATCAATTGCGATTGAAGTTTTCTAACCAAAGCCACAGGAATGTCTTCCGGTGATTCAGTCAGATTTCTTGCTTTCTTCAATTCCCCAGTCGCTTCATCACGACGAAGATCGCCAGAAGAAATCATCGAGTTCAAAGAAGTTTCAATTTCATCTTCAGAAGCTTTACCACGAAGAAGCTTCTTCAAAGAGGCCGTATCGAATGAAACACCGTCTTGATCTACCATCGCATAGATAATCCATGCAACCCAGTTCGGAACTTTTTCGAAGCTCTTACGATCGATCTCTCCTGATTTCAGCTTCACACCCACACGGTGCTCGCTCAATTTTTTCAGGAACATATTGCGATCTGCAGGGTCTGTGGCTTGCGTGAATTGCACAAGCAAACGGAACTCTTCAGTTTGTTCTTTATTGAAACCAAGTGCTTTACCGAACTTAGTGATCATGTCGTCAGAAAGATTTCTTTTTCCTTCGATGATCATTTTCAAATAGTTCGGAGATTTGATATTCGCCGCTGCAGAGAAAACCGCATAGTTATAAGCTCTCAAAGCTCCTTTAGAAGCTTGACGTTTGAACTTATAAAAATCTGCCAGGAACTGGCGGTAATTCATGTAATCAGACAAGACTGGTGGAACCAGCGAAGTCGTTGAATTCTCTTTGCCTTTGCCAAACTCAAGATGATTGTTTTGCATAGAAATTCATTCCCCTTATTGCCCATTAAGTGGACCTGATTTACATCGCCAAAACAAGAGAATTTAATCTGGCGCGGGTTTCCAGGTTTCGCAAAGCATAAAAAAAGAGGCTCCTGTTTCCAGAAGCCTCTTTGGGATTTCAATTTGTGTTGTCTGAATTCTATTCGAAGGAAGCAACTAGCGACGAGAAAGTCTTAAAGTAACTCCGCGGATGTCCATGTCACCACGAGTGCTTAGAACAATGCTCGCGGCGCTTTGACCAATCACAGCATCTTGTGGATACACAGAGTATCTTTGGTTGTAGTTACCGATTTGTACTGAAGGACCTTGTCCGAAGCTGTTAATAAGAACATCGATGAACGCAACTTGGTAAAGAGCCGCAGCTTCGATTTCAATCGCAGTGATTCTGTAGCCACGGTATTGGTACATGTCGATGTATGGAGTGATGTCCAAACGATCACTGCCAAGCATTCTGCGTGCTACAGAAAGTGGAACAGAAATATCGCCCCATTGACCACCGCCATTACCACCACCGCTGCGTGGTTGTAAATTCAATACGATTGAATCCACATCAACTCCGCCAGCTACTGAAAGTTGCATAGATCTTACTTGACCCAAAACAGCTTGGTAACGAGGAATCAAAGTTACAGCTCCACGAGGAGAATATGCATTTGTATCACGTTGGTTGTTGATAACCAAAGCAACTTCAGAACGAGGCCCACTTCCAGAAACATAAACTACAACGGACTGAATAGTGTAACCATCATAACGACGATCGATACCCGCCAATTGAAGAAGTGGAAGTTGTTCGTTCATGATACGACGACGAACTTGGATCACGCGTTGTTCTTGATTGTTGTATCCACCATTGCCTGGGCCATAGCCTCCGCCATTGTCTTGACCTGGATAAGGATTGTAGCCACCACCATCACCAGGGTACCCGCCGCCATTGTTGCCGCCGTTACCTGGGTATGGATTGTAACCACCGCCATTATTTCCACCTGGAGGCGGAATCGGAGGAGGAGGTGCTGGATTATTTGGTTGTTGTGGAGGAAGAGGTTGAGGGATTGGACCGATGCCACCTTGTGGTGGTGGTTGCCCGCCCGGTACAATATAAGCTTTCGCCGAAGCCATTCCTAAAAGAGTGCTCACTGCGATCGCTAGAAAGATTTTGTCTTTAAGAGCCATTCTGTCCCCCGTGGTTATCAATTAAAGTCCCCGACAAACCATAAAGCAATCGCCATACCAAAAAAGTTAGGGCCACTAAGACACCGGATCACCCTGTCGTTGCCCAGTTACCAACTTCTACTCTCGGTTTTTAATTCATTTTATAGGTTTGCCAGGCTCCTCCATCGCTTTGCGCCAAGCCGCAGTGTCAGAAAGGGTGAGCTGAAAATAAAAAAGGCCCACAGCTTGGAGACTGTGGGCCCTAGGTAACATGATAGGAGGAACTCTATTATGTCTTTTTTGTCTTATCTTAAGTTGTCGTCAGTCAATTCAACGAGAGGTTTGATTTTTCTCATGAATGTGACAGTGAACATATCTTGGCTGTAGCTAGCACGCTTTCTCATTTTCAACGCGATCTTAACTTGGCCCAAACCGTTATTCGCGACCATACGTGCGTCACCAATCCAGTTTGCATAATTCAATTGAGCCTTATCTAAACTAATAAGATCCAAACCGTCGTCTTGATCCTTAGCAATTCGAGTCAAGTTGATATTCACACCCGTGCCCGCTTCAGGAGCCAACAACGGACCAGAGAAACCAAGAAGTTCGTTATTCACGCCCTTCATTGTCAATGCAACTCCAGAACGACCATTTACAATTTCAAACGAATTCATACGAGCTTGTTTGAGTTTGTTGTCAGTGTTTGCTTGAAGAATTGAGTTTCTAATAAACTCGCGCATAACCAAGTACTCTGGATTGTCAGAGTACGTTCCTGGCAAGCTAAAGTACACGTCAGATACAGAATTTCTGAACACGACATTAATGATCGCGCTTGAACCTGCTGTGCCGATTTTAAGTCTTGCGAAAGTATTCTCACAAAGACCATCAAGATCGAGACATTTAATAGTGCCTTCAAGAGCACGTTGTCCCGATGACTTCTCACCATTACCAGAGCTAACTGATTTCAACGGAGACGCATAGCTACCAGACAAGCCGCCCGCAACATTATAAACTTTCACATCGCGACCTTCTTGAATTTTCAAAGTCACGATAGCGTCGCCAGACATTCCATCAATTGTTAATTTCGCAGAAAAAACCGAAGCCGCCGCTTGCAAGTTCAATTGACGAGATTGGTCGTCAACGCGCTCGTTACGACCTCTGAGTAAATTCAAAAGTTCGTCTGTAGAAGAAGAAGTATAAACCAAACCATCAGCAGTCACACCACCCGTCATACGCTTCGTCAGATTATCACGGCCCACATTGCCCGCGTCATTTGAACGATAGTCTGGAGGAAGTGGATTTGTGCCCAGTGACGGAGCTGGTTTTGTCTCTGCAACTGGAGGTGTTTGATTTCCTTTAGAAGGATCATTCGGTTTTGGTGCATCAGGAATAGGCTTTGGTGCGGGAGGCACTTGCCCTTTCCCAGGAGTTTGGCCACCCGGATTTGGAAGATCAGAATAGTCAGGAAGAGGAAGTGGTGGTTCCGTATTTTTTCCACCGCTTGGATCAGGAAGACCGCCACCAATAGTTCCACCCGTTTGAGTATCACCTTTGTTAGCATCAGATTGTTTTTGAGGCCCTTCCGTTTTGAAAACGTCCTTTTTGCTACCGCATGCGGTAAGACTTAGTGACGCCATCAAGGCTGCCGTAATTATTGTATGCTTGCGAAGCATTGGTAACATGAAAAACCTCCAAGATTTGGTTCGAACAAGGCAAATAGCAAGTGTCGGGCCAGTTTTCGTCACCCTTTATCAGGGCTTGTATTCGAATACACATCCGTTTTACACTCCCTCTTAGAAGGAATTACATGCCTGTACAACAATTCGGCGAGCTTCTGCGCAGCCCCTCTAAATTTAAAAAACATATTTTAATTGTGACTTTATCGGCATTGATCCTTGCCGCTTTGGCTGCAATTTTCTTTGATCAACAGCTCTCACAATTTTTTGGCAGAGAAGACATTCGCCTTACTTGGCGCCCTATCGCGCGAGTTGTGACTGATATTGGTCTTTCAGAATATTATTTCCTCATCGCGATCTTAACGTGGGCTTTCTGTAAATGGGGTGCGCCGCGAATTCAGACGCTCAAAAAATATTCTGCCAAGGTGGATTTCTTCCGTCGTTGGGGTTTGAACTTCCTGGTGGCACTCGTAGTCTCTGGAGTTCTCACTCATCTAATTAAAATGACCGTGGGCAGACAAAGACCCCATAAGACTCCGACGTTTGAGCCATTTATTTTTGAGCCGTTCAATTTGCATTGGCACTGGCATTCATTTCCTTCGGGACATTCACAAGTGATGTTTACTGTGGCAACCATGATGAGCATTGCCTTCCCTAAACTTCGCTGGTTGTGGATTCCCATCGCCATCATCGTCTGCGGAACTCGCATTGTAGTTCATGATCATTTCTTAAGTGACACCATCTTCGGTGCTTGCGTGGGATACGTTGGATCTTTGCTGGCTCTAAAAATCATGCAAAAGAAAACTCAGAACGGTCTTTATTAGTTTTAGATCTTCCTGACACAATCTTTACTTGCTTCCTGAGTGCCTCGCAGAGAAAACGCTGCAAACAAGCTCAGGAGGCCCTTTGAAAAAGCTTTTATTAAACTTCTCAATCTTAACTTCTGTTATTTCTGTCGGCGCACCAGCCCTTGCTGCAGGAGCTTGTTTTTCTGACGACAAGGCTCACGATATTCTTCTTTCTAAAGAAGCCTTCCTTCGCAAAGAAATCAAACAAAAATATAGCCAAAGCGCTTCTCGCTCAAGAGTCGCTCAAAGCATTCTGAATGCTCAATGGGATGAATCTCGCCAAGCTTACTTCACGGGTTCATTGCATTATTGGGAATGCGCTGCCGGAGCAAGATGCTGGGTCCACGCAACTTTGAACTGTAACGGCGAAGTTGCTTTAGTTGAAATCGGCGACTAATTTTTTAATTTGAACTGCGGACTCTTATATCTTTTCAAGAGTCCGTTCCTTAAGATTTTTCCGAAAGAAACTCGACAAGATTTTGCGATTGTTTGAGTGACTTCATCAACTCTTGATAATTCGACAAATATTTTTCAACCAAGTTCCAAAAACGATCCGAGTGATTCATATGCTCTAAGTGAGCAAGTTCATGCACAATCACGTAATCGATAACGTCCTGACCAAAAACGATCAAACGCCAATTCAAATTTATAATCTTTTTCGAAGAGCAACTGCCCCAACGAGTTCTTTGCTCACGAAACTTCACTTGCGACGGCTGCAAGTTCATCTGCTGCGACCAATAGCGAAGACGCTCGCTGAGAAGTTTAATGGCCTCACGCTTATAAAAATGACGAATCTCATTCAAAGCCGTGGGATGTTCCTGCAAAGGAGTCTCCGCATTCCAATCATTGCGAGGAATATGCAAAAGCAAATGCTCATCCGTCACCGACACAAAGGATTTTTTATTCAAGGTGATGACGACTTTAAATTTTCGATCTTTACCTAAATAAGGAAAGTCTTCATAAGCCTTGATCTTCTTTTCCGGAAATTTTTCAGCCAGATCAGCGAACTTTTCAAAGTTCTTTTCAATCCAGTCTTTCTTCGCCATCAAAAAATCAATAATGATCTTCTGCGAAGTCATCTTACTTGCAACAACCTTAATGGGCTTATTCGGATACAAATAGATGGACACAGATCGACGAAAGGCACGTCGATGCACCTCAACCGGCCATTTAGCAAAAAGAAAGCTCTCAGTCTGACTACCCATCGCAACAAAGAATGACTTACCCCCCGCCCAGTGGCAAGATCCCGAAGGTACGCCGTACCTTTTTGCCACGCACTGCTTCAAGGTGAAGGCTCCATGAGGCTGAGATTTCACGGCTTCTAGTTAAAGGAAAAATGGATAAAAGCTCTTCTTTCTACAATCTCGATCCCGATAAAGTTCTGCGTGCTGCAGAACTCGCGGGCTTTTATCCTACCGGAGAGTTCACTCAGCTAAACTCTTATGAAAATCGTGTGTTCGACATTAAGCTTGAAGAACCCTTTGAGCCCAACAGCTACAATAAGAATGTCATTGCGAAATTCTATCGCCCCAATCGTTGGAGCAAAGAGGCGATCTTAGAGGAACATGAATTTCTTCTATCTTTAAAAGCAGAAGGCATTCCAGCCGTTGCTCCATTAGCACAAGGGCATGATTCCACCATCAGCGAAGTCGACGGCATGTATGTCGCCTTCTTTCCAAAAGTTTTAGGACGTATGCCACAGGAGTTTCTAGGCGATGACTTTAAAAAAGTAGGTCGTCTGATGGCACAAGTTCACAACGTCGGCGCTCGCAAAACCGCTCCACATCGTCCTGTCCTTGATACAAGCTATTATGGAGGTTGGGAGACTTTGGACAATCTGCAAGATTGGATCACTCCCGAACTGCGCAAGCGCTACACCATTGCGGCTGAAGATATTCTTTATTCTATCGACGATAACTTCGATCCGTCAGAGTTCATTCGTATTCACGGTGATTGCCACAAAGGCAACTTGTTAAACAATGGGCAACAATTTTTCTTGGTGGATTTCGATGATTTCGTCAATGGCCCGGTTATTCAGGATTTTTGGATGCTCTTGTCCGGGGATGCTGAATCTTTGACGGCTGAGCAAGAACAAATTATCTCAGGCTATGAAGAGCTTCGTGAATTTCCAGATCATCAGTGGGCGTGGATTCCAATGTTGCGCGGTCTGCGCATTATCTCTTATGCAGGTTGGATCGCAAAACGTTGGGATGATCCCAGCTTCCCCCGCCTTTTTCCTGAGTTTAACACTTACAGGTATTGGGCAGAGGAAGTGGAGGCACTAGAAAAGATCGCCTGGACGATCAATCCCGCCTAATTTTGGTTAGTGAATCACACATGTAAACTGTGAAAGTGATGCCGCATCAAAGCCTTGCTGACCAATGGAAAGGTTTTGAATCTTCAGTTGATCCGCAGTCACAACATAAGATACCAGGAAGTTCTTATCAGCATCCAATGAGCTGTTCAAATTTAAATTTGAAGCTACGACGCCGCCGCTGTATGAACCCCAAACGTCTGCGACCATTCCGCCTTGATCAGAACTACCACTAACTACTTCGACATTCGAAGATCCACAATTTCTAGACGGACATCTTCCGACAGTAGTTACTGTATAGTTGTATGAAACAAATTTCACGCCAGAGCTTTGATCGAATTTGAAATCCAAAGTCGCTTTAGAAGAACTGCAATGCACTTGTTCACTTTGTTTTGATATTGCAAACTTGTCGTTAGAAACACAAGTAGGATCGCCAAGTCTGTTAAAGTGACAAATAGCTTGAGCTGCGGCACCAGATAAAATTACTACTATCATTGCGAATATATTTTTTTTCATTTTTCTTTCCTTATTTAATTGTTTGTTGGTCTTTAGTTCATGGTTTCTAAAATTAGTTTCAATAAAACGGCATTTCCTACATCGAGAGATCGTCAAACTCCAAATAGACGGAGCGAAGACTCTCCAGCTGTACGGATTGATTTCCTACTTTTGCCTTGATGTTTTTTCCTTCCAGCAATGGTTTGTTCGGATCTGTGCTTTCTACAGTTACGAAAGCCGGTTGATGAATCTCAATACCGTCTGGTAAATCCACGCCGATGATGTGATCGAAATCAGGCTTTTTATAAATATCGTGAGCCAGCCAGTACTCTCGTGGCTGCCCGAACAACAAATAGGTCAGTTGCAAAGGCTTTACAGCCATAGGATCAAACTTCTTAAATACAACTACGTCGCCGACTGTGACTTGGATATCTCTTGCAATCAAACTCCCGCCTCGTTCAAAGTGGCCTCTGTAAAGCTCCCCTTTGAATACTTTTGTTTTCAGCACCACATCCGGCAGCACCATCACTTCAGGAACAAAGGTGTAAATCTTTTCTTCTGGATGCGACTTCTTATCTGACAAATACAAATCTTTAATTTGCTCATTTAGTTGAGCGCTAAAAATAGCTTGATAGTCATGAGGAGAGTGAAACATCGGAAGATGGGAGAAGAAAATTTTCTTCTCCCCGAATACCAACATCCCATGCACGCTCGGCTTGTCGGACGCCATAGTGACCTGAGAGATCGCTAAAAAGAAAAATAGAACAAGAAGTTCTGGTCTGCATTTCATTTTGAGTTTCATAAATCTCCTAGTGGGCTTCTGCTCGCGACTTTTCCACAAGCTGATTGTGGAAAAGTCTTGCGCATCCAGCTGCGTTTTCGAAATCTTAAATAATCTTAAAGAAACTATTTGTATAATTCATAAATATCATTTTATTATGATTTTAAATGAGTTTACTAAGCCCTTCCCTTGAAGCTTTCTGGGCCGTCGTCCAAAAGGGCACGGTCCTGGAAGCAGCTAAAATAGTGAATCTCACCCAGACAGGGGTGACCCAAAGAATCAGAGGTTTGGAAAAACAGCTGGGGGTCACCCTTTTCACACGCTCTCGTAAAGGCATGCGACTGACGAGCGAGGGTGAATCTTTACTGCGCTATGTGCAGGCAGCCCGCGATCTTGAGGGCGACACCCTTGCCAAATTATCGGGAAAGAAAAGTTCTGCGATTGTGAATATCTGCTTTAGTGGAACGTCGACGCTAATGCGTTCGCGGATTATTCCACGCGTGAGTGCCGTTCTAAAAAAATATCCACAGCTGCGCGTGCGTTTTGATCTCACAGATACCGATAGCATTCTTGGAAAACTAAAAACCGGCTTTGCGCAGATAGCAGCACTGCCTGCAAATCAAGTCGGCCTTGAGCTTGATTCAAAGATGTTGGCACCAGAAAAATATATTTTGGTGGGACCACCCTCTTGGAAAAAAAGAACCCTGACAGACATTTTGGAAACAGAATGCATTATTGATTTCGATCCAAACGACACTGTGACTTTTGATTTACTAAAAAAATATAAACTATATAAGAAGGCCCGCAGCGAAAGACACTTCGCAAATAACATCGACGCTTTAACATCTATGATTCAACAAGGAGTAGGATATTCAGTTCTTACTTCTGAATTCGCTGCGGACTTCATCAAAAAAGGAACTTTGATCTCTTTAGATAAAGATATGTTCTTAGATGATTCCGTCGCCCTCGCATGGTATCCGCGCGCAGAAATGCCGACATACTTTAAAGATCTGATTGATTCCATCACGAAAAAATAAATGTGGTTCCGTCTTGGAACTGGCTTCTAGACGGAATTCTAAAATATTTCAAAAATTTTAGTTTACTTTTTAAGCACTATCTCCGATATTAGAAATAACTCTAATGAAAGGAGGCCATCATGATGATTACAGCAAAAATGAAAATTACAGGACATTCCGTCGACGTGGCCTCTGACAATTCTATGGCTCTTTGCTAGCCGTTCTCAGTATAGGTTCTCAGGTATCACGCCCAAAAAATTTAGCAGGTAATTTGCATTTTTAAAAACTAACGACCGATTTAGGTATTGCTATGTTTGCAATTCGACTCTTGAAAGTTCGAATTCAGGCTATCTGCTTTATCTCGTCTTCACTCGAAGCAATCGGTTTTTAAAACAACATTTAATAAATTTACTCCGGTAAACACCGGAGACAAACGACTCTCGTCGAAGCGTTGATCCGCGGCCTTTGGATCTTGCGCTTTGGCGAGCATTACTAACCCTAGGGGGAAGATATGAACACGCTAATGCGTAAGAAAAGAATATGGGAATACCAGAACGAGCGAACTTTATTGAGGCTCGTTGAAACCTCTGCGGATGTGTCTGTTGAAAGCGTTAAGAAGGCCGGTCAAGTAACAAGCTTCCTCCTTTACCTTGTGTATAAGACACTAGGAGTTTTGCTCGCCATCGCAAGATGGATGTTTCAAAGACCGCAACTTCAACGCTTCGTCACACCCGAGAGAGCTACAGAATCTGTTGAACAGAGTCTGCAGCAACTGGAAACCAATTTAAGAAATCCATTCTTCAGAGCGTAATTTCTGGAAAGGGGATCGCAAGGTCCCCTTTTTTATTGCAGGTTAAGCTATTGCTCCAAAGTACAAAGCTAAAATAAAACAAATTTGGATTAGACCTCGCTGTACAACTCCGAGGTGAGCTTTACCTCTAAAAAGAGCCCCGGATTTTGCGGCGTAATAATTCGCTGGGAAAACGGCAATCAAAAAAATTATCAAGGCCGTCGCACTGATTTTTTGCCACGCCGGAATTTGCAAAGCAATGGCGCCAGCAATTTCAAAAACCCCCGTCAAATAGACAAACAACATTTTTGCTGGAATGACTGGCGGAATCATTTTCTCAAAATCGTGGCGCACTTTCGTAAAGTGACTGACTCCCGCGAAGAAGAACATCAAGCTCATCGTCATCAAAAGAACGTCTCGCCAAGAGTGCAGAAAACCTGCTAAGCGCGCTGCGGAAGAGATCAAAAAGAAAATCATCAGCATTCGATAAAAGGCATTTATATTCTTCATGCCCCAATCCTAGAGCCTCACTGAGATATTGTAAACAAGGTCCACGGTTTTTATTGACTCCCCATGCTGGCCACGAAAAGCTCTTACTCATAAACAACTTGTTATACAAAAGCTGGAGGCTTCATGAAGTTCTTATTGGTGGGTATGGTTGGCCTGTTATCTCTTTCGATCACTGCTTGCGAACAACCTGAAGAGAAAAAGCCCGCTGTGAATCCAAACAACGCCCTAGTTAACGAAACAGACTATAGCGCTTGCCACGTTAGCCCTGCTCCTCGCACAATTGAAGGAACATGGTATATGACTCAGTCTCAAGGTCCTTTCAAGTTCATTAGCACTTTCCAAATTGCTAATGGCGCAGTTCAATTGACCAATGATTGCATCATGAATGGCATGACTCTTCGTGCTCAAGTGGCGGCTCCTGCAGCGTACGATATGGCTACTTTCCAACCGATGAGACCTGCTTATGACGTGAAGAATATCGAAAATTCCAATTTCAAGATGAGCTGCGAAGCGAGCTTGAATACGACAAAAATGAATTACACGTTTGATGGCAACTGTTTGATCTTCTTCCAACCAGGAAGAACCGATCGCATGGTTTTGGTTCCGCGCTAACGATAAAAAAATGCCCCGCGAATATCGAAATTCGCGGGACAACTTTTAAGCTCCTTTAGCCTCCGTGATAAACCGCTTCAATATTGTGACCATCGGGATCAAACACGAACGCGCCATAATAGTTGGCGTGGTAATGAGGACGCAGACCTGGCGCCCCATTGTCTTTGCCTCCCGCTTCCATGGCCGCTCGGTAAAAAGCATCAACCTCAGCACGACTCGACGCCGCAAAAGCCACATGAGTAGGAGTAATAACTTTAACTTGCTCTGGAGTTTGGAAGTCAGATCTTCCCGCTCCGATCCACAAATCAGGCTTATGGCCCTTCCCATAGCCAGCAACTTGATCAAACACCATCAACGCTGAGGCCCCCAAAGGCTTGAGCGCCTTGTCATAGAAGGCTTTGGATTTTGCAAAGTCCGTCACATTCAATGAAATATGGTCGAGTATAGACATGGAATTCCTTTGTCTTGAGAGTGGCTTCATTCTATATTTTCAGGGCTCATTTACAAAACACAAAAGGACTGACTTATGAAAAAAATCAAAGTTGCGAATCCCGTCGTTGAACTAGACGGCGATGAAATGACAAGAATCATCTGGAAATTCATCAAAGAAAAATTGATCACTCCTTATCTTGAAATCGATATTAAATATTACGACTTGGGAATGGAGCACCGTGATGCTACTAACGACCAAGTAACTGTTGATGCTGCAGAGGCTATCAAAAAATACAATGTTGGTATCAAATGCGCGACGATCACTCCTGACGAAGCTCGTGTTACTGAATTCAAATTGAAACAAATGTGGAAATCTCCGAACGGCACTATCCGCAATATTTTGGATGGCACTGTTTTCCGCGAACCAATCATCTGCAAAAACGTTCCCCGTTTGGTTCCTAACTGGACTGCTCCGATCTGTATCGGTCGTCATGCGTTCGGTGACCAATACCGTGCGACTGATTTCGTGACTAAAGGCAAAGGCAAATTGACGATCACTTTCCAACCTGAAAATGGTGGCGAAACGATCACTCACGAAGTTTACAACTTCAAAGGTGATGGCGTTGCATTGGCAATGTACAACACAGATGAGTCTATCTCTGGCTTTGCACGTTCTTGCTTCAATCAAGCATTGACTAAAAAATGGCCTTTGTACCTTTCGACTAAAAACACAATCTTGAAGAAGTACGATGGTCGCTTCAAAGACATCTTCGAAGAAATCTACCAAAAAGAATTCAAAGCGAAGTTCGATGCTGCTGGCATCACTTACGAACATCGTTTGATCGACGACATGGTTGCTTCCGCTTTGAAATGGAATGGTAACTTCGTATGGGCTTGTAAGAACTACGATGGCGACGTTCAGTCAGATACAGTGGCTCAAGGTTTCGGTTCTTTGGGTTTGATGACTTCTGTATTGATCACTCCAGATGGTAAAACAATGGAGTCTGAAGCTGCTCACGGAACTGTGACTCGTCACTACCGTCAACATCAACAAGGCAAACCAACATCTACTAATCCGATCGCTTCTATCTTTGCTTGGACTCGTGGTCTTGAGCACCGTGGAAACTTGGATGGAAATACAGATCTAGTGAAGTTCGCTCAAACTTTGGAAAAAGTTTGCGTTGAAACAGTTGAAGCTGGTTTCATGACGAAGGACCTTGCCGTTTGCATCTATGGCGACAAAGTTCCTGCAGATAAATACATGAACACTGAGCCGTTCTTGAACAAACTTGATGAGAACTTGAAAAAAGCTCTTTCAATGTAGTTCTTAAAATCTAAGGATTTTATAAGGAAGCCTCGAGAAACTCGGGGCTTTTTTCTTTTGTTAAGCTTTGTCTGAGCTATAAAATCATTTTCACTCTGAGCGCCGAATTAAATTCACATTATCCAGATCTATTCTTCATTCGATCCTCACGTTATTGCGAGACAATTCAATTACTGTTCTTAGATCACACTTTTCTTGTCAATTTGATTCATTTTCTAAGATTTCAGCCTGGACCACGACTTTAGAAATTGCTGAATAGATCCGATTAGATAAAGATGCTGGTTGAATTAACTGTACGTACATATTTAAAGCATACTCTTCTAATTTTGGTTCTGTTGATCAGTAGCGTATTCGTCCATGCCTCACCGGCGCAGTTAACTTATCAAGGTCGCATTTTAAAGTCAGATGGTGCTCCGCTTGAGTACGCCAACGTTTCATTTCTATTTCAAATTACCGACCCCGTTGGCAGTTGCATCATTTATCAAGAGCAAGTCACTGGTTATAGCATGGTGAACTCTGGTGGTGTGTTTGATATTCCCATTGGTAACGGCGCCGTTCAATTTCCGTTAAGTGGGCCTTCAAGTATTTTAGATGCGTTTAATAACTCTGCATCGTTCACTTGCGGCGTGTGCTCTTCTTCTGGTGGTACTTACTCTTGCTCTGTCGGATCTAGCACATATTCTGGATCCGCAGGTGATGCACGAAAGTTGCGTGTATCTTTTTACGATGGCTCTGGATGGAAAACGATTTCGCCTGATTCTGTGATTCGCTCTGTTCCCTATTCTGCTTACGCTTTGTCAGCGCAAAAGTTAGGAACTAACAGTGCCAGTGATTTTCTTTTGAAATCTATAATTCCCACTTGCACCCCTGGAACTTTCTTGGCTTGGGATGGAACAGCCTTAACCTGTTCAGGAGTAGCCGGTGCTTCTGGCGGGACGGTGACGAACGTTACTTCTGGCAACTCTTATATTACGATTACAAATCCTACTTCCACGCCTCAACTGACTTTAAATGTCGGCACTGGGGCAAATACTGTTGCTGCCGGCAATGATCCTCGCCTCGTGAATGCTTTGCAGTCAGGGGGCACAGCGAGCGGAGATCTTAGCGGCACTTATCCAGGTCCTTCGGTTGTCGCCCTTCGCGGTGTTGGTGTTGCTTCTGCGACTCCTACCTCTGGACAGTTTTTAAAATTCAACGGTACAAATTGGACGCCAACAACAATTGCCACGGCCGATGTTTCTGGCCTTACTACAACTTTAAATACTTATCTGACTCAGGCTGATTTTAATGCTTCTGTTGCGTCTGCAAATTGCACCACTAGCCAAACTCTTTATTGGAATTCTGCGACTGGTAATTTTCTTTGCCAAAATATCGCGATCACGTCGTCACAATGGACGACTGTTGGTTCTAATATCCATTATAATACTGGCAAGGTAGGCATTGGTAATTCCACGCCGGCTTATAATTTAGATGTCACTGGAGATGTGAACGTCACAGGGAACTTCAAAGTAAACGGAGTTAATATTGCCACTGGCGGTGGGACTGTGACGAATGTTACGGCATCTGCCCCGCTAAGTGTAACTACCGGAAGCACAACCCCTGCACTGACAATTTCTCAAGCGAACACATCTACTAATGGTTATGTAAGTTCCACTGACTGGAATACGTTCAATAATAAACTAGGAACAGGATCTACAATCAGTGGCGATGTGAGTGGCACAAGCTCCACAACAAGTGTTGATAAATTGAAGGGTGTGGCCCTCTTGATTACCACACTTACTTCTGGTGATTTTTTAAAATACAATGGAACTAATTGGGTTAACACAACCTTGTCGACAGCAAATCTTTCGGATGCTTCGAGCTTAATTAAAGCAACTCAAATGCCAGCAAACTGCGCGGCCGGGCAAACTTTGACTTTTTCGTCTCCTACGGGGACTTGGGTTTGCAGCAATATTTCTGTCTCTGATTCGCAAATAACTTATGCTACTCAATCGGCAAATAAGATCTTTGCGTCTCCTAATGGTTCGTCTGGTGCGCCGACATTTAGATCACTTACGGCGAGCGATCTTCCTGCCAATGCCTATGATGCGAGTTACTTTAAAAACGGTGGGAATGCTTTTGCTAGCGCTGCCTCCCTGGGGACGTCCGACAACAACACATTAACTCTGAAAACTAACAATGTCGCACGGATGACCCTAGATACAAATGGCAATACAGGTATTGGAACTACGACCCCTTCTTACGCTTTAGATGTTGTTTCTAATAATTCTCCTGCGGTGTTTCTTGCTAGCTTTATGACAACCGGGTCAGATGCCAACGGAACACGTGTCTTGAATGTCATTAATAGCCACTCCACCACTGCCAATGGAAATAACTTTGCTGTGGCCGGAAAAGAGTTTTTATACCCCAATGTCGCAAGCGGAGTGACCGAGTCTGGTTCGCAGATAGGCACTTGGAATGGGGTTTTTCGAAACAACATTGGTACTGGTGACTCTGGAACAGTGACGACTTTAATTGGACAGAATATGCAATATGGCCACAACAATGTTGATGGTACTGCAACCCCTATTACGACCAATGCCTATGGTATATTCATGGCTCCTTATATTAAAACAGGATCCATTGGCAATTTTTACGATATTTACATTGGCCCCGATGCTGGCGGAGGAACTGTTACCAATCGCTATGCCATTTACCAAGCAGGCAATAGTAAAAACTTCTTCAATGGTAGCATCGGAATTGGAACGTCATCTCCGACTGTTTCCCTGGATATGGGTTCAAAAACAGATGCCCTGCGACTTCCGAATGGAACGACGGCACAACAACCTGCTTCGCCTGCTAATGGAATGCTTCGCTATAATAGCTCCACAAATTTTGCTGAGGTTTATCAAAATGGTGCCTGGGTTAGCTTAACAACTTCGGCAGGCGGCTCTAACGTAACAACAAGTGCTTCTGGTGCGGTGACGGTTGCAGCTGGCGGCACAAATCAGAATGTCACCTTGCAAGCGTCGGGTACTGGCGTGGTTACTTCACCCAGCATTATCACCATCACAAGCAGTCAGACTTCGACTTCAAGTTCATCAGGTGCGCTAGTTGTTAGCGGTGGTGTCGGTGTTGGTGGAAACATCAATGCCACCGGAAATATCGTATCAAATGGTTTAATGTCCGCTGTAGGATTTCGGGCCTCGCAAGGACCTCCGAACAATGCTGATTCTTCAACAAATGGTTTTGCATTTTCTCCAGATGGTGACACAGGTATTTTTGCTCCGGGAAATGGAACCTCCGCAAATGGTGTTCTGGCATTCTACTCTAATAATGCTGAGCGAATGCGTGTCGCAGGCAATAACGTAGCAATTGGTACGACAACTCCCGCAGCTTCATCACGATTGCATTTGTCTGATACTGGCAGCAGTTGGGGCTCACCAAAAGTTTTGATTGAAAATACCGCAGCCAGCGACCAGATCCCACTTGGCTTTAAAAACGCTGCGGCTACAACGCCTTCTGACTGGGAGTTCGGAGTACTCAACTCGTCAGGAGCATTCCAAATCCAAGATGTGCAAAACTCCATTACGAAATTTATGATGAATCCAGGCTCTGGAAGCATGATGCTTCAGCCAAGTGGCGGCAATCTTGGTGTTGGTACTTTTGCTCCCAATGCCTTCCTAGACGTGACTGGTACATTGACCGCAACATCGGGAAACTCCATCGGAACAAGAGCAAATATTACGGTGAATCCTTCCGCCGCAACAACTGCGAGCTATTGGGGGAACTGGAGTGTCGTTTCTAACTCTGCGGCGAATTCAGGCAACGTAACTGGAACTTTGCGGGGAGTTGAAGCTCAGGCTGCGAATGCAGGCTCTGGTACAGTGACAACTGCCTATGGTGTGAATGGTGACGTGTTTAACACAGGCTCAGGTATCATTACGACTGCTGCTGGTGTGTCCTCTTATATTACGAACAGTGGTTCAGGTTCGATTACTACGGGTTATGGCGTCTACACCGGAAATATACAGGCGACCAATAAGTGGTCGATCTATACGAGTGACTCTACGGCTCCAAGCTACTTTGCTGGCAGTGTGGGGATCGGTGCAACATCGCCAGACGCTTCATTAAACGTAACCACCTCGAATTCTGTCTCTGCAAAATTTCGCGCAGCTGGAGGCCGCTCGTGGGTACAGGTTCTCAATACGAACGCTTCAGGAAGTAAATCTGCAGCCATTAATTTTGGATCTGCCACCAATCCTTTCGAAATTGGTAATGACTACGAACAAAATGGCACACAGAGTTTTTATATCTCGGATAATACAGCCCCTACTCCTCGGCTTTACATTAGTGCAACGGGAGGCGTGGGTATCGGAACAATAGCTCCGCAAGCGAATTTAGACGTGCGTGGGTATATGCAAGTAAAAGCTCCGGCATCCTCTTATGAAGCAGGGCTGCGCTTTCTTGCCAATGGCATGACCCCTAGTGATATTCGCAATATTATTCGAACTTCTCCCGATCCTGGAAGATATGGGCAGTTCGAAATTCTTCGTTTCAATACGACAACGGGAGCTGAAATAGACCGAACTCAGTATGACAACAATGGTAATTGGACTTTCCCGCAGAACATCACTGCTACCGGTTGTGTTTATTATAATAACTCATCTATCGGAACTTGCGCTTCGGATGAACGTCTCAAGACCGATGTGAAAAACTTTGATTTGGGTCTTGATTCCCTCTTGGGTTTCCATCCAGTGAATTTCAAATACAACGGACTTGCTGGATTCCAAGCTAACGGCAAAGAGCAAATTGGTGTTATTGCGCAAGATCTGGAAAAGACGGCACCGCAACTTGTGAAAAGAAAAATGGTGCAACTGCATCCTGAAGATAAATTTGAAACTGAAATCAAAGTTGTCGATTACGGCTCTTTCACTTACGTGATTATAAATGCCGTTAAAGATCTTTATGCTCGCTGGTTTAACGACAGCCAGGTTATCCATCGCGAAATCGCATCACTGAAAGAAGAAAATGCGAAAATCAAAAAAGAAAATTCAGAAGTGAAAGCACACAGCGAAGCGATGAGATCTTATCTTTGTCAGAAAGATTCATCAGCTCCATTCTGTCAGAAGTAATTACGGCTTCTTTAGTTCAGCGATGAGATTGTCACTCATTTCTCTAAATTCGGGGCTGCGGCCAGCCTTCATGTCGGCTCTTGCTACCTTCATGATCGCTGTTAGGATTTTTTCTGCGTAGGCTTTGGCTTGCTTGCGATTCTTTGGCCATAACGACTCGCCGACATAGGTGCGAACATAGGCGAGCTTTGCGTGATCTTCGCTGAGCATGCTTTCGTAGCGCACTGAAGGTGCTGAATCGAAGTCTCTCATTCTTACGTAGTTGTATTCGTTATTAGTCATTTGATCGTAGTAAAGAGCGCTGAGCATTGCGCTCTTACTATTGGCATCGTACACGGCAACGACGTCAGCAAAAAATTCTGAATAGGCTGTTAGATATTTATTGAAGTCTGCGAAAGTTGTGGTGTTGCCAAGTTCCGTTGATGCTTCCTTCAATTGCTCCGGTGTTGCGGTTTCGCGGATCACGGCTTCTTTTAAGTCTGAAACCTTAGCAAGTTTTTTTATAAGTTCAGCGAACTGTGGAAACTCTTTCTTCACGCGCTCATGAAAAATGGCGTGACCGTATTCATGAGCCGCACTGGTGATCACGCTCATCTTTGGCATCGGATACGAGGCTCCGTACTGACCGTAGAAAATCATTTGATAAGGAAGTTCGATCAAATGGCCTAAATCAAAACCGGCGTTGTCAGAGGCAGAGCCCATGATCAATGTGATCGTTGGTCCACCAAATACTGTCGCAACATCGTTAATAACCTTAGAGACATCTTTTGCAAGTTCGCAGTTAGGCTCACCAAGAAATAAAACTTCCTTCATGACGCCCGTAACGTCGGTACAGACCGATGCTTGCGCTGAAAAACTGATTAGAATTAGCCCAAAGAAAATTCCAGACAGGCGTTTCACAATAGCCCCTTTGTCAGTTCAACTTAGTTAACCCAGTAAGAGCTGTAATCTATTGATTTGACGAGGAAAACTCCAAACAATTCATTCAACAGGAAGAGTTTTCAAGGCTGTCTAAAAACTAAGCACTCGAAGAGCATTTTAAACAATCACAAACTGATTGAGGAACTTCTTTGTTTCCTCATAAGCCAGATTGATTGCTTTCGAAGCATTCCCAAAATTTCCTGGGCCTGTAGGAGGTAAATTCTGAATTTTGAGCAAATGCCGATGCCCCATGCTTGCCTGCTTGTTTGCTTTTCTTTCGAACCAATCGCTCAACTTATCAGAAGGAAGCCAGTGCCCCAGAACCGGCTCTGAGTCTGGAATGCCAGTCCATCCCATTTTGTCATTGATGCCACCGTCCCAGTAGTGATGTGCACCGATTTTTACAGGATGAAAATACAAAGGCATCGAACACGATGCGCGAACCACCTTTGCCAATGGTCCTTGATCGAAAATTTCAGTTTTTCTTTTACGAATGTTATAAGTCGCAATTCTCAATGGCGTCTGAAGATTCGCAAAATCATGTTGCAAGTATTTGCTCAAAGTTTTTTCAAAGACTTCTCCTTTGAGCACACCAAAACCCAAAGCAGGATCCCAATAGTTATGCTTTCCAAGAGTCAGAAATTCTTTTTCCATTTCAAGTGGAGTCATGCCCGAAGCAAGACATGCTGACACAATCGCGCCTGCACTACTGCCAGTAAGAAGTTTTGGCTTCAAGCCCTCTTCATAAACTGCCTTTGCAAAGCCGCAGTGGGCGAAAAAACCAAAGTAGCCAGAGCTAAATGAAAGGGTGAAATCCTGATTTTTAAACTGATCTTTGATTAACATTTTCGCTCCGAAATTTCCGAAGAACTCTCAAACTGAAGAACCCATATTCCGAGCTTTCTTGATCCTCTGTCAATTTCCTGAAACAGGGGCCTACAGCTATTTGCCAAACCATTGAAATCACTAGAATGACGCATTGTATACCCAAAAAAGAGGCAGGCACCTTTTCGGAAAAGATGGCAGGCACTCTTCTGCGGTGAGTTAATGCATGAATTGAGAGGGTGGATGGGGTACATCCGTGAGTGGCCGGGTCCCATACAATAGCTCTCTTGACGAACTCCGCTAGGTCCGGAAGGAAGCAACGGCACTCGAGGGACTATGTGATGTGGGGTGCTCGGCCACTTTTTTTTACTCCGACGAAGTTGGAGTGTAGATCAGATTAGATCAGCTCTGCATAGAGTTTTGAGTTTTGACCGAGGGTGGTTTCTTGTCTTATCAGGTGATTGCACGCAAATGGCGTCCCCAATCTTTCACTGACGTTGTCGGACAGAATCATATTACCCAAACGCTTTCAAATGCGTTGAAAAATGGTCGACTTCCCCATGCTCTTCTTTTCACAGGTCCCCGCGGCACAGGTAAAACTTCTTCAGCACGTATCTTAGCGAAAGCTTTGCGTTGCCCCAATGCCGTGAACTTCACTCCGTGTAACGTGTGTGATTCTTGTAAAGAAATTGCTTCAGGTTCTAGCGTTGATGTCATGGAAATCGACGGAGCCTCGAACAACGGTGTCGACTCCATTCGTGAGCTTCGTGAAACTGTCATGTTCATGCCTACCAGTGGTAAATACAAAATCTACATCATCGACGAAGTGCACATGCTTTCGACGAGCGCCTTCAATGCGCTCTTGAAAACTTTGGAAGAGCCACCGTCCCATGTGATTTTCATTATGGCGACCACAGAGGTTCATAAAATTCCGCAAACGATTTTGTCTCGCTGTCAGCGTTTCGATTTCCGCAGAATCTCTACTCGTCAAATCACTGAACACTTGAAAGTGATTTGCCAACAAGACGGTGTGCCCGCTGAAGAAGACGCTTTGTGGGTTATTGCCCGTCAAGGCGATGGCTCTATGCGCGACTCACAAAGCTTGCTCGATCAGGTCATCACATTCGCTGATGGTTCTTTAACTCGTGAAAATGTCGTTGAGATCCTGGGTCTTACGGATCGCACACTTTTGCTTGAAACACTCAATGCTTTGGTTGATCGCGATTCTCAAGGCATCATCAAGGTTATCGAAAAAATTGCTCAAGCTGGTTTTGAACCGCATTTATTCTCTCAAGATTTGCTTGAGATGATTCGCAATCTTTTGCTTGTCAAAGTTTCCGGCAACCAAGTCGATCAGATTTTGGAAATGCCTGATTCTGAAATGTCCGCCCTGAACGACATGTCTCAAAAACTTTCTGAAGAAGACATTCACTTGCTCTTCGACATGGCGTTAAAAGGTGGCAGTGATATTCCCCGCGCCCAGGATCCGCGCATTGTTTTGGAAGTGGTTTTACTTCGCATGGCTTCATCTCCGAAACTGACTGATTTGAAAAGTCTGTTACAAGGCGGCAGCGCCGGAGCACAAGCAGTCAGCGCAGGTGGAGCCAGGCCCTACGTTCCGCCGGTAGCACTTCCTGTTAAAGGTCACCAGCGTCTTCAAGAATCTCAAAAAGTAGCCGAAGTTCCCTCTGGCCTTGAAAAAATGAAGTCGGTCATGGAAGCACCAAAGCCAAAAACGGCTGCGGCAGTGCCTGCGTCATCAAATTCTCAAGAAGCTCCGTCAGCTGCTGCTGAGCCCGTTGTAGTCGCTCCAAAAGTGGCGACAGGCAATACCCCTTCTGAAAAATGGGTCCACTTCGTTGATTTGCTTCGCCAAGACGACGCTTTGTTTGCAGCCAAAATCGAAAACCTTCTGTTCGTGAAAGAAGAAGGAAAACTGCTCAGCTTTGGCGTTCCTCCAAAATTGGCTTTCCTCAAAGACCAAATGTCCGACACTCAGGTGCGTAAAAAGCTTCAAGGATTTATTGATTCATACTGGGCGCCTGGGTATTCTTTTGAGGTATTAATGAACCGCGATCAGGTTGGAGAATCTGCTCAGTCTTTGCAGCAAAAAAAAGTGCAAGTAGCTGAAGATGAGATTCGCACCAAGATCGAAACAAACCCTATGGTTAAGACCGCTCAAGAAGTTTTCAATGGGCAGATCAAATCCGTAGTTGAACTTAAGCAAGATTCGAAAAGATAAAAGGAGTTTCTTATGAAAGGTCTTCCAGGCGGAATGGCTCAATTGATGAAGCAAGCTAACCAAATGCAATTGCGCATGAAAAAAGCGCAAGAAGAGCTTGCTGTAAAAGAATACGAAGCAACTTCAGGCGGCGGCGCTGTAAAAGTTAAAGTAAACGGCGATCACATGATCGTTTCTTTGGCTATCGATCCAGAAGTTTTGAAAGCTGGCGATGTTGAAATGCTTCAAGACATGATTCTTTCTGCAACTAACGAAGCTGTTAAAACAGCACGCGATACTTCTGCTAAAGAGATGGAAAAAATCTCTGGCGGCATGAATATCCCAGGATTGTTCTAAGTCGACCGCACGGTCGCAAAGGTTGCACATGCTTCATATCTCAGCGTTAGAAAAATTAGTCCATGAAATGAGCCGTCTTCCCGGTATCGGGCCTAAGACTGCTCAGCGCTTGGCTTATTTCATTCTTAAATCTGAAAATGAGTTTCCTGAAAGACTCAGTGAAGCTTTGTTACGCGTGCGCGCCGAAGTTCATGACTGCCCTCGCTGCTTCAACTTCACCGATACAGATCTTTGCCGTTACTGCGAAGAACCGCATCGTTCTAATGACTCTATCTGTGTCGTTGAAGAACCTGCGGATATCATGCGCATTGAATCTTCTGGTGCTTTCCGTGGCCGTTATCATGTTTTACATGGAGCGATCTCACCTTTGGAAGGCATCGGCCCTAAAGATTTGAAAATCCAAGAACTGATTGATCGCGTGAACAATGGCATCGACGGCGATGGTCCTGAGATTAAAGAGATTATTCTCGCATTAGACGCCGACCTTGAAGGTGATACGACGATTTTGTATCTGACGAAGCAACTTCAAGGTAAAGGATTGAAATTATCTCGCATTGCTCATGGAGTTCCTATTGGCAGCGACATCGATTTCATAGATGATAGAACTATGGGTCGTGCCTTGCAAAATAGAGTGGAGCTGTAATGTCCTTTATTAACTACAATGCTAAAGAAATTCACTGCAAAGTCGTGTATTACGGCCCGTCATTGGGTGGTAAAACGACGAATATTCAGTGGGTTTATCAAAAAACTGCTGAGGATCAAAAATCCAAGCTAGTGGCATTGAATACGGACATTGAACGTACTTTGTTCTTCGACTTCTTACCTTTGAATGTCGGCGACATCCGTGGCTTTAAAACTAGATTCCATCTTTACACTGTTCCAGGCCAAGTGGTTTACGATGCTTCTCGCAAATTGATCCTTAAGGGTCTTGACGGAGTGATTTTCGTAGCGGACTCACAAATCGAACGTATGGACGAAAATCTTGAGTCTTTGCGCAATCTCGAAAGAAACTTGGAGCAACAAGGCTACGACATCCGCGAAATCCCGTTGATTATGCAATATAACAAACGAGATCTTCCAAACGTCGCATCTTTGGCTGAACTTCGTAGCGCTTTAAACCCTTATAACGCCCCTGAAATCGAAGGCTGTGCTTCTGAAGGCCGTGGCGTTTTCGAGTCTCTGAAGACCGTTTCTAAATCAATCATCAATGTTCTAAAAGGCGGAACGACTTTATAGCGAAGATCCGCTTGTTAGGGGAATAGAAGTACCCTGATCCTTCGGACAGTCCTCGCTCTTCGGGTCTTTCCCAATTTCGTTATTTCTCATGTTCGCTTGCGGAACTTGGCTCAGGGTACTTCTATTCCCCTAACAAGCTCTTTGCCATAATGACTATCCTCAGATTTAAACAAGAAGAATTCTCCCCTCCCCAAAACCCACTTAGGCGTCGGTCAAAAAGGCCCATATGCAAGGCCGAGTGAAGCGAACGGCCCGAACAACGCAGTCAGATGGGCCTTTTTCACCGACGACTGTACGACCTTTGGGTAGTTGTGCTATAGGTGTTCGCGACTTTTGGGATTATGATTAGAACTCGGAGTGATTGCTATGAGTTATGATATTGCTGCTGATATTCAGCGACTTAAAAAAGAAAAGAATGCTGTTGTTTTGGCTCACTACTATGAAGATGGCGATATTCAAGATGTTGCCGACTACGTAGGTGATAGCTTCTATCTTGCTAAAATGGGTCAGACCGTAAAAGAACAAGTTATCTTGCTTGCGGGTGTTGTTTTCATGGCTGAGTCTGTGAAGATTTTGAATCCGACTAAGACTGTTCTTGTGCCTGACTTGGAAGCTAGCTGTTCTTTAGTTAAGGGCGCGCCCTATGACAAATACTTAGCTTGGCGCCGTCAGCATCCTGATGGCATCGCAGTTACCTACATCAACTCTAGTGCTGAAGTGAAATCTATTTCTGATGTGATTATTACTTCTTCGAACGCGGCTCAGATTGTGGATTCTATCCCTAAGGATCGTAAGGTTCTTTTTGGTCCCGATCAGCACTTGGGTCGTTGGCTTTCTAAAAAACTCAATCGTCCCTTTGAATTATGGCAAGGTGCTTGCGAAGTGCATGTGCTTTTCAATGCAAAACGACTTTATGAATTGATTCAACAACATCCAGACGCCGTGGTTATCGCGCATCCTGAATGTGATGAGTCCGTTCTTCAGTATGCCTCTGTGGTTGGATCTACTTCTCGTTTGCTTGAAGAAGTGGAAAAAAATCCTGCGACTAAATTTATTGTCGCTACGGAAACTGGAATCTTCCATCAAATGCAGAAGAAACGGCCTGAAGCGACTTTGATTCAAGCTCCTGTTTTGGATGCCGGTTGTTCTTGCAACAACTGCCCTTACATGAAAATGAACAACATGGAGAAAATCAAATACGCCCTTGAGACTCTCAAACCTGAAGTGGGTTTGGATGAAACTCTTCGCGTAAAAGCTCAAGTCTCTTTAGATCGCATGATGGCTATCACTAGTGGCAAGCCTGTTCAGTGGCCCGCTGAGTTCACCGTTTAAGATTTAAAAAGTTATTTGAAAGTGCTGAGAAGCAATATATTGCCGTCGGCGCTTTCAAAAATTTCTATAGAGTATTGACAAAATATTGATTCTCAAACTGAGACGTTCTGTCTCGTAAATACACTGTCCTTCAATATTCCCTCTGAAAAGCGTGAATTTACAAAACACTTCTCTGCAAACGGCTCAGCTTTTTTATTTTTTGCTCTTAACTTTGGTCGAGTCCTGCCGATCAGTTTAGTAGCAAGTAAATTAGTAGAATGTCCTTATAGGCAGGTGAAAAATGGGAAGTTCAAAAGGCAACAAGCGAGTGGCTCCAAGGAAAGAAGTCTCTCCCATTCATATTTCGTATCTTACTTCATTGGATGACTTTGCTAAGATCGCAAAGAATAGTGAAATCGTCGAAGCGTCTTCATCGGGTTTGCTTCTTCTGATTAAACGAGAAGATTTAATTCCAACGGCTCTTCGCAAAAATTTGAATCTTGATTGTCTGATTGGCGACCGAGTATTCATGCACTTAGAAGAAATGAATCTGGAAGTTTCGGGCGTAATTACTCGAACTCAACTTCTGGGTAAAAAAGGCTTCTATGTAGCTGTCGATTATAGCGACGAAGCTCCAGAGTATTGGAGAGAATGTCTGATGGACCTTCTGCCGACTCCAGGTGAGTTGGACTAATTAAAAAGGGCTGAGAGATCAGCCCTTTTTAATTTTTAAAATTCTATAACCCTACAAGTCCGTGAACTCTGGAAGTCCTTTTTCTGACACCAACACAATAGAATAGTGTGGTGGAAGGAACCAGCTGATGGCTTCCGCAACGCCTTGATGTTCTTTTTCAGGTGGATTTCCCAACGACTCCAAAGAGAACGCCAAATCATAATGTTTACGATCTTGGCTCATTACTAAAATGCGTGGACGAAGAACTGCCTGATCGCGGAAGAACTCTTTTAAAATATTACGAACATACTGAGGCAAATATTGTGGCGTCGGAGGACCTGCATGAAGCGCCTGTCCCTCATTGATCTGCAAAGCTCCTACTGGCGCCGCTTCCGCAGTTTGATAGAACAAACCCGTTTCACGGAAGTTCCAGATCATGCCATAGGTGAACACATAATCAGGGTACTCTTTTTGAGGGTTTACAACCAAACCCACACCCTTCATTGCCAACCATTGAATCACTTGCTGTGCGGGCTCTGAGGCCTCCAAAGAAGTCTCTGTAAGCAAATACGGCCAACCATCTGGACCGGTCTGGGGAGCATCGTTAATAAGTTTTAAACTCCCCTTGGAGATCGCCATGAAAAAATCGATCTCCCACTGATGATCACGTTTGTCGTCAGGGATTTTAACTAAGTCAGTCAATGTCATGAACGGGCTCCTGAATAAAAAAAGGCCGAGCACTTGGGCTCAGCCTTTTTTCCTATGATTTTTAAATTTGGTCAAGACGCGTTCCGAATACTAGTATTCCTCTACAATAACGACTGTCTTCCAACCGATCTTTGTCTGAGGACGACCGTAAGGATCAACCACTTGCTCACCTGTTCTAGAGTCAATCACAGGGACTTGACCTTGATCCGCCGCCACAACTGCGTTGTGGATTTGGATAACTTGGTCTTTGTTCACACGAACACATCCAGAAGAAGCACGCGAACCCAACGCTGCAATACCAGCAGCCTCACCACCAATCAAATCCGGTGGAACTTGGTGCAAAGCCAAACCATGAGAGTCATTGAAGAACATTGCATATGGCATTTGAACTTTTGATTCGCCGGACTTGTAGTTTTCATCCATCACACGAGTCACGCCATAGAAACCGCGAAGAGTGTGTCTCCAATGTGATTCAGAAGTTCCCTTCGCTTGGAATACTTTACGGAAAATACCTTTGAACGGATTGATATATTCAACGTCTTCACGACCGGTAGAAACCTTTGTCGTCAAAATCAACTGACGATTAATGTAAAGACGAGCTGTTTGCGCTCTTGGGCCATAAGCGGCTTTATTAACTACAACCACGTTTGTAAATTGGTTGATTGCTAACTCACCACGGAAGTAAGCTTCCTCGTTAAAGATTTGCCCTTGTGGGGCTTCATACGGTTCTTCAACCATCAATTTAGCTTCAAGCTCCTCGCGGGTTTCTGCGTGGGCTGAAAAAGCTACTGAGAAAGAGGCAGTCAACGCAAGGACTGCGGCAAGTAATTTCATAATTTCTCCTTTATTCATTTCGAATAAACAGGCGTCTGTAGTTAAAAACCTGACCTTTGTATCAAAATTGTGGAATCACCGCTCCTGAAACTACAAAGCCCTGTAAGGATTATGAAGGTGTCGTCTTTTTGAACACTGCTGAATTGGGGAATTGTCCCCAGATCCAATCTATGTCTTCTAAAGACAGTCTTAATGGGCTTCAAAGGCAACTTATCCAGGGGGTAACTACCGAAGGTGGCTCATATTGCATTGACTTAAAATAGCTGCTCTTTAGGATAATTGAATGCCGTTAATGAACAGTCAGATGAAATTCTCGAAAAAGATCTTTCTGGCGATCTTTGCAACTGCCACGATCTCTGGATTGATCGTTTGTCTTTCATTGTACGGGATGACTTATTCGTATCGTCTGAATGAATTCAAAAGCTCCTATATTGATCACATGCATATGCTCGGCGTTTCCTTGGAGCGTGTCGAGGCAGCCCAAGGGCAACTTGCCTTGAGTGCCGCCAATGCGATTCGCGAAATGGATCAAACAAAAAAAGGACATTTTTCATCAAGCCAGCTTCAAGACCTGGCGAAAGTTCATGGGGTCAGTCAGATATCGATTTTCAATCCAGAGGGTCAGCCGATCGTTTCCACACTGGCGTCTTCCGAAAATCTTTTTACTGATTGTTCAGAACCACGCAAGCTTCTAATGGGAGAGGCCCTGATCAGCGAAACTCCCCTGATTTCTAAAGATGGCTTCATCGCCCGTCGCACGATGATTGCCAGCACGGACCGTCAACGCATTATCAGAGTCAGTGTACAATTCCAGGCTGTGACTTCTTTATTGGGAGAGCTTGCTCAGTATGACCCTGATAATGAATACATCGAATTGATTGGCCCTAACAATACTAGCCTAGGACAGCTGCACCGCAAGGATCTTCAAGACAATCCCGGTCTAAAAAACTACGCTGCTCGCGAAGATGGTGCTTACTTAAAAAACAATAAGCTGGTTGTGATCTCATCCATGAGGGCCCGAAGTCAGAACTTCTGCACAGCGAGCTCTGCGCTTAGCAAGGATGGAAATCCGACCTACCGCTTGATCACTTCGATCTCGACTCAAACATTCACACGTGAAGTGCAACGGCTGGCCTATGCATTATTGGCGATGTGGCTAGTTCTTATGGCATTCTCTTATTGGTTATCCGGGCGTTTAACGAAATTTTTATTGCGCAAAATTGAATCTATCCGCTCCGTTGTGAACGACATTACCGTCAGTCAGGACTATTCAAAAAGAATCTCTATCCCCTCATCTGATGACGAGCTCGATGACCTCGCCGAGCACTTTAATCAAATGTTTGAATCGCAACAAGCCCATCAATCACGCTTGTTGGAGGCAGAACGCGACAAAGCTCGTTCACAAGTAGCTGCGCAAGTCGCCCACGATATTCGCAGTCCTCTGATGAGCATGAACATGGCGCTAAATCAAATTCAGACGGTGCAAATAGAAGCTCTGGCAATTTTAAAAAGTGCCGTTCAACGCGTGGCTGGAATTGCCCAGAAGTTATCCGCCTCCGCTAGCAAGCAAGAAGAAGTCCCTGGCGTTGAGGCTCCAAAACTAACCTTGTTAGAACCTTTAATAGCGAGCGTCGTCAATGAGCAACGTGTGAAAAATCCAGCTCATCAGATAATCGAACTTGAAGGGATCGGCCTGATTCCTTCCACTTGGGCTGTGGTTCAAGTCATCGAAGTTCAAACTGCTCTGTCGAATTTGATCAACAATGCATTTGAAGCCGGAGCCAGCGAAGTTCGCTTATCCTTCAACACAGAAAAGAAGAACTGCATCTTAAAGATCGCAGACAACGGCCGTGGTATTCCGAAAGACATTATCGAAAAAATCTTCGAACGCAGCTTTACCTTTGGCAAAAAGACCGGCACAGGTTTAGGACTTTATCAAGCCAAGACCGCCATTGAGTGGAGCGGAGGAAGTCTCAACGTCGCTTCCACTGAAGGACAAGGCACTGTCTTTACTATTGAAATTCCTCGCGAAAAAAATCCTTCTTGGCTGCCCGCTGTGATTGAAGTCGACTCAGAACAAATTCTGTTTTTTGTCGATGACGATAAGAACGTCTTGAATGCCTGGAAAGACAAAGTCACAAATCTGAAATTAAAACAGGCCTATTTTTTAAGCAGAATTACAGAGCTTGAGGCTGTGCAAAAACTTGATCAATGGCCTAGCAATGCGCTTCTTGTGATCGATCAGAATCTTATGAATGAAAAAAATGGATTAGATATTATCGCCAATCTAAACATTGGCAAACGGGCTTATCTTTGCACCTCCGAATTTGACGAAAAATGGATTCAAGACAAAGTTCGAAATTTAAATTCCTGGCTATTGCCGAAACCACTTATCTCTAGCATCGAAATCAGGAGCAACTAATGCGTATCCTTATCGTTGACGACGAAACTCTAGTTCGTAAAACCATGCAGGCGCAAATCGGCGCCCCCCACACCGTGACTCTTGCAGATTCCATGGAAGAGGCGATGGATATCCTGGATCGTCAATTGATTGATCTGGTTTTCACAGATCTTTCTTTAGATGAATCCCCGGAACGCTTAGGCATTCGCTTAATTAAAGAAATCACCAAGGCATATCCAACGACTGTCGTTGTTGCGATGACTGGCCATGATGAAAGTCACCTTGTTGAAGAGTGCTTAAAAGCAGGAGCCGCTGACTATCTCATCAAACCATTTGATGAAAAAAATTTGGCGCAAGTCATCCGCAAAGCTCCTGTGGTACATCGCCTGCTTCGGAAGAATCAAACCTTGAAACATCAAGCTGGCGCGAAGTTGGTAAAGCACATAGATCTTTATACAAAATCTCCAGCCTTCCGTGCCGTTCTTGATACCGCTAAAAAAATCAGAGGCTCTGGTCATTCGATCCTGATTCGCGGCGAAAGTGGATCCGGAAAAGAAATCATGGCGCAATATCTTTGGAGTCTGGAAAACGACAACTCACGCCCCTTCATCGCCGTTAACTGCGGAGCGATCCCTGCGCAGCTGGCAGAGTCAGAACTCTTCGGACATAAAAAAGGCGCCTTCACTGGAGCAACTGACGCCCGCGCAGGTAAATTTGAAAGTGCCGATGGCGGAGATTTATTCTTAGATGAACTCGCTACCTTAAGTTTAGACATCCAAACCAAACTTCTGCGAGCTCTCAGCAGCGGAGACATCTATCCCGTGGGCCAAGACATTGGAAGAAAAGTAAACTGCCGCACAATTGCTGCCACTAATGAAAATTTAGAAGAATTGATCCGCGAAAAGAAATTCAGAGAAGATTTATTCTTTAGAATTAAAAACTTCACGATCACTTTGCCGCCACTCAGAGAACGCAAAGAAGACATTCTAGATTTAGCAAATCAGTTTTTGCGCGAAGGTCATTACCGCGATAAATCCCTTACGAAGGACGCCGAAAATTTACTTCTGACTTACTCTTGGCCTGGTAATATTCGTGAGTTGAAGTCAGCGATTGATGTTGCAGCCGTCTTAGCCGATGGCAAAGAAATCAGCGCCAGCGACCTTCTTCCTCACCTCGTGCAATCTGCCCCGGTCTATGAACAGGTATTGAATACCAACACCATTCCGGAAATTGATGAAAAGGCCTTAGAGGGAAATTTCTCTCATCTCGTCGCCGAGTTTGAATTAAAGCTCATCGACTTCGCCATCCAAAAGAAGGGTTCCGAATCAGCAGCCGCTAAATACCTAGGAGTGCCAAGAAGTACCTTAGGAGACCTGCGCCGTCGCTTGGGGAATTTAAAGAAGCCTTAGGCTACAGAGGAAGGTCGATGCGTTAAAAATCGAAATCAAGATTGACGCTTTCCCGGCTTAACCATCTACTAGAGTAACCAGTATGAGCTCAGCCACTAACTTCTCTAACATCATCATTTGCGATGACCATCACGTCAGCGCCCTCGGCGTTGAGATGCTGCTTCGTAACTACATTCCGAACTCTCCGCAGATCCGCGTGGCTTCTAACGGCAAGAAAGCACTTGAGCTCTTTATACAAAAAATTCCCGATTTGATGATTGTTGATTTGGATCTTCCGGACATACATGGTCGGGAAATAATTAAACAGGTTCGTAAGATTTCCCCCTCATTGCGGGTCATTGTATTAACTGGCATTGATGAAGCGCACACTCTGCGCCAGGTTTATCAACTTAAGGTACAGGGCATTTTAAGGAAAACGGGCACAAGTCAAAATTTAGGTGACGCCCTTCATTCTGCGAAAGTAAATGAAAGCAAAACATATTTAGATTTCTCGGTTAGCAATCTGCTTCAAGCCGTTACCGATAAAGCGTTAACTCCCCGAGAGTACGAAGTGTTAGAATTAATGGCAAAAGGACATAAGAGCGGAGAAATCGCAGAGAAAATGAAATGTTCAGTAGCCACCGTAAAGACATATCGCGCACGAATCATGGGCAAAAGTGGAGCTAGAAATTCGGCAGAAATGATGGCTTGGTTTTTAAAGGGGAACAGAAATAAAAACGGCAGTTCCTATTCCTAGCTGCGATTTCATATCAAAGCGTCCGCGATGTAATGATATAAAGTGACGCACCAACATCAAACCAATTCCCGACCCCTGAGCCTTAGAAACACCCGACACCAAAAACTCGCTAGAGGTTTCTAAGATTCGCTGCAATTCCGCGCCGTCAATGCCGCAACCTTCGTCACGAACTTTGATTTGAACACAATCAATTCCTAGCTCTAAATCTATAAATATTTTTCTTCCCGATGACGAGGCTCGAACAGAATTTGAAAGAACGTTTCTTATAACGGATCCCAACATTTCCGAATCACCCAAGGCGACTACGGGATCTTGAGTGCAGTTAAAGTGAACCTCAATTCCTTTAACACGGAGATGACCCTCCATTTGCTCTAAAGACTCCTCGATTAGAAATCTCCAATCAAATGGGCGGCTATCCATTTTAAAACGCATAGACTGCGTTTGAACCCAACTCATCACATTCTGCACCAACTGTTGAGAAGCCATCGCTGAGCTTGTTAGAAGTTCGAGCTGAGATTGGTGGCTTTGATCCACCTTTCTTTGTAAATCCAACGCAATCACCGCCTGACTTTCCACGAAACCAGTCAAGTCGTGCGCCAAGAATGCCAAAAGACGCGCACGAAATTCCAAGCCTTCTTGCAGTCGAAATTCGACGTTTTTTTGCTCTTCGATATCTCGAAAAAAAACAACGGTTCCTGGTGAATTTTCAGGATCTTTCCCGATTTTTTCCATTGTTAAATAAAAATGTTTTCGACTGTCGCCCGGCCCAGGTAGAGCGACCTCTCCAGGAATCAAGGATGCTGACGGCAAAATGTCTTCAATTCGACGCCCCAAGTAGTCCAGCTTCAAATTAAAAAACCGAAGCGCTTTGTCACTTGCACCCATCAATCGATTGTGATCATCAATCACTAGCACAGGATCAGGAAGTTGTTGAAAGATACGTTCCATCGCCAAAGGCACAATGCTTAAAAGCCTGTGCCTCAAAACCGCATACATAATTCCAATTTGAGTTATCAACAACGAAACATTGCTGGATAAGATGTCTTCAAGGACCTTCGGGTCTTCAAACCAAAATGACAAAAGGCTTTGCACCAAGGCCGCGGCTAAACCCAAATTGATAACAAGAACCTGACGACGGCGAATTCCTTTTTCTTGAACAAACGTGATAACGCTCAAGACATAGGACATCAGCATCAGCACCATCGACCATGAGTAAAAAACTCCGTACAAACTTCCGAATTTAAATTGAACAAAGGAAACGTCGTAAAAGCTGAAAGCCCTAAAATCGGTGAAAAGCAGTGGCTGCGTCTTAGGTATTAGCATGATCAAAAAATTCACCACACAAGGCGCGAACACCAAGACCATGACCCATTTTTTACGCAGCCAGTTCCAACGATCAAAGACAGAGCTCACAAAATACAACCATACGGGAACTAAAAAAATGGTGGCCAAAATTCGAAACTCGAAGAACAGCACTTTCTTATCAAAATCATGAGCCAAATTGATAATCAAAGAAAAGAAAGAGCTCAACATAAGGCACATACTTAAGATCTGTAACCAGCGAATAGATCGTAACTGCCGAAGACGATAAGTGTGAATGAAGGTAAGTATCGTTAAGATAACAGTCGCCAGATTGCACAAGATAAAAATAATTGCGAGGCCCACAAGACTCCGTATCTTAATAATCGAATTGGACTAGAGATAGGCTGAAACAGATGTTATTTCAAATTGAAAGAGCATTCTGAAGTCGATAAAGATGACGAGCGCGCGCATAGAAAGACAAATGGGCAGCCTATCTCTGCGCACGCTCAATTATTTATTGTTCAACGCAAAGCAGACCGACCTGACTCGCGACGGTGCTAAAGTCTGAGCCATCGCAAAGGACAGTGTTAGCATTGCTGCTAACAGGATTAGAACCGAAGTTCTCATCAAGAGTGGATGCCCCATATCCAATAGCTAAATTCACGGAACCCGAGTTCGATGCGTAGTTCGTGCAAGTATTGTTGGCGGCGTAACCCCACGCACTACCATTGATGGTGATGCCAGTGATCCAAAATATATCAGTGCCTAAACTAACAACTGGGTTCGTCAAAGCTCCTGCAAAAATAGAACTAGAATTGGTTGTTGCAATAACTGTAGTTCCATTCTTTCGTGTGTAAGTCTGATTTGCATATAGAATCCAGCCATTTCCTGGTTGACGGGAGGTTCTCATAATGAGCGCTTTGTAGGTTCCGGTGGTTGGCTTGTTGCTATCGGAATTACAAGCACTATCTAAAGCTGCCGTCGCTCCTAAAGCGCCATTCGAAAAGTTTGTATCCATAGTCACAAACATTCTGCAAACACCTCCAGAGCCGCAAGCCGCGGGTGTCGTTGTTCCACCACCACCGCCGGCACCTGCCCCGCCGTCTAAAGAAGGCGCCTCGCCTGAGTTCTGCCCACATCCGCCTAAGCCAATGGCAAGAACATTAAACACAACAAAAGCCTGAATCATTAATTTTTTATTCATAAATTTATTCCTTCACTTTTTCTATTTTCTAAAATCCATAGCCAATGGAGGCACCAAAAGCCGACGCCTCGACCTCGGATCCCGAAGGAATGGTGGCCTCTGTCCCCGCAATATCCGCACTTCCGTATTTCATTTTTTTATAGTTCAAGCCCGCATAGGATCTTCCACTGCCAAAAGGGATTCGCGCTTCAACAGCAAATGAAGAACTAGGCTTTACAAAGGAAACTTCATCACCAGATGAGTTTTGTTTATCAAGAGTGTATTTTGATGAAATATAGTAGCGAGCTAGCAAAACAACATGTTTAAAGTTGTATCCAATTGTCGGCGCAATGGACATTTCCTTTCCTTGCGCATTAGTGTTGTTCAGCTCTGCAGGGTCCTTCATCTGACGCCAAAGATTGTACTCTAAACCCGCGCCAATTATAAAAGCTCCCCAAGTAAGACCCAGGTCACCAGTCACACCGTAAACACCAAGGTTTCGAGACTGCATGCCAGAACCTTCAAGGGTTCCGTAGGAAGCCCCCGCGCTTAACGAAGCAAAATATCCTAAACCTGGTTTAGGATCTGCCGCTTGGACAATCCCTGAAGAAAGAAGAAGAGCGGTCGCAAGGACCAATAATGAAGATCGCTTACCCATACTGAATGAATCCTCCTGAATCTCAGTAACTATTTTCGACTTTGCTCACGAAAGCCGCACAAGCAAGAGCCAACCCATTCCAGGAGATCTCACTCGCTTATGTATTGAAACATGGGTAAACGACATCCTCTGTCCTCCTAAAGGATGACGAGAAGAAAAAATAGGTCCAGTTTTAAGGAGTTATCTGCCTTCGGCAGAAAAGTTGCTATTGGCGGCGCCAACTCCGCAGTTCCTTATTCTGGATGAACCCACTAATAATCTGGATCTGCAAAGTCTGGAGACTCTTGAGCAAGCCTTGCTCGATTTTCAGGGTGCTCTTCTGGTGGTTTCCCACGACGAAATGTTCTTAGAAAACATCGACGTCGAGGAGGTGTTTCATATTTAGCTCGGGCAGTGAAGTTCTATTTCACAAAGACATCTATGCGAAATCTGAAACCTCCGCGAGTATCACATTTTAGGAGTCCTGATGATACGCGGATTTTTTCCGCAGAGCCTTCTTTGCTGATAATGGATGAATGTCCCACGGGTAGCGGCTTCAAGGCCCTGACAAGATCTTCACTCAACTCTGTGGAGAAGAGTTCGCGGTGGAGGCTTTTAAATTCAGACTTGCATAGGTCGATTTGCTCTTGGGATATTTCCTGTGTGGCGCACTGGTCGCAATACAAAGCGACCTGATGAAACGATGAAACTCCGTTATAGGCTTCTAAAACTGAGTAGGGTCTTTGAAGATCGCAACAACCTTTAGAGGCTGAGTACATGTGCTCAGCTTCAACGGTCTTCCTGTTATCTTGGTACGCATGCTTATCGGAGAATGCAATGAGGGAAGAAATGCTGATTGAAGAGGCAAATGAATCAGCACCTAGAAAAAAGAAAAGAGGAAATAAAATAAGATTTTTCATGGCTGGAAATATCAGCCGCAAGATAAATTGGGTCAAATTATTAACTTGAAATACAAGACCTAAAAAAAAATCTGCGGCCATCTTATTAGAAAGGCACGCCTACTCCCACCTCATTCAAAAAATAATTACTCATAACTTTCACATCCAACTGAAAGTCTTGAGTCTTCAAAACCGCCACTGTTAGATGTAAAAACGGCATGATCGCATTTAAACCCTTATGTCTTCCGAAGACATATAAAAAGCCATAAATTTCTAATGATCTAAGATGAACGGATTGGCTTTTATTCTTACCAAGGAGAAGCGGTGAAATACAATTCTCTAGCTTGCGTCATGTTGGTTCTGTCATGTCATTTTGCTCTGGCCGAACCGGAATTTTGAGAATTTTAGATTAAGAGTTTTAGAATATTGTTCTTAGCAGGAATCTTTGACTGCCCCAGTTAATTGGGTAGAACCAAAAATTATTTCGAAGATTCGGGAACTTACACCAAGTAAAAACTTGGTAGAGGGTGCCCTAAGCTGGTCGAACCAGTGGGGCTAGTAGTTTCAAGGACTTACAAGATCTCCTGGAAAAAGCAGACCTACGATATTGCAGAGCTGGCGCGATTGCGATTCGAGGAAGGGCTCGGTTCACGGAAAATTGCCGTTCGCCTGGGGATTCCCAGAACGACGGCGATTCATGCCGTGCACCGGCTCGAAAAACGAAGGGGCCACCGTTAATCCGGGGCCTACAGGAGGATCTATGTTTAAACTTATTGCGACTATCTTGGGACTTGGTTTGACGCTAGGGATTGGAGGTTCAGTCTATGACTCCCTTCAAAAAGCCGCGACATCGGCCCGTCATGCCTACCAAATTGACCAAATCAGTTATGCAAAGTTCACAAAAGCCATGACGGAGGCGAAACCACGCCGTCCTGCCAAGAACTAGTTCGTTTTATTTTATTACTATTTTCATCTTAAAGGGTCGGCATTGTTCGGCCCTTTTTATTTTTAGGAGTTTATTATGGGAGCTAAAAAGCTTGCTTGTTACGCGCGCGTTTCAACGTTGGACCAATCAACCGGCATGGAGTCCCAGGTGCGAGTTCTTCGCCAGTATTGCGAACAAAACAATATCACTGATGTCGAATTTTTCACCGATGAAGGCGTTAGTGGAACAAAATCATCCCGCCCTGCCCTTGATCGAATGATGACAGCGGTTGAGAATGGAGAAATTTCCTCGGTCGTCGTTTATTCCTTTTCCCGATTTGCAAGAAGCACAACGCATCTATTGAATGCACTGCAAATTTTCAAGAAGAAAAATGTGCAGTTCGTAAGTCTGACCGAGAAGATTGATACGAACAGCGCGGTGGGAATCGCAATTTTTTCAATCTTGGCAAGTATCAGTCAACTCGAACGGGATCTTATCGCCGACCGCGTGAAGATTGGTCTTGCTAATGCTCGTGCCAAGGGGAAATTGATCGGTAGAAAGAAACTGCGCGACTCAGATTTGATACGCAAGCTATTAAAAAGTGGCTTAACCTATCGTCAGATTTCTGTCATTGCGAAAACCAGTCATGGCTCGGTCCACCAAGAAAAGCTTGCCATGAAAAAAGAGGAAGAAGCTGCAAGACTCAAAGCTCTTGAAGAAGAATCCAAAGAAAAGACTCTCCAGGAAGCTACTGTAAATTTCCCTGAAATCTCTGCTAACTCGACTGAGCCCAAGTAACCAATTTTAAAAACACCTTTTGCTCAATAAGACTCGGGCTCTGGGTTAACAAAATCCCCAATGCTTTTGCAACCAAAGATTCAGGGTCCTTCAAGAGCGAAGAAATTCGAGGTTCATACAGCTCAAACTTTTTTAGATCACTTATGCTAATTTTAGAAAGCGCACGCAAACTGGCCAGAAGCTTTCTTTCCGAAAGGTTTCCATTAATTCCTGTCTGCAATAACGTCTCTAAGCTCTGAGTGATCCCCCGAAGAACACACCACTCATTTAAGCTGAGACCAATATCCATTGGATATAAATGAGGCCATTTTGAAAGTTGCAAATAGTTAGCATGATACTCGGCATGGGATTTTGTCAAAAATTGACCAATGAGGTCTTTAGAGTTCTTGTTATATTCACCCGGAAAGGTTCCGTTAATAGCCTGACAAACGTGTACAAACTCGTGTTCCAAAATAGAAAGATTTTCGTCGGTCAGAACATTCTTCTGTTGGGCGGGCATCAATACGATTGGCGGTGACTTAAGCAGTCCTACTTCAAGA